>Ga0213867_1000679_pt1 | contig 15162 bp, 16 predicted proteins | sample PICome_12_FD_160120 | JGI IMG/M metagenome (GOLD analysis project Ga0213867, IMG submission 160120) | Coastal seawater microbial communities near Pivers Island, North Carolina, United States - PICO540 | ecosystem: Environmental > Aquatic > Marine > Coastal | place: USA: North Carolina... | reverse complement strand
TCGTTTTTTATGGGGTTCCCTTAGAGACAGAGGCGGAAAAAGACGCGGAAGCAACACGCAAAGATCCATTTGCTGAAGGCAATTACCTGCCAAAAGGTTTTAAAATTCCCGTTGTTTTACTAAACACCATCCGCAGCGACATAAACGATCCAATGATTCTGTTTTCAGCGGTCAATGACGTAACCGCATTCGGAAAAATACAAATTCCGAAAGGGACTCGCTTTATTGCCAGCATGGCAGCCAATAGCGCTGGAACGAGTCCGAGTGGAGATCGTATCCCTTTCAAAATCAGTGCCGTTTTGTATCCAGATGGCAGTGAAACCGCCTTAAAGGGAACCGTACTGGGGATCGATCGCCAAGTGGGCATTAAGGGCTATTACATTCCCCTACCCCTGTATGTGCAAACCTATCCCGTAATGACAGAAATGGCCATTGCCATGCTAAGCCAATGGGCTAATCAGGGCAGTCAAATAGAGGAAATCACTGCAAACACGCTAGGTCAAGTAACTGGGTTCAGTCTAGCGGAGGATGATGAATACGACCCGCGGGCGGCTGCTATAGAGGCCAGCATTTCTAGCATCCGCAAGATGGCGAATCAGCATGTTGATGCCCTCTATTCTCGACATGCTCCCCACGTCAAAATCCCTCATCTTGAGCCTGCTTATATTATGGTGATGCAAAATACCGATCTAAGTCAGTCATCAATCAAAGAACGCGCGGAGAGCGAACCCACAATTGATCCGGAAGTCTTGATGCAACTGGCAAAGCAATTGAGCCAACCATCCGATGAGGCATCACTGACCCAAAACTTAGCCCAAGAAGTCATTAGGAGGGGAGAAGAGGCCATAAAGTCAGCAATTCAAAATGGTGAGATTAACTTATCAGATGTGGTCCCGAATACAATCAATTCGAATCAATTGTTTTAGAATAGAAACTATACGCTATAATATCAAAATATGAACAAATTATTGATCAGCTTATTTATCATACTGACTTTGGCAGGATGTTCGACAACCAAACACGTTGCTGATAATACTGTGGTACCGATAGTGACCAGCAATACGCCTCAAAGCATTGAGGGCCTAAAGACGGTCAATCGACCCGCGCACAAATATCTTCATTCAGACCCGCAGCCTATCTGGAATAATGCAAAAATTCGTCAATATCATTTTAGCGGATATGTGGACGAACACAACCGAGCCCACCCCCCCACCAGTGTTTCCGTCATTGATCAAAAAGGCAGCTGGAATTTGGATGCGATCAACAATCCGTCACAATCTTACATTCCCGAAGCAAATGTCATCCCCATTCCGGGCAGCCCAACCGGGCAACATGGTCATATGATTGCTCCAGGAACGAGGACCCCCTCTCCAATTGAAGCCCTGAGTCAGGGCCCATCAAAAATGCCACTACTTGAAGATACCAGTCGTGTTTTAGTTCTTGGGATCATGGATAAATCAAATGAACAAGAAGCTAGAAACTTTGAAACGGACACCCATACAATTCAGTATTTTGCGAGCCTCGGTTGGTGTTTGGTCCCGCGCGAACAATTGATTGATGTAAAACAGCTACCCAATTTTTAACTATGATCCATCTAGTCAAGCATACCAGTGATGGCGAAAATTGGAAATTTTGTTATGCTGAGTCCGTAGATGAGGAGGAAGATCACTTAATTTTATCCAATGTTAAGACACCCATTGCGGAGATCAACAAAGATGGTGAACGCTGCATTAAGACAATCAATATCGATCAATACCAAATTAATTGTAAAGGGGAAGGCGCGGTGGCTCTCGCCTTCAGGGTAACAAAACCATTTTGGTTCTAACAAATAAATTATGCAAACCAAACAATTTGAAGACATTTTCGATCCTGAAAAACAGACTCCCCAAAAGACATACTCTATCAACCAAGAACGGATGTTTGTACGCAAGGCTGTTCCTTGTCCGGACAATGATGGCGAATATTTCTTTCTGTTGTCACCAGTCGATCCAAACGACCACAGAGAGCAAGTTAAGGCAAAAATTGACATGAAAAATCCTGCGCATCGGGATGTCATGCAGGCACTCGCTAGCAACAAAAATGGTATCACGACTGCCACTTTAAAATATGATAAAAACGATGAAGGGAAAATGCCCTTAATTGCAGCCATCGTGCCTGGCTTAAGTAACGAACAACGGAAAATAATGTCTGGTAACGAGCATGTGTCCACATGGACGCACGAATTAGACGACTCAATGGATACGTTACTTCAATACCGCGCGTTTAACCATGCGAGTGAGGAAATGAAAAAGATACTGCGCGATGAGATACAGGGAAAGCGTATCATGGAAAAAGCTAAGGAGTACATATTGTTAAAAGAACCTGGCTTAAAAGAGCAGGCATCTTTCGAATTTCCATCCAGTCTGTTGAGCGCGCTTAGTAATTCAGATCGTTTCGATACCACAAAGTCATTTGAAGAACAATTTAGTGGCGATAAAGAAGATCGAATTCCACAGTACAAAAACTATGCGATACAAAAGATGCTTGTCCGTGAGGTTGCATTGACGTCCAAAAGTATGGATCCCGACGGCGTTGAACACTCAATTTATGAGGACATGCACGAACGATTGATCGAAAGTGGCATCTTGCACAGCGGGCACCCCACTCATGTGAAGGAAGATTTCAAAGACTTGTCGGTAGAAAAGACCCAACAAATGGCTGCCATCTTATTGCAAGGAATGATGGATATACAAGATTCCAAAGCACACAATAAAGAACACGATGCCTTTTATCAAACCGATCAAAACTTAAACAGCGGAGAGGAGTTTAACTTCCTCAACAAGATCAAAGATGAGATCTTATTGGAAGGTAAAGACCAGCAGAATGTTTTGAACCAGTACCTAGAAACAGCTGCTAAACTCTCTAAGCAAGGACAGGATTACTCTGTTTCAGTGGTGTCTGATGCAGTCGACAGATCTATGCAGAAAGGATTTGAGCGCAAACAACCAGAAACAATTGGAGTATTGGATCGACCCGTCGACAAAAGCATCATGATCACTGACTCTGTTCTCCAATCATTGGACCAGGAGTATGGCCGCTCAGCAATTCATATATAATGTTAAGCAGCGAGGATAGATCCAAGCATCGACTTCGTCAATTACTGACGCATCCAGTCTTTAAACGCTATTTTGCCGAATCATTATTGATTGATAAATGGAAATGGGATGCCTGCACCTACTCTATGGTCGAGGATGATTTTCAGCAAGTAGCCACAGAATTTGAATCCATCTGGGAAGATCCAGACGTACAAGGCTGTATTGCCGAAATACCGACCGCATACGAAGAGAGTCCCTACCGAGAACTCCGAAAAAACATCCGTAAGACTGCAATCGTAAAAATCATCTATCAACTAAATGGGGTCGAAATTTTTAGAGAGTCAGATGATGGAATCAATAACCATTGGAAAGTTGTCGACTCCGCAGGCAATGATTTTAAAATTGGCAAAGTCATTTCTAGAAGTCCGGGTTCATCCAGTCCATCCAACTTACGAAAATCATACGAACTGATTAAGAACCGTTCTACTGTGGAATTTCTAGAGCCCCGTATTTATCCAGGCATAGCTCAAGACACCATAGACAGCATTTCAGAATATGAAAACTCATTAATGATTGGAGAGCAAATCAAGGAATTCGAAAGAACTAACAAGGTTCCTTGCTTCATGGAAGAAATTTACATCCAACATGGTGCGAAAGGCCTAGATAATAACTCCGGCATCAGATTAAGGATAGCCGAAAAGGATTTACTTGATTGTAATTTGCAGACCGAAGAACTGATGGCGATTGGTATTTACCCATATTGCTCCGCCCTAATTAAGCGTCTCATCGACGAACACACAGATTTGATTGACCACATTATAGAAAACACGCAGCTGCCGCAAAAGGATCAAGTCCTGACCCTAAAGGCTAAAATTATGTCAGCCTGATTCGATTAGAGTTAATCTGTAAAGATGCCCAATGCTTCTTTGTAGTCATATCCGCGGCTGATCAGCTCATCTCCAAACTGTTTCAGACTACGTTCATTAGCGCCTTGAATCGATGCAACCGACACTCCAAGCAAATTGGCGATTTGGCTCACACTAACACGATCATTTTTCAAGTCTAACAATGTACTGTACGGAATGGGCCGTCCAGGAAAAGGATTTGCTTTAGATGAACTGGTACCACTGTAGGTAGCATTTAATCGAGCAGGATTCACCCCATGTAAGTGTGGTCCGTATTCATGGAGACCGCCTAACTGACGACACAACTTGATTGAAATTTCAGCCGGGCGGGAAAATGCTTGAGGAATGTCTGCATAATCGCTCAACACCTGCACCAGAAACGCGAATGTTCGATAGTAATTTACCAGCATCTGAGAAATTATAATGTCCCGCTGGGCGCCAAATGAATTCGTAAGGAGCAAATTATATGCTGACTTTCCACTATCTAGGTACGCGCTAACGCATTTGAGTGCATGGCCTTTGCCCGATCCAGAACTTGCAGCCCACTGTTTACAGAATTCTTCAATTCGATCCGATAAATAATAGGGAAACCATTCTCCAGATCGCAAACTGAAAGCTTCAGGGTGACGATTCAGAACCGATAAAGTCTGAGGGTCGTCATGCCAACAGATTTTTAACTGATTGGGAGAACATGAATTAATTTCTTTTTGCGCCATAATGCCTACAGCTACGAAAACTAATCCACGAAATATTTGATCAAAAAACTACCCAACTCTTCTTCCACTGGATTTCTAGGGAATTCATCTAAGATCACTGCAGCCATATCACGGTCACAAACAAATAGTGCCCGATTGGGACTCATGTAAAAAGAAGGCGAATCACCGATGGTTACGACGTTATCACCGGAATTCAACTTTGAAAGGGCCTCGCTAATACGTCCATTTGGAGCCAGAATGAAGGGCAGCTCATCTTGAACATCAAACTCAAAAGTAATATATGAGGGAGCTTCAACTCCCGGCTCTGGGACCGCTTGCATTAATTTAGTTAGACCAATAACTCTGATTACGTAAATCGTTAAATTGATTATCGTGAAGGATTGCGTGCGCCATCTCTAGTTTGAATGAATTTATGAACGTAAGCATCCACATTCTTTTTGTTATCTGTAAGCACAGCAATCGTTGCCCGTTCAGGTGTCGCATTTTTCGATAAGCCCATGCTACTGACCAATACTTTGGTATCATCAACAATACAATAGGTCGGCAAATTATTGGAATCCACCATCCAAAACTTCACTCGTGGAAGATTTTTTGGAGCCCAATTCGACAACATTTCAACGTTATCAGCCGATCCTTCCAATATAACTTCAACCCGAATGCCCTTATTTGAACATTTTTTGACAGCTTCCAAGATGTCCCAAGCCAACAAAATATCTGTGTATATTCTAATCGATTCCTGCGCCTCCTGAATTAGGATACTTGTATTCTTCAAAAAAGACCCATCGGGTAACTCATTAATTACCGTTCGCTCACTGACCTTATCTACCGCTGCCAATACGGGTGCTGTCATTTCAAGGTCAGCGCTAGATTTATCGACCACAATAAGCCCGATCGCAATCCCAGAAAGACCAAAAACTAAGAAATTGAATATTTTGAAAAAAGTGCTCACTGTACGAATATAATAGCACACCAAAGGCGGTACCAAAGGTGCTTTTTAATTGGTGCGAAGTCGTGCTAATATAGTAAAACAACTGCACACTGTGACATGTAATCAAAATTATGCTACTTAAAATGATAAAATGGGGCGGATCAAAAGTTCCATCAAATAACTTAGGACTGTTGGCTTTTTTTGTGGCCCTACTAATTGGGCTAACCCATGGCTTCGTATGGCCAGCATGCAACAAACTATTTGATACCCCGATGGCCTACAATATTGCTTCCATCTTCACTGAGGATACTGATAGTGCGGTCACTGTTTTTTCAATGCTCCCCGTAGTCATATTGCACTTTGTAAACGTATTACCCATCTGCCGGATAATTATGATCTATTGTCCCGAAAAATTCGCTAAGTAGAAAAATTTTTCGCTAGCATATAAACGTGGCAAACGACACCAATCAAACTTATAGACATACGGCCCCCAAAGGGGATCGTCAGAAGAGTATTGTCGGCATCCTAGCGTTTGCCCCCGAATATCATACAAGGTGGTCCTGGTTGATCGCTACTTGCGGATACCTAGTAACCCTTACGCCCCATTATGGAATTATCCCTAATGCCTTACACATACTTGGCCGGTCATTAGAACTAAACCTCGTAAGCTTAAATCTAGTCTTCATCGCTATAGCACTCCCCTTCTTGCTCTGTTCCGGAGCACGCTTATGGTTTCAAGGTAATCCAATCTTTTATAAACAAGATCCCACATCGAAGCCAGCCAAGCGACTTAAGATCCCAATACCATTCTTAAACTCCAACAAAGAGCCTTACATTGAGGTTTTGGGGATGAGAATCACTTTGACCGATTTAAAAACCAACCACCTCATTACAGGCCAAATTGGAACCGGTAAAACCTCTCGTGTCGTATTTCCCATAATTGAAGCCATTTTCAATAAGTTTAATCAGACTACAACGGACGTGAAGAGTCGTAATCCTCTGCAACAATTAGGTGGTCTCTTTATTGATGTAAAAGGGGAATTCTTTGAGGGCATTGCATATACGATGCACAAGGCCGGTCGCCACATTGCGGACGAACTATTTGTCATTACACCCTATCCCTACATATCAACCATTCAGCTAGAGGATCCCGAACATGGAACTACTCTTTTTCTTAGCAGCCAAGTATCGTCAAAAGGTGGCTGCTTCAGTGAACTGATAAAAAATTCAGAATCACAATCCATAAGGGATCTTCCCGATAATTATATCAGTGAAAGAACGCCGATGGACGAAATTCAAAAGACATTGATCGGCTCGGAGTTTAATGTGGAAAATACCAACTTACGCTTTCTTACCTGGAGAAAAATAGGAAACCAGTTACATCGCGCTCGTGGTCAAAAGGGATTAAATGATCCGGAATTTTTAGAAGAGGGAGATGGTCCCAATAAGATCCCCTACCCCAAAAAACTTATCATCACCCGCATTGGAATCCAAAGACGACCCTACAGCTATAACATCATTGATCCCCGGAAAAAGCCGATCGATATCGGGAAGCGACTGGCCACGCTTGGATCGCTCGTAAAATCTTCATCCAAAAGTGGCGGCGATAAAAATGACTATTTTAATGAGGTCGCAGAAAGGGCTCTCACGCGGTCGATCATGTTATTGCGGCTAGTTTACCCCAAAAAGGAAGTCAGTGCACCAGATATTTTGAATATAATTCTGTATCAAAGCTACCTTGATAAGCAGTTAAAAATCGCTGAACAAGTTCGACGAGACACTGAAAAACAGTTCGAACAAGCGAATGGATTTGAAAAAGTCACTCTCAAAGAAAAATTAAACAATTTAGAAGATTGCATTAATTACTTCATCGAAACCTGGTCAAATGAGGACCAAAGACAGAAAGGAACCTTCAAAAATATCATCGAAAATATGTTCACCATATTTACGATGGATGGAAATCTAAGGGAAACTTTCTGCCAACCGAGGACTTTTTCATTCGAAGATTGCTGCCAGAAGGGCAAAAATTTCATATTTGTTGCGGGGGAGGAATATGCAGACAATAGCCGATTAATTGCGACTGCCTTAAAAATGGACTTTCAAGATACCATGCTGAATCGCTTACGACCTTCTGGACTCAACAAAAACCGCTTAGTTATTTTTGGAAACGATGAGGCGCAGGAAAATATTGTTTCAAGTGGAGCATCCGGCGCAGGGGATGTTTCATTCATGAGTAAATCTAGGCAGGCCAACGTTTTTAACCTGATCTGTACCCAATCGTTTACCAGCATCGACTCCGCACTTGGTAGTAAAGCGGAGGGAGATGCCTATCGTCAAAACTTCGGGTTAATGACTTGGTTAAAGAATACGGACAGATTAACATGCGACGAGGCGGCACGGATTTGCGGAACAAAGACGGAATATAAACTCCAAGACGATGACAGTCTCAAAGTAAACTCCATATTGGATACAGTATCCTCTGGAAAATCGTCCCGCCCCAAAGGGGAAGTTAAGGACCAAAAACGGGTTAAAGCAAAGTACGAATCACATGAGATCATTGAGCTTAAGCGAGGGGAAACGATTACGTGGAACGCAGGAGAAGACAATAAGGAAGATAATACGGTCAAAACTGTAAATGAATTCAGCCATGTAACTGACCCAAATAACACCGAGATTATTGAAATCATGCGCGACTTTTTCCAACAAACTACGGAAAAAGCAATCTTGGATGCTGGCACTTTTGATGATTACAATCCCCATGCAACTAGCAATAAGTCTGAATTGCCCCCAGCAGAGGAAATAAAGGCAACGCCTCATGAAGCACCTGCAATTGAAAACAATCAGCCAATCGTCGAACCCTATGGACCGATCGCAAAAAAACCTGAGATTGTCATAGAAGTTAATGAGACCACTCAATCAGTGATCCAAGACGCACTAGAGCAAACGAACCAACAAATTGAGCATGAGTCGATCGCGCATGACAACACCGTGATCGATTTTGCCGACATGGTTAATCAATCCAACGATTATGTGGCCAAACAAATCGAAGGGTCCATGCAACAGGCGGCACCTGAACATCCCCAAAAGACTCGCCCATCGGACATCGTAAGCCATAATGATTATGCAATAAAGGAGGGTCTCGCGAATCAACTGAGAGAAGCCATGGCAATGCTGCAGATCAACCCCATGCCTGATGTCTCCAAATTTGTAACTAACGCGCGCGCGCGAACGAATAATGCCGCTGATGATGAACTAGCTGCTACATGTGCTCTGGTGGGACCAAATGGAATCATTAAGGGAAACATCGAATTAGCGAAAAGAAGTAAGCCAACACTTTCAAACGTGGATGTGCTTTCTAACCTACGATTAAATTCACCGAAAGAAGTGCCGCAAGTGCATGCTAAAATACTAGAGGACCTGCGCAATAAAGAACCCAAGACAACAACAAACAAAAATGGCCTCAATTCTATTGGACAACGAAACCAAAAGTCAAAAAGTCGATATTTAAGAAGCTCTAAGTAATACCGTGAAGATTGAACTAAATCATACGCCCTCTGGGGTATTTCAATACTTGGAAGATAAAGATGGGAATTTTCTATCTGAGATCATTGATAGAGAGCATCTCTCAATTCAAAACTGTATCCAAAACGGCCAAACAGTGACTCCCAGGCACTTAACCTCATTTGCCTGTTTCCCAGAAATTGCGGTACGTTTAGGGCCTGCCATGGCACTCTCAAGAGATGAATTTGTGACCGTCGCTCAAGGGGATCCCTTGATCGCCTATTACTTAATGACATGCGACTACCACAGCACAGCGGATTTATTGGAAGCGACCTTAATGCGTGATGGTCAATTTGTGGTTGAACTTATAAGGCTCGCATCAATCAACAATATCAAATTACTCAATCGACTGGAGTATTACGAAAAGTTTTTGCTGGACGACCCTTATTTTGCGCAACACTACCATCGGATCAATCCAGAGCGGGAATTGCTCAATAATTATGCACGAAGACTTGAAAGTCAGCTATTAGAAACCGCGGCTGATGGATACATCAATTTGGTGGTCGCTAAAAGTAAGAAAAAGCAATTAGATCAGAAATTTATTGAGCGATGTCAGGCATTGATTCACCAAAATCCGCGATATGCATTACTATGTTCGTGCACGATGGCATCCATGGGGATCTCAATATATGGCAGCAAAATAAAAAACCTATCGCCCCGCTACGCATGTGCATTACTCCATCATGGTGTATGCGAGGAAACCGAATATTTACTCGAGAATCTAGCATGCAATCCGATGTGGGTGGCACATTATGTTGTGACGGCTCCTAAAGCAATAAAAAGGCAAGAGATTCAAACTCTCATTGAATTGATGAAGCAAAAAGTTAAAAATCACCCTGTGTTGGATGCTGCCAGTCTGGCCATTAAAAATTACATTCAAAAATGAAACTACGATCTATAACTTTGCTTGCACTTTTATGTGCCCTCTCAAATTGCGTATCGGCCAATATCGGTCTCCCCACCCTAGAGGAATTACTGAACGCATTTATTGCGACATATGCCAAAGAAAGCCGTTACCTTAAAAAGTCGGTCACTTCGATCACCCACATCGATGAACTGCCACCAGGTGCTCAATTAGGCTATGCTGGAAACAACATTGGATATTACTATTTCTTTCCCAAAACTTGGAGAGATTTGAGTGAGCCTGAAAAGGAAATGGTCTACAAAGATCCAAGATTAAAAGCATTCATCATTTCGTCGAGGAACGCAACACGCTACCCAGCCGATAATGCGGAACCCAATCCACATCAAAAAACACCGTCATTTCCGGTCAACGGTTTCTTGCCAAGCACGGAAAATACCTCCCAAGTTAGGACAGCTGGAAGAACCAACCCAACGTCCGCGGTGCCCCCCAAAAAATCACCCCCAATCGTAATAGAAATCCCAGCAGACGAACTCATTAAAGATGTACGCTATGATGTATTCATTGAAAGGATTAAATAAAGCGATCAAGGGCTTCATATGTGCTCAAATTTTGGGAGTCCAAGTCTTTGCAGCGACTCCAAGTACAGCACTTGATAAATTAAGCGAATGGATAACGCCGCCCTCTCCATCAAATAAGCCGAAAAGCGTCGAACTACTTGCGGGGAATAATCGAGAGATCGAGTCCAAAGTCATTGAACTTCTAAAAGCAGCCGAATCTGAAGTACTCTTCAGCTATTACTCAATTACTTCGCAGACATTTTTAAATGCGCTCACTGAGGTATTTCGGGGCAATATTTTAATGTCGGGCTTAATGGAAGGACGCCCCAAAGAGGGGAAGCCTTACGGAATCCAATATCTAATAAAGAATCTCGTACCCATAAATATTCCGCCCACTGATCGGATTCATAACGAAAACTACATCATTGTAGATCGTAGAGTTGTTATTTCGGGTAGTTTCTATCCATCCAACAACAAAGAAAACTCACACATTCTGATTATCGATGATATTGGCATAGCCAACGAATTTTATCGAGTTTGGTATGGCAACTTCTCTGAATCTACTCCGGCAATTAGTAAAAGATGACCACAACAGAAATTATAGAATTCCTCCTCTACCAAGAACGGCTTAAATACTATTCTAGTGTGATCATGACCCTAATGCCTTTTCTACAAATCGGATTGATATTGCTGCACCTACTAAAGTGGAGAAAGACCTTCTGCATACTGGCAGTCATTGTGGGGATATTGACCTTCTCAATACCGAATGAAATTTACCGGGCAGCAGGTATCGCGGTCACGTTACTCGCAATATTTAACATCGTCATCGAGGCCATCAAAAAGAAATCTGACACACAAGATGGTGCCTAACGCTCATTTCGATTCTTTGTGCAAAACTGGATCTGCCAAAGCTACTTTAGGTATTTTGGCAGCAGATTTATTTTGCACAATGAGCGTGTTATTCGTCTGATCATAATGTATCGACAGGTCATGCTTCACCGCAATTGTTTGCAGTACAGAATACCATTCCTTGTTAGAAAACTCAGCATCGACTATCACTGTCGAATCTACAAAGCATTGGATCGGATAAGGGGTAATGCTGCGAATGTCGTAAAGCAGCTTACTCAAATGTACCCGTTGAAAACTCCATTTTTTAAATTTATCACTAAGGTCGATCTGATGAGCTCCTAACCCAGAATTATCCTTAAATAACCTTTTAGAATGCACATCGGAGAGTTTTAAATCTTCCGAATCACTATGATTTCTTTCAGCCTTAATAGACGCCATGCAAAAAGGGAGAAAACTCGCTGTTAGAATGATAATGACATGATTCATAATAAGCATATTTTAGCATACAGATGCAGATAAGAACGAATAATCCATATTTCTCACGCCCTATTGATCCAGAGGACGTATTTCGTACTGGGGACTATGATCGCTGGGTATTTGGGTACATTCTAATGGCTGAACCGTTTTACAACATAATTTATAAACAATGGATCGCACCCTTTAAGACTAAGTGTGTTCAAGCAAGTAAGGCAAATGATTTTCGATTCAAAATAAATCGGACTGGAAAAAACATACGTTTGCGCCTGATTACCGACAATTACGACGAATGGCTGAGGACAGCCCCAGAACCACCCAAAGTGCACTACAAGGCTTTGATAGCTGAAATTGAGGCCAGCATTAATGAGAAAAATTATCAAGAGTGCCTAGAACTCCTAGAATACATTGCTGAGGATATCGGACCAGCTAGGTCCGAGATAAAGAATTGTCCCCGTATCAATAACTATCTTTCTTAGGGTTTTTACCCTGTAAGGTCTGAGCAGATTTAAAACTGATGTTTCCGTCCGCAACAAGCTTAAGGCCACGTTCATATAATGTGATCCCTCCAGACTTTAACCACTCCTGCCTTAATTGACTGCCATTCCCTCTTTGTATGAAATTCGACAAAGGACCGTTAAAATCCAGGATTTCAAAAACCGCTATTCGACCAATCGATCCCGTCTCGCCACATTCAGGACACCCTTCAGATTCATAAATTTTCTCAGGTAGTTGTAACTGGTGGGCCGCAAAAGCATCTTTGATAACATTTGTTTTGACGACCTCAACCTTGCAAGACGGGCAGAGTTTTGGTACCAGACGTTGAGCAATCACAAGTGACATCACTGCATCCAAATAGAATGGTTCTATGCCAAGATCTATTAATCGCTCGATAGTCGATATACAATCCATGGTGTGTAGAGTCGATAGCAATAGGTGGCCGGTCATGGCACCCGTAATCGCTGCGCGTGCAGTCTCTTTCTCCTGAATTTCTCCAACTAGAATTACATCAGGATCTGCTCGTAAGTGAGCAACCAGGCCGTCATACATAGTCAACGATTCCTCTGTTGTCTCTCCCCGGACAACCCCCATGTGATCAACATTCGGGAGTACATACTCCACAGGGTTTTCAATCGTTTTAACAGACCTTAATTCAGGCTTTAAATGCATAATACATTTGCACAAGGTAGTTGACTTACCAGAACCTGTTGGGCCGACAACTAGTATGAGGCCATTGGGCCGTGCTAGATTCGCTTCTACGGCTTTCAAATCGTCGCCTTCGAATGGTAGCCTTCGACCTTCCTCGGTTGCCCAAATACTATCATCAAGGACTCGAAATACCAAGCTTCCCCCATGGCTAGTGGGTAGAAAAACACCACGGTATCGTATGAGCTTCTTATCGATGGCTATTTCGCAACTAGAAAAGCAACTGACTTTGGAATTAGTTGGGATTTCAGCAAACACCTGGAGCGCTCTGAAAGCATCCCGTGAACTAGACGTTCCACCAACAGGTGCCTGTGCTGTCATTTCGCCATTGATCCGATAACGTATAACGAGTCGATCAGGTGTTAGTGAAACGTGTATATCTGAGGCCCGGCTACGGTAGGCATGAATGAGTACTTTATGGGCAAACTCAACAGGCTTCCTCTGATCGAAATCCCAATTTTGGACTGGAGGCAAATGCAATGCCTGCTTCTTCTCAGCATTAATATTCTTATTGTAGAGCTCGTTGATTCTATAGCATCGTGTTTGTAATCGAGTAAAATTAGATTCGCTCACACAAACGATATAAAGCTCTACATTAAGTGCTCTGCGTATCTCTTTAAGGTTGTTTTCATCCCACGGTTTAGTTGTGACAATGACAAGGGAGACATCGAAGGAGAAGATGGGAACGAAATTATTATGCTGTGTAAGGCGATAATTTTCGTTTAAGAAATTTTCGTCAATTGAGCTTTCTAGAACAGTACAATACGGCACTGCTAGCTCCGAGCAAACAACCGCATTAAAATCGTCAAGCGTTGTTTCACTACAATACTCGCTTGAGGTCCTGTCTTCGTAAAGACGGATGAGTCTGCTTGGAATCTCTAAATTATTCATTAAGATTTCTGTTAATTACATCTCTATATCGTGCTCGTAAATTATATCAGATAAATCTACTGATAATAAATTCGTACTTGGGTGTAGTTTATTCTTCTCCGATAGATTCTTTCTAATACTAGAAACCTTGACCATTGGACCACTTTTCCAATCTATATCAGTTGGCTCGAAGAGTTTGTTCGCATCTTTCGCTGCATCAAAATTCTGATGTTTGTTCGCATAAAGTGTACAAACATTATTTATTTCTTGTTGAATTTTCTGCCTAATTTCTTTTGTCGACCTGGAATGAAATTCTGAGTTTATATGTCGATTTTCTTCTCTCTCCGCAAATGAGGGCAAGGTTCCTGAAATAGAACACTGAATATCTTCGATTGCAATAGATGATACCCCCAAATCAGTGTGTTTTAGAACTATCTCTTTAAACGTATCGTCAGCATTTTTATTATCGACTGCTAGCTTATTACTTAAATCTTCACTCTCCTTTAAAGATTCTTTAAGCAAATTGATCGTAGATTTCTCGTGCTCTTCCAATGAAGTAAACGATGCCTCTTCTTGTTCAATTTCTAATTCTTTGCAATCGAAGTTTCGCGTTACTGCACTTTCGTGCATAGGGTATTTTCGGCACAAATGCTCACGTAATGATTCTAATCTTTCTAATCTGCTATCGATAAGTTTTTCACAACTTTCAGCTGCAGATATGATCGCAGGATATTGGGATACAAGGGCTTCGTTATCGCCCTCCTCACGATCATTCAATAACGTATTCTGCGCAACAGAAACTCTCTCTATTGCATTTGAATCGCAGAGTATTTCTTCTCTCCGTTCTTCTAACCACATCAGACTTTCTTTACTAGAATTTGAAAGGTCTCCACCACTTGAAAAAAAATCCTGTAATGATGCAAACAAAGACGATTCATAAGCATAAGTACCCTGAACGTGGTCTACATTTTTTTCGATTTGTGATTCCAAATATTTATCATAAACGCATTGGTTGAATTGCTGCTTTAAAAATCCTTGGTAGTCAATTCGGCACTTAATTCCAGATCTATTTTCCAATGCATTGTGCGATAAATTGATCCTATTTCCGGAACTCGTGATTGGATGAAACAGCACATGCGCATGTGTGTGTTCTCTAT
>Ga0213867_1000678_pt1 | contig 15171 bp, 11 predicted proteins | sample PICome_12_FD_160120 | JGI IMG/M metagenome (GOLD analysis project Ga0213867, IMG submission 160120) | Coastal seawater microbial communities near Pivers Island, North Carolina, United States - PICO540 | ecosystem: Environmental > Aquatic > Marine > Coastal | place: USA: North Carolina... | reverse complement strand
AGCATCACACTCAGCCTGTGACATAGTCTTAGCATTAGCTGAGATAAGATTAGCAGCATCAATCTGAGCAATCATGCTGATTGTTTTTTCAAAGACTTCTTGCTCAGTAGGATTAGCATTACCTGCTGCTATAAGTTTGTCTTTAGCCAGTAGATAATAGGCAGGACTTTCCTGTAAGGTTTTATTAACCTTGTCCATCATAGCCTGACGAGGGTTTGCATTTAGGTAGTCTAGGTTTATACCTAAGGTAGTCTGAACGAGCTTACTCTCTGCCTCACCAATCTCTAGACCCTGTGATGACATCTGGGCAATAAGGGAATTAAGACTAGAACGTGCCTGTGTAGGGTTCTGTCCTTTAATACTGTTGACACCCTTAGCAAAGTCAGAATACAGTTGCCTGTTTACACTGGCTTGTGATGTCTGTTGGGCTTTTGCATAGTCATCTAAGACATCGAAGATACCTTTACCCAAAGCAACCGCCTGATTAGAGGCTGCATCGTAGATTCTATAGCTTGGCATTGTCACGCCTTTTTCATAGGCTGTGCCAGCTTCTCCCATATCTACTGAAAAACTTGCCATAATAATTCCTTACTGCGTTTGCTGGGATAAGACACCAGCTTCATACCCTAGATCAAGTCTGTGGGCATTTTTCATTACGTCAATGATACCACCAACATTTACAAGACTATTCTGAAGAGTGATCTTTAGTTCATTGGAAAGACGTGATGCCCATAGTTCATCAGTAATCTCTTCCCAAAGTTTTGTTCCTCTAATCATATCAGATTCGTCGCCATTTGTCAAGAGGCTCATTGCTAAAGTAGCCTTGCCTGTCAACTTTTTAGAAAGATCACGGTAAACTTGGTTCTTTTTGTAAACCATTTCTGTGTAATCGTAGTAGTTCTGTACAGGTGCAGGTGTTGCACCCATAAGTACAGCCGCCGCATCATTAGGTGTCAAACCACTGACAGCCAGTTTACGTGTCTTACTACGGTAGTTGCCAGTTTCGATTAGTTCAGCTATCTTGACAGCCTTGTCTACTGTTGACAGGTTACGGACTAGCTGTGTCAAATCCTCACGTACCATTTCAGTACGACCTGCAAACATAGAACGGATAGCTGAGACTGCTACTGATTTCATATCACCTGCAATTTCACCTGAAGGACCGAAGAGTGTAGTCACTAGGCTTTCATCGAAGAGTTTACGGTAGGTGTCCTGAATCTGACCTAAGGGTGCTGCACGTGTAGCATAGGCTGTCTCAGTACCTAGACCCCAACCTAGTAGCTGATCGAAAGCACCGTACTTGATTAGGTTGAACATCTTGACAGTCTGAGGATCAGTTGAATCGTAGCCTAGTTTCTCTGTAATAAAGCCTGTCATCTGACCGACACCTAAACCTGTCATACCCCACATAGGTCCCATGACAGCAAACATACGAGCACGTTCAGCTACGGTAAAGTTACGTCCTACGGTTATGTTCTCAAGAGCACGTAAAGAGAATGACAGCCACTGTGTAGGTACCCTCATAGGACCTGACTGAGCAAAACTACGTGATGCTGTTGTCATACGGAAGGTTAGGTCTTGTTCACGGTTAGTAATCCACGTCTTACCTTCAGGTGATAGTGGGTTAATATCAGGACGTTTAGCACGATGTTCAAGGAATGCTGTGATAATACCTGTTAGACGTGATGTACGTTCACCCTCTCTGAAGAATAGAGTAGATGTGTCTAGGAATTTACCGACACTTTCTTGTGCTTTACCCTGAAGTGTACTAGCAGCACCAAATTTCTGTGGTGCCTGAAGTTCGATAACTTGGTTGTCAATAATGTTACGTCCACTCTCGTCAATGTAACGTACCATTTCATTTAGTTCATCGACAGTAAGACCTGACATCTTAGACAAGCGTTGGATACCTAAGGCTCTTGCTTGTTTATTCATGTTAGGGTGTAGGATCGCAAGCATAGGTGCTGTAAGACCCATCGCCTTAGCACCAGCCTTAGGAGAAATACCTACGATTGTCAGACTATGTAGAGCCTGAAGCATAAACTGGTCAGGGTTAAAGAAACCAAACTTAGAATAGAAACCAACCTGAAGTAAACGAGAGGCTGGGTCCGTCTTTGTTAGATCAGCCTTGAAGCCTGTCTTCTCGAAGATAGCTTCTGTAGCGGATCGTGTGAATGTTTCCCACTTGTCTGACAACCATGTTGGTTGATTCAACCTGCGTTTGATAACGTCTTGCTGTTCACGAAGCTGTGCTGCAATGTCGTTGAACTTACCTGTCTTGGTAACCTCAGCCTGAAGGAATCTCTGCATAGGGTCTAAACCCTTGATGTCATCCCAGTTTGTAATCAAACCGTTATTGACATCAGCTAGTCTATTCCACCCTTCTATAGCATTCTTAGAGGCTGCACGGTTAGCATAACCAAAGGCTTCCATACCGAACTGATCAGCCATTGCTGTGATTGGGTTAGCATTCGTAGCTTTCTTACCGCCGAACTCCATCAGAGGTGTGTCACTACGTTTCATACGAGCACTGTTTAGGGATGAACTGACAGCCTCGCCTACAGATACACCTGTAAGGCTAGGGTCTTGTCCTGACATCTCAACTGTAACCTTTTCGTCACGTGCCTTAAAGACAAACTGTTCGTTAAAGTTAAAGTTGTACTCACGACCTAGACGTTGTAAGTCTTCTAAGTCTGTGATGTGTTTGTTCCATGCATTGTTAGAACGGATGATGTCACCTAGGGCATCATAGTCAGCCTTAGTTAGAGACAAGTTTTGTATGTCATCCACCCCTGCATTACGCATCAACTCGTCAACCTTACTAGAAATTCTGTTTAGTTGTGTACGAGCTAATACTGCCTGTTCCTTACCGAAAGAACCTAGCATTGTTTTGAAGCCAGTAGATACTCTCTTACCTGATGCTAGGTATTGTTCCTTGGTAGTGCCTACAAACCAACGGAACTCAGAGTTAGTACGAGGGCCACCTACGTTATAAGGCATAACGTCTACACGTTCTAAGACACGAGTTGACATAGGGTTAGTCACGTAGATGTGGTCAAGGTAAGGGTCAGCCATCTTGAATACGATAGCATCACCGTCAAGTTTAGATGGTTGGATAGGACGGTTAGTCGCTAGATCAAGAACACTGTCATCTACTTGGTTGTTAGCTACTCTGAAACCAACACCGCCAAAACCGTTACCTAGATCAACATGAACACCACCTAGAGACACTGCACGTTTCAGTCTGTTAGATGACTGGATGTGCCATGCTGCATCGTTGATATCCATAAGAGCATCATATGCATCTACAGTTGGTTTCTCAGGAGCCTTACCATAGAATGTTTTGTAGAGAGACTCGAAGGACTCTTTAGTTGGAGCCTTACGTAGGTAGGAAAGTTCACCGTCACGTAGTTTTGTAAGGAAGTCTGACAGGTTTTCCAACTCTTTGCCTTTTACCTTACGAATCTTCGTTTGGTAAGGCTTTATGATATCACCGACAAGAGCCTGTCCAGCTTCAGCCTGAAGGAACTTAGCACCTAGTTTATCCCCTAGGCGTACAGTAGATGCCCCAAAGACTTTGTTGATAGCATCACTGACAAAGTTACCCTTTTCTAGAATTTCTAGTTGAGGTGCTTTGTTTGTCAAGTCTAGTCTTTGTTCAGTCTCAATCCACCAACCACGTCCCTGTTCTTTCTTGACAACACGTAGGCTTGGGTCAGTCTGGGCAATAGCCTCAGCATCCATCTTACGACGGAATGCTACACCTGACCCGTCCTTACCCATACGAACAATAACCTTGTAGTCGTCTGATCCCTCAGCTACGACAGTCTTCGTATTCACCGTTACATTGTTTGTTCGACGTGCTACCTTATCGGCAGTCTGTGTGGCAACTTCGTCTATGATTGAACGAGGAAGGAACTCACCGAAAGAACCCCTACGATTAGCTTCTTCTAGTTCCTCTACGATACGGTTCTTTAGGGTGTTGTCACGTACCTTGACTTGGCTAGGGCGTTCGATAGGCCCCTTTACAGGATCAAGTTCTTCTGTTAAACCACGACCTGCATTGACCTGATCTGTCTGAGCACCTACATCGTCAACCATTTTATTTAATGCTGATGCTGCCTGTCCTTCGTCTGACAAAACAGCTACAGCATCTACAGGTTTACGTACTTTTGTAAGGCTTGTCAGTTTACTTGCAACTTCAGGTGCAGATGCGATAGTTGTTTTGACACCCTTCAAGGCCCCAGAGGCTAGTTTAGTAGAACCTAAGGTAGCAATGTCAAGAGCACCAAACAATGCATATACACCCGCCATAGGATCATCTCCTAGGTAGGTTGCATCATTAGCCTGTTTGTAGAGGTTCCAGATACTATCCTCTGAGAAGATACCCTCTGTCTTACGTTCTTCGATATATTCTCTGGACCACTCTTCAAACTCAGAGGGTGACATAGAGTTAAAGGCTTGTCTGATATCACGACCTTCACGGTTAGAACGGAAGGTAACATTCTCGAAAGCACCGATGGTAAGTTCACGTAGGACGTTTACGTCTAGGAATGACAAGACCTTAGAGATACCCGATTGATCGTTCTCTTCGATCTCTTTCATTAGCATATTATTCCAGATCGTCATATTTGTCAAAGTTCTGGAAGCATATGGGTTTACATCATTGTCGCCTAGCATAAGGTTCTGAATCAGTAAGTATTCACTCACTGACATATCCTCACCCTTCTCAGCCTTTTGTTCAATGATGTTGACAATCTCGTCAGCGGTCATACCTTCGTTGTAGGCTTTGTCAATCTCAGCTGCATAGTCAGTATTCAGACCATTAGTTCTAGCCTGAACCTCAGATTCATTGTAACCCTGTTCACGTTCAGCCTCTACCTTATCAAGTGGAGCACCTGATGTAATAGAAATTTCCTGTGACTTGTTACGTTCAACTTCACTCAGAGCATTGTAAGGTTTTTCGGCAGGAAACTCAAGAGTCATCTTCTTGAGGAAGTCCTCGTTGTAAACCGCATTGCTGAGTGTATTAGAGAAGGATGCCATTTATTAACCTATACCCCAGAAAAACTGCCCAGACCAGCCCCACCGAAGAGAGGATTAAAGAAGGATGAATTACCGCCGCCAAACATAGACGTGCTTGAATTAAACCCACCACCTCGTCCGAACATGCTGAAACCCATGCTTGACATCTGACTTGCAGAGGATGCACGTGCTTGGTAGATACCAGCCTGTGCTCCGAAGTCAGCTGCACGTCCTGTGGCTGCTGTATATTCACGCCCTAGTCCTGTCATCTGAGTACCGAACCCTAGGTTAGCTCCGATCTGTGAAGATATACTAGAGATACCACCAGCTACCCCTGAACCACCACCTGCACCCATTACCTGTGCCTGTGCTCTTAGACGTGCTCTCTGGACAATACCTGCACGAATAGCCTGTCTCCGTTCACGAGCAGCAGCTAGTTCCTGTTGGCGTTGTTGTGCTTCTGCTGCTTGTTTCTGTGCAGCTGCTGCATTACGTGAGGCTTCTTCAGCACGAGCCATATTGTCCTGTGCCGCAGACATTTGCGTGAAGCCTACAACTAGACCTATTACTTGTAACGCTGGACCCATCTCTTAATCCTTATATATTAATATGTGATTACTCTGATAATCACCAAGTAGTTCGAAGTTTAACATTTTAGCTAGTTTTTCAGCTTTGCTGTCAGGTTCGACTACTGCATGTATACCTTTGTAACCTACCATTTTAAAAAACTCTGACCAGTCTTCTAGTAAGAATTTCAGTTCTAGAAAAATATCTCTTGTCATTTTTTCTACAACAGGTAGATGGACAATCATATACTGTGGGTTATATTCTAAACGGATTTCGAAACAAGAACCTTTTACTCCGTTTAGACTTTTAGATTGTACTTGCATTAGAACCTTGGGTTACGGCCTAAAATAATACCCCATCCTAGGAGGATAAAATCTTTTCCTTGTTCACTTTCATAACGTAGTCTCATAGAACGTCCATGACCACGTATTTTTACACGAGTTGTTATAACATCCTCAGGGTAATTATACTCTGAAATATTGTTAGGGTCAACAACTACTGGATATTTCTTACGATAAATTTGTTGAGCTGTGCTAAATGTATCTTTAAAGTCCCATGCACTTGACACAAGGGCTGAGGAAGGTCTTATAGCTTCATAACCGTCTATCTCGTTACCTGTAAAACCTGTCTCTGTCATACGACAATAGGTGATAAGGTAGGGTGCATTCTTCTTTAGGACAGGATCGCCTATAAAGTCATAACCTGTTTCAGCAAAGGATATGTAGTTAGTGTCACCCCAGTCTAGGAAGGATGTACTTGTAAAACCACCCATAGTGATCTTGTTATCCGAACCGTTACGACAGATAAGAATAATAGCAGGGTCACCTGTGGTAAACGTACTTATCTGTGCAGAGACAACATCATTAGCCGTTGATACATTACCGTACTCATAAGCAAAGGGCCATGTAATCGAACCTGTAGTATTCTGGTTGGCTGTATATGTTATAGGTACAGTAAAAGATGTACTCGTCGTTGCAGAAACTGTTATTTCTTGTTGAATACTAGCAACATCAATACCTAAGAAGTTTGCTAGGGAAACCATTGGAGTAGAATTTATATTTACAGAGTCACCGATTGAAACTGTATGAGAAGAGTCTATAAACTCCATTGTACCTTGAGTACTGTTTTGTGTAGTATAGATTACAAGAGAGGTAGCTGTTAATACATCGTAGCTAACAACATCATCAGCACCACCATTAGAGGTGACATCAAGCTCTAACTCTTTAGCACCGTAACCTGAATAGAAAGCCATACCAACAACTGCATCTGTATTAGATGTCTGGTCAGATATTTTCCAAGGGTAGAATGCCTGAAGAGGAATATCAAGTACTAAAAAGTTATTTAGTTTAGACGTGATAGTTTCATCGTTATCAGGATATGCCCAGTATATACGTTTGTTTATACCATCATATGTAGCTGTAACTTTTAGTTTAGCATCCGCATCAATCTGGTCCCAGAAACTCTGGATAGTAGGAATGGTTAGGTTCTGTTGAGAACCCTGTCCTGACACTGGGTCTGTCTGTAGAGTATGAATACCAAAGTTTGACCACCAGAAAGGAACACCCTCAGCTGAAACGAATGTCTCAGGGTTTAGGATACCGATACGAGAGACACGGTTGACAGAAAACTCAGAAGCTCTGAAGACACCATCTACACCACTGATCTGCCAGATACCGTTCTCAGCAAATACGAAGAGGGAGTTCTGGAAAGCATACAGTCTTAGTATTTTAACTGCATCGGGTATTCTGATAACACCTCCGTCAGTATCTAAGAGGTCTGATATCTGTTCTGATGTAGGGTCATTCTGTTGGTGACAGATTCCTAGGTCATTTACTGTGTCAACGAGTTTCGAGAAAAGAATTGTACCCGCATTCTGAGCACTGTCTAGACCTGCATAGAATACACGACCTGCAAAAGATTCTACAGAACGGAATCGAGTAGACTCAGGGTCTGTCATCTTTGTCAAGCCTGTTAGACCTGACTTAGACCCACGGTCTTTAGTGAAGAAGTCTAGGATGTAGTGACCATTACCTGTAAGGGTTGTACCTGCGTAAACCTTTTCCCACTCACTGCTACTATAGTTACCTGAAGAATCTTTACCAGAGTACCAAGGGTGTGTTAGGCGTTTAGTAAGGTCAGATGGAGCACCATTACCTGTGTTCCAACCTGTGTTCTGTGCATCGTACTTACGGTCTTGGCTTGGGGAACTTTCGTTATTGTAGTAGGTAGATGTGTCACCCTGCCACTCGAAGTCACGAATTTCAAACTCAATCTCAGTTACCGTAAAGGTACCTGCGTTAATGTCATACTCAATAGCAACTGTATTGATCTGAGGAGAGGAGACAATAAGGTTGCCTTTAATACTGGCAAACTGACACTTAGAGTTTTCAGCACCTAAGGAACCCGCATACTCATTACTTGTCAAATCGACAGAATTAGATTCTATCTGTGCTGAATAAGGAAGACCACCCTTGTTATAGAAATAAAGAGTAGAACCTTTCTGAACAACTAGGAACTCTAGGTCAGCGTTACCGCCTACGTTTACCCAATCACCTGTATGTAGTATCTCAGAATCACTTAGGGTAAAGGCAGACAGAACATTACTGTCTTCGTATGCTACCCCTAAGCGTCTACGACGAGAACCATCACGTCGAAGATCACAGTTAAGTTCGTCAACGGAAGCACCCTCAGGAAACGTAAGTTCACCTGCCTCAGTAATCAAACCTCTGACGAAATTATTAACTGCCTTCTGATTCAGATTTTGCGGCATTACGTTCTTTCTCTCTTTCGTCTGCACGGTCTTTGACACGTTTCATTTTAGAAACTGGTTGACTCCGAAGATATCTTTCTAAGTCCCGTTGTGCAGCTGATATAGTTGTATAACGTCCAGATAGTTCTTTAGGTACCTTACCTTTTTCGTATCTGATTAAGAAAAACCTGTACCCACCTATTTCTTTTTCAATGTGTACATCTGTAAGTAGTTTATCTGACTTACAGACACAGTGTTGGTTTGCTGTGTCGTGGTCATATTCAATCATCTAGTTTCTTCCGTATCTGTTCCGAACATTTGATCGACGAATTTTACTCTGGTCGTTTTGAATGTAAGACTTTAAACGTCTTGCTGCTTGTTCTACCTTAGGGTCTGATCCACCCTTGAACATAGAGAAACATGCTGACTTAGCTTCAGCTAGAAGCAAAGGCATTAGTGTGTTATCTAGGTCAGGTTCAAATGAATCTGTTTGACTAAATGCTGGAACTATTTCACCAAATGCCCTAGTTTTATTAGAAGCTAGAATTGATTCGACACTAGAGTCATATGCGTCCATGATGATATGGTAGTCATCGAAAGATGTATAATAGGTAGGTGCTCTATCTGTGCTAACAAAGATGTCTACAAGGTCATTGTACGTTTCTACCTTTAGACCTGTCTGGTTCATTCTGTTTAAAAATTCTTCAGGTTCTAAATAGAGAACTTCTCTGAAGTTAGGGGTAGCTGTAGAGCTTATATTATAGTCTACTCGCTGAATGTTTTTTGTATTGTCAGGATACCTAAAGTGTGTGGGTCGGCTTGTGTCACTCATAGATGTTAATGACAACAGCTTCTTGTGTTCAGGTATTAGCCTAGCTGAGATAATGTTGTAGTACGTATCCTCAACTACCGAGGCAATTTGCTGTGCTTCAACAGAATCTGAAATGCTGTTGACATCCTCAGAGTCCATGTCCGACAGAATAGATTGTACTATCTGTAAGAGAGTTGTTTTCATTTTATCGGGCCGATCCTGTAATAGACATAAAGGCTGAAGCTACGTCAAGTGTAAATGCAGCATCGCCTTTAACTTTTACTTCTAGGTAATCGTTTGTCGCAAATTGTGTAAAACCAAAAACAGAAATAGAACCCCATGATCCTGCTGAAATGGTTCGGATAGTACGTGAACCCCCTAATTCAGTTCCATTTCTAAATAAAGAAAACTCAGCATTGTGTGTTACACTGCCAGCATTCTTTGAAGAAATGGTAAAGACAATCTGAGCATCAATGTATTCAGAACCTGTGTACTTCAGACGAGCATTAGGGGAAGTCTCACCAGTAAACCCATTGAGGGCTGCAACTGAAAATGTTGGATTAAGTATTGTATCTGAAGTTGTTATTGAGTGCTGATATGCAGGTGTTGTTGCATCGAAGCCTATGTAAGCTCCAATAAAACGAGTCTTTTCAACCCAATCCCCTGAACCTGCACCATCAGCTACATATACTTGCCCTGTACCTGCACTAGATATACCTTTCGGTTCGTGCAAGTAAGGGTCAGTTAAAGATGAGTGATTTACATTAGCCATTAGGAACCCCTGCCAGTGTTAAAGATATTATAAACCAAAAAATATCTTTTGTCAACAAAAAAGTGAAGGGTACCCCCGAAGGGATACCCAAAAGTTATTATACCGCTGGGTCTGACACGATTGTGACAATACCTTCTGGACGGTACGTCTTGACACCGTAACGAGCAGTAGTTACATACTCGTGACGTTGGTAGTCTTTGTTGTACTCGTAGTCCACTTCAGGCATCTGACGCCATGCGCCAACGAATGGGTTAGAACCCGCATCCGCTGAGAAGAACAAGTTAGCAACACCGTTAGTGACTGAGAAGTCATTGGTTGTTGTACCATCACGTTCTGCTAGTGCAGCATCCGCAACATCGTTCTTCAAGTAGTTTGAAGTATATACGTCGAAACCGTATACGTTTGCTACGAAGCGCATACCTGTTGCGATACCGTCACGTACAATACCTTCCCACATTGGGTTGTTAGACACGTTGACAATGTTTGTCAGTGTGTTCAACTGATATTCTACTGATGGGTCAACAACAGCAACCAATGCACGGTCAGCAACTTTAGATTTCTTCAATGCATAACGAGCAAATGCGAAATCTTCAAGTTCTAGTTTACCACCGTTACCACCTGAGATACGGTGTGCTGCACCGTCTACTGTCTCAGAAGAGTTAGCTGTAACACCAACTTCAGGTGCAGCCATAGTAGTTGCTTCGAAGTGCTCCATAATTGCACGTGCTTGTTCTGGAACGAAACGTGCTTCAAGTTGTGCTGAGTAGAACGAATCCTGCGCAGCTTTCTTGGTGATGTATGAAGCTGATTGTAGATACTTGTCAACGCTGAACTGGAACTCAGCTGTATCCATTGGAACGTATGAAACTGCGTTATCTTCAGTGTATGTAGTTACTGCTGTTTCACCGATTGTTGGGATAGTGAATGTGTCACCATCTGGGAATCCATCCAACATACGAACGACAGACTGTGCCATCATTTCGTCACGTAGGATTTCTTTTAGTTCTGAGGAGTAAACCTCAGCACGGATCAGACGCTGCATGTCCGTGTTAGAGGAAATCATACCAGCCATTTGCTAGTCCTTTCTAAGTGTTTCCGAACTTGTCACCCATGTTCATTCGGTCCTGAATCATCTGTTGTTGGACCTTGGGTGAGTAGTATTGGTTAGGGTTTTCTCGACGCATCTTCTGGTAGAATTGCCAGTCACGTGCATTCGAGGCTTGCATATTAACACCTTCGGTACGGACAGAGCCTTGAACCATAGGGCTAAAGGTTTTCTGTGGTTGACCGATAAGAGCAAAGAAAGCAGTAGGAGATTCGGCTGCAATATCACGTAGACGTTCCATTGACATACCTAGTTCCTGTGCCTTATTTCGGACTGTTGCTTCCGCTTCAGTACCGAAAGAACTAACTAGCTCTTGATCTACTTGTGAGAGGTTCTGCTTAATGACAGAGTCCTGTTCACGTTTGACCAGTGTCTTTTCAACAAGGCTTTCAAGATCGTTCTCACTAAGACTTGCAGTGGTGTTCTGTGTCTCTGTGCTGCCAATATCATTGGGCGTTGCAGTTCCTACTGTGGCAGTGTCAGTAGCCTTGTTCTGCAACTGGTCGAGAATCTCGGCTTGATAGTCTCGCTTCTTCATATCCTCTCGCATGGTGGCTAGTTGCTCTTCAAGAGTTTTGATGTAGCCATCTGCTTCGAGTTTACCTTTAGCTAAGACTTCAGGGTCTTTCCAGTTCTCTCCCTTTGCCTCTACGAGTTTCTGCAAAAAAGATTCCTGTGGTGCGGTTTCAGTTTGCGTCTGCTCTGTTACCTGCTCAGTCTGTGCGGTTACAGCACTGTCAGAAAATACCATAATCTATTCCTTATCTAAGTTGATGATATCTAGCACTTGGTTAAGTGCACGATTGTAGCCGATACGATCAGCTTCTTTGTACGCCCATGACGGACTATCATAGTCGGCTGTCGATGGGGTTTCCTTGAGTAACGACTCAAGAATTACTTCAAGACGTAAGAGTGAATCTTGGTTAGACAGGATATTCTGGCGAACCTTATCCTTATCTTCTTGCGTCTTGCATTGTTTGAACCAGTGTGATTTCATTTATTTCTTTTTGATTGGTGGCTTTTTCTTGGTTGACTTTTTCATTCCGTAACCCATGTTAGCCTCCACATCCACACTGACATTTAACTTGGTTCTTGATTGTAACTGATGTCTTAGTTGTTACTGGTGGCTTCTTCTTAGCACCTGTACCGTAAGGCATCTTCTTTCCGTTTTGGTAGGGCATTATAGTCCTTTCTCTATTGCAATCTGTTGCTCTTCTTCAAACTGAACTTCAGCCTCAGTTGCGATACGTTGTGTTTCTAGTTGTTCTGTTATTGTGATATTTTCAGCAAACAACTTAGGCTCACCTAGTTCATCAGCTAGAAGACGAGCAAACTCTTTACCTGACAAGTGTGCTGCCATAGTTGGGTCTGATAACTTCAACTGGTATAGCTGTGTCAGGTTCTGTACACGGTTAGCACGTTCTGCGTAGTGACGAGCACCCATAGGTACGATCTTACCGTTAGCCATGATATCTTCTTTGGTAATCTGCTCAAAGAAGTACAGACCTGAATCGTCATTTAAGACACGAACTGTATCTGCAATATCCATGTTACGACGAGCCGCTTCAAGCATTGCATTAAGGATTGGCTCAAGGAACACACGTTCAAAGTGGGCTGTCTTGTGTTGGAAGATACGACCAGCTGCTGTCATCAACTGTTGTACTTCGAATGCTGTCTTCTCACCTGCACTACGGATACCCATAGCCTCACGAGGAGCACCTGCTAACATTTCCATTTTGTTTTCTAGGGTTTGAATTTGGAAGTCAGCATTCAAGGCTGTAGCATCAGGGGCTAGGTACCCTACGTCACCCTCTTCACCCATGTAGATACGTGCGGCAGGTTCGAAGTCGAAGTCCTCTACGTCACCACGAATCTTGATGATCGGGTATGCAATCTGGTCAAAGACATCAGCCTTGAGGTTTTCTAGGTGGTCGATGCGGTACTGCATACCTACAAGATTATCTAGAGGACCCATGGCGTATAGGTTATCAGGACGTTCCCGCCAGCCAGCATGGAAGATAGAAGCCTTACCTAACCAGCTAGGGTTTTGTTCGTTCATAAAGACATAAGCACGATCAACAACTGTAATAATACGGTTCTTGTAAAACTTACCATTTTCTGAATCGTAGATGTCTCCGTAGAATGTAAGAAGCTCTACATAGTTAGACTCATAGTATTCTGACAGAGTTGCAAAACCATCAGCTGTAAATGCCTGAGACTTGTTTGTGTCTACATCCTGTCCTGACATAGATGACCGATTGGCTAACATCTTGTCAAGGATTTCTTTCATGTAGGCATTGTCTACAGTCTCTTCTACCTTACGAGCAACTTCCCCTAGGGTTAAAATAGAACGGACAACTTTAGGACTATCTCCGAAACTTGGGGCAAGTGGGTTGAAACAGATGTCAAAGGGGCTGATACGGACAAGTTTAGGTCCAATGTAGTTGACAATACGTTCTCCATCGTCGTACTCAGTATAATCTCTGGAGAAGTCAACTGTGGCGAAACAGTTACCGTACTGGATGTAGTCATTAATTAGTTTACTCACTGTGTTTTCAAAGTCAGACTGACGGATTTTATTCTCCATGTAAGCCTGAATAACATCACGTTTATTCTTTAGGTCTGAGTCAGTATCATGTGCCTCAAACTTAAACCATCTTTGCTGGGGGAACAAAGCTGAAAAGTAGTTAGCATGTAGGTTGTCGGCTATCTGTGTTAGCTTAGGTGTTGTTGTACTGTTCGTCCAAGGCAGCTTATTGTTAGACGTTGTACGTGTATCGGTTGCGTAAATGTAATTACGCAGTTCTTTCCACTCTTCAATCTTAGTCTGACGAGCATTATTCCAAGATGTCCAACGATCTGTGATGTCAGTTGCGAGAGCATGAGGATCAATGAAATGATCTATGTCAATAGTTGTTCCAGCCATTAGAAGGAAACTCCACCAAATCTTTTATTAAACTGCACTACATTATCCTTTTGCCTACGAACTGCACGTGCAGGTTTGACAGCCATATCTACAACTGAGGCTAGGGCATCAATCACATCGTCGTGCGGAGGGTTACGTGACGATAGTTCTTCTTCAAGTATCTGTATGTTACCACCACGGTAGTGCCAGATGCTTAGGTTATCATATCTAGGTTCTAAGACGGAAGAGATACGTTCCTGTTTATTACCTTGACTTTTGTTAGGTCTGAACTCGTCGATACTTATAGCAAGTCCATGTTGTTTGATAAGTTCCTTGAGTTGCTTGACAATAGCCATCTGCGCCACAGTGGTTTCTGCTCTAAGTTTTCTAAATGACCACTTGTTGGATAGGTGTAGGATGTGGTCGAAGTACTCAGAGATTCTGTCAGTCCTGAATCTGTCGATGTCCAAGACGTAGATGTTGTTGTCTGCATCTATACCTACCACGACAATAGCTGTGTAATCAGCACGTTTACCCAGACTAAAAGCAAAATCCACCGCAGCGAAGACGTTGAGTCGATTATCCTTGTAGTAAAGGTATCCGTTGTCTTCACGAATGTGTTTTCTTTCATAGTATTGAAACTTGTCAGAACCTACAGGTACATTGTCAGGATCGGATGGATCGTTGTAGTACTGTGCTCTGAACTGTCCTTTGTCTAAATACTGACCACGTTTCTTGGCTAGAATTTTTAGGTCAAACCCGAACCACTTACCATCCTTGCGTTGACTACGAGGCCACAAAAACTCACCAGTTCCATCCCCTCTGTCCTCTACAGGTTTCTCAAATATCTCGTAGATATTATCCTCACCTACCTTTTCGCCTCTTTCATCATACTGATCTTCTACCATTTGAAGAAGATCGTTATACAAATCTGAGGGATGGTAACGTGTACCTACGACCCACTCTTTCGCTTCAGCCCCTTCGATAGACGAGAGAAGAGAGTACTGACTTTTAACTTTATTACGTCCTTCGCCTGTGTAAGCATTTTCGTACACAACGACATCGTCCAAGACAGCAATATCACAGTGAAGTCCTGTAAGTGACGTAGTAAGGCCACCAGTGAAGACCGAAGGGTCTCTAACATTTTCTTTCCTCCGTAGTGGATGGTCTAACATGATCTCTGAGTTAGTCCATCTGGTACGTTTACCTTCGTCAGCATTAACATGATCAGGCCAGT
>Ga0213867_1000677_pt1 | contig 15174 bp, 13 predicted proteins | sample PICome_12_FD_160120 | JGI IMG/M metagenome (GOLD analysis project Ga0213867, IMG submission 160120) | Coastal seawater microbial communities near Pivers Island, North Carolina, United States - PICO540 | ecosystem: Environmental > Aquatic > Marine > Coastal | place: USA: North Carolina... | reverse complement strand
TCGACGAATTGCTTGTTGCCCGTCAGGCAGAGCTAGCCAAGCTCGACGAGATGAACATCATTACGGACACTGACCCATCAGCGGTCAACGGTTCCGGCGCTAGCCAGTACAAGCCAATCAATACGATCGACGCATTTGGGGACACCCCACCGCCATCAGGCGATGATGCGGAGAACGTAGGCGAGGAAGAAAGTGGCAACTATTAACGGCACAGAGATCGACTTAATGCCCACTAAGGGCATGAAAGCCGAGGCTGAGCGTTATCGCGAATGGAAATCTGAGGGTGAATCTGGCGGCACAGAAGTAGCGGCACGGCGTGCAACTCAGATCCTGAGCGGCAACGAATTATCCGGTGATGTTGTGATTGCTATGTCGGCATGGTTCGCCCGCCATGAAGTTGACAAGCAAGGTGAAGGTTTTTCACCTGGAGAGGATGGCTACCCGTCAAATGGTCGCGTGGCCTGGGCTGCATGGGGCGGAGATGCCGGTCAGGTGTGGTCAACGGCTAAGGCGGATAGAATCAAAGATATTCGTGAATTACCAATGACTGAGGATCTTGCAAAGAGGGCAGAGCCTGATGAATTAAGCGTTGGTGATTTTGTTCAATGGGACAGCTCTGGCGGCACGGCTAGGGGCAAGATCGACAGGATTGAGCGAGACGGTTCAATCGATGTACCTGGATCTGAGTTCACTATTAATGGTGATGAGGATGATCCTGCCGCGTTAATCACTGTTTATCGCGAAACAGATGAGGGCTATGAAGCGACAGACGTTAAGTCTGGGCATCGCTTCTCAACGCTGACCAAAATTGAAGCCTTGCGTTCTGCGCCTTCACTGCTGAAACGAGCTGGGGAAACTCAGTTTGAGGAGCAGGAAGACCGGGTTATGGAGTTCAGTTTTAGTTCTGAATATCCGGTTGAGCGTTCTTTTGGCTCAGAAGTGTTGAGCCATGACAAAGACGCTGCAGATTTGAGCAGATTGAACGACGGCGCACCGCTTCTGTTCAATCACGACATGGACCGGCCCATTGGTGTTGTTGAACGCGCCTACCTTGACGACGACAAAAAGAAAGGCGTTAGCCGTGTTCGCTTCAGCCGCAACTCTTTTGCGCAAGAAGTATTAGCGGACGTTAAAGACGGAATTATGCGCAACATCTCCTTTGGATATCGAATTAAAGAGATGGAAGAGCGCAATAACGAATTTGTGGCAACTTCATGGGAGCCCTACGAAATCAGCGTTGTAAGTGTCCCCGCTGATCCAAACATTGGCGTGGGGAGATCTTTGCTTTCAGACACTACAATGGACAAAGAAACAGCCCCTGAGGTTGATTCTGCGGCTCGCGTCGCACCACTCACACAAACCGATTCAGAGAATCAAATGTCCACAGCACCCGATCTCAACGTGGTGCGCGATGAGGCTTCCAAAAAAGCTGCTTCATCAGAGCGTACCCGCATCAAAAACATTCAAGAGCTTTGCGGCAAACACGAAATGCGTGAAATTGCCGATCAGCTAATTGAAAACGGCAGCAGCATTGATGTTGCACGCGCCGCAGTTCTCGAAAAGATTGGCTCTAAGCCTGTCGAAACTGTTGCTCCTGTTGACCTTGGCCAGCAAGCCCAAGAGCGTTATCAGTTGATGGATGGCGTCCGCGCCTTGATCACTGGTGATTGGTCATCGCATGGCGCTGGCCTTTGCCGTGAGCTGAGCCAGGAAGTTATGCGCACGTCTGGCCTAAGTGCCACAGGTGAGCGGAGCTTCTTTGTTCCTTTCTCTGCCCTCTCACAACGCGCGACTTACGTCACGAGTTCGGCTGGCGCAGGCGGAAACCTTGTTGCAACCGATCTGTTGGCTGATGACTTCATCGAAGCCCTGCGGAATGCTTCACCTGTAGTTGGTTTGGGCGTTCGCACCCTGACCGGCTTGGTTGGTGATGTTGCAATCCCTCGCCGCTCTGGTGTTTCCAGCACCTACTACCTGTCTTCTGAGACAACCGCCATCACGCAGTCTGAATCGACTTTCGATCAGATCACGATGAGCCCCAAGAACCTGGCAGCCCTGTCTAAGTACAGCCGCCAGACCTTGCTTCAAGCCACCCCTGGCATTGAAGAGCTTGTGCGCCGCGATTTGACCGATGGTCTTAACGCTGCTGTTGATGCTGCGATCCTGAACGGTTCCGGTTCTTCCGGTCAGCCAACAGGCATCCGCAACACTTCCGGCATCGGATCCGTTGCGATGGGCACCAACGGTGGTGCATTGACCCTTGAGAAAGTGGTTGACCTAGAAACTGCCATCACTGAGGACAACGCCTTTGGCCCCAACATGGCTTATGTCACCAACGGCAAGGTTGTTGGCGGGCTGAAGAAACTTCGCGCTGGCGGTTCAACCGCTGGTGATGGTGCTTTCCTCTACAACTCGGATCTTTCCGCTATCGGTCGCGGCCCAACGCCTTTGACCCTTAACGGTTATCCCTTGGCTGTAACCAACGCTGTCCCTTCCAACTTGACGAAGGGAACTAGCTCCAGCGTTTGTTCTTCCTTGGTTGCTGGCGACTTCAGCCAGGCCATGATTGGTTTCTACGGCAACGGCCTGGAAATCACAGTTGGCACCGATGGGGATGACTTCTCCAAGGCGTTGTCATCTGTTCGCGGCATCATTTCATTCGATGTTGCAGTTCGCCAAGCATCGGCGTTTGCAGCGATCGAAGATATTACAACCGCCTGATGATCACAGGGGCCGGAAACGGCCCCCCTTTTTTTTATGAAAGTCACTTGCACCAAAGCAGTCATGGCGAGCGGCCAAGCCCTTGAGGCTGGTCAAAGCTATGAACTAAGCGAAGCCGATGGCGATCTTTTGATCCGCATGGGCAAAGCCGTTGAAGGCGAAGCACCAAAGCCAAAAGCAAAACGCAAGCCAAAAGCAAATGCCGCTAGCTGATTTCCTTACAACTGATCTCGGCGTTTTCCTTGATGATCCTTTTGCTGTTTCTGCAACTGCAGGAGATACAACGGCGAAGGTGATTCTTGACCAGCCGGGCGAAGTGTTGGCAAATGGCATGGTCTTGAGCACTGACTACACAGCCACGGCCAAGACTTCAGATTTTGGTTCTCTTTTAAGAGGCGATGCCATCACCGTTGATTCTGTCAATTACACGGTGCGCGAGGTGCGGCCCATTGATGATGGCTTGCTTGTAGAAATCTCACTGCAGAAAACATGACGACCAAGCGTGAATCAATCCTGGCGGACATTGCCACAAGCCTTGCCGGGACTGTTCAAGTTGGCTCTCGCATTTATAGGAGCCGTGTTGAAGCAATTGCTAGGGCTGAAAGCCCTGCCATTGTTATTGAACCAATCAGTGATGAGCCTGAATACAGCCTGAGGCTTGATCGTCTTGATTGGCGTTTGTCAGTAAGGATTTCTGTCATTGTCAGGTCTTCTCTCCCTGATCAGGCAGCGGATCCAATTGTTGATGACATACACAGCAAAATCACAGCCGACAACACCTTGGGTGGCTACGCATTGGACATCGAGCCAAGCACGGTTGGATTTGAAATCATCGAGGCCGATCAGCCCGCTGGCGTGATCTCAATGAATTATCTGATTAAATATCGAACAACTGTTACAGACTTGTCGGCTGGGTAGAGAGGCTAAAATAAAAGCAAGTGCTTTTTCTTGACTTCTAATGGCAAAGCTCACCCGGAGGCAGCTCATTGTGGTGGCTGCCGAATCTACTTACAACACCGACGCGACACCTGCCGGAACTGATGCGGTCTTGGTTCGCAACATTGATTTTACGCCAATCCAGGCTGACACCGTTAGCCGCGATTTGATCCGTGACTATTTAGGCAACAGTGATCAACTGCTAGGCAACAGCAGGGTTGAACTTACCTTTGAGGTTGAGTTTGCTGGCTCTGGGACGGCTGGCACCGCTCCAAAATATGACGCTCTTTTGAAGTCTTGCGGGCTTGCTTCCACTGTTGTTGCATCCACAAGCGTCACTTATGCGCCTGTGTCCACAGGATTTGACAGCAGCACCATTTATGTTTTCGCTGATGGCATCCGCCATAAAATGACCGGCTGTCGTGGGACGTTCAGCATCAATGCAAGTGTTGGTGAGATCCCAGTTGTTAACTTCACAATGACTGGCAACTATGTAGACCCCACCGACACGGCATCACCTAGCACCACGTACAGCAATCAGGACACTCCCAAAATCTTCAAAGCTGGCAACACAACGAGCCTTTCAGTTCTGGGTTATGCGGCATCGCTGGAATCATTCAGCTTTGATATTGCTAACGAGGTTATTTTCCGTGAGTTGGTGGGCAGCACCAAGTCCGTCAACATCACAAATCGTGCCCCGGCTGGTGAGTGCGTGATTGAAGCTCCAACACTTGCCCAAAAGAATTATTTCGACATCGCCAACACTGATGCGACCGGTTCGATCTCATTCCAGCATGGGCAAGATGCGGGGAACATCATCACATTTACCGCACCCACTTGCGACATTGGAAACCCTTCCTACAGCGATTCCGATGGCATAATGATGCTCAACCTCCCCTATGTTGCAGTTCCAGGCAGCGCAGGCAATGATGAGGTGTCCCTTGCTTACACCTAATGGCCTTTGTCCTTAAAGCTTCTGATTCATACACCTGGCCTGTCGTTTTTCGGCAGCCAGGGAACGGGGGCAAACGGGTAAAGTCTGATTTTGTTGCTGAGTTTGCGCGTTTATCGCAAACGAGAATTGCTGAAATTCAAGAGCAAGCTCAGAAACGTTCTGATGGTGATGAAAGCCAATCGATCAGCGACATTTCAGTGGCTGATGAAGTGTTGGTTGGGTGGGAAGGCATCCAAGATGGCGATGGCGAAGAGGTGCCATACAGCTCTGCCATGAAAGCAAAGTTGCTTGATGTGCCGATGTTGGCTGCAACGATCATTGAGGCTTATTTTCTTTCTTTGGTTGAGGAGAAAAGAAAAAACTAATCGGCGCCGCTGACTATTGGGCCGGTGGCGCAGTTGTTGACGAGACGGCAGAGCACGCCAAAGCTCTGGGGATTGAAATTCTTGATGATGCTGAGCCGATCGAACACTTTGAGGTGATCCCATCGGCATGGCCTGCCGTTTCTTTGTTCCTCAAAGTCCAGACCCAATGGCGCACAGCAATGGGCGCATTGATTGGGTTTGATTATTCGGCAGTGCGTTGGTGCGTTGAGCTGATGGGTTTTGATGATCCCTTGGCGGTACTGGATGACCTGCAGGTCATTGAAGGTAGACTGATCGAGACACTAAACAAGCGCGAGAAATAATGGCTCTCGACATGGCAACGTCTTTAACCATTAAGGCGAATGTCGTTGGCGAACAGGAGCTTGCGGGATTGCGCAAGGGTCTTGGCGGAGTAGAGAAAGCAAGTAATAAAACAAGCACAGCCATGACGCGGCTGCAGCAAACATCAGGCAGGGCAATCAATGCTTTGCGTGGTTTTGTTGGTGTTGTTGCCGTTGCTGGCTTGGCAAGATTTGCAAAAGGCGGCTTGGATGCTGCTGATTCAATGTCGAAGTTGTCTCAAAGAACAGGCATCGCAGCGCCGACCCTAGACAAGTTCCGCAAGGTGGCAGAGCTAAGCGACACCAGCATTCAAAGCCTTGAACGTGCATTCCCTGCATTGACGAAAAACATTGATGACGCTGTGCAAAAAGCTAAGGGTCCAGCCTTTGACGCTTTCCAGCGGCTTGGTGTTTCAGTAAAAGACGTCAATGGGAACGTGAGAAATGCTGATGATGTGTTTTTAGATATTTCAGATCGGTTTGAGCAGATGGCCGATGGAACGGAAAAGGCGGCGCTGGCCTCTGCTGTTTTTGGCACCCGGATTGGTTCTGAGCTAATCCCGCTTTTAAATTCTGGCGGTGATGCTGTGCGGAACATGAGCACAGCGATGACTCAAGAGTTTGCAGACAGAGCGGCAGCTTTTAATGATCGGATTGAAAACATGCAGGAAAAGCTCGGGGATTTAGGGCAGCGTTTGTTGGTTGCTGTTGTCCCTGCCCTTGAGGCTTTAGTCGGTGTGATTGAAACGCTTGTTACTGCATTTACTTCTTTGCCTCAGCCATTGCAGACGTTAATTGCATCGGTCACAGCTTTGGGCGCAGCATTTCTTTTGCTGTCTCCTTTGATTGGCGGCGCTGTAACCCTTTTGAAAGGTCTTGCGGTTTTAAAAATAGGGGCAACAATTGCTGGCTGGCTGCCAGCAATCTTGGGAATGGTGGGGGCGCTTAAAGGTCTTGGCGCAATCCTTGTAGGTATTTTTACTGGCCCTCTCGGTTGGGCTGCGCTTCTTGTTGCCGCTGGTGTTGCCATCTACTCTTTCCGTGATCAAATAGGCCAGGCACTTGCAGCAATTGGCGACTTTTTTAAAGCAGGTTTTCAAGTTGTTGGCGACATCTTGAAAGCAGCGGCGAAGTTCTATATGGACTTTTACGTGAAGCCAATTTTAGGTTTTGGCCAGGGATTGGTTGATGGCTTGGTTTCAATGTTCCAAAAACTTGCTGAAACGGTAAAGGCTCCATTTGTTGCAATTGTTGGTTTTATTAAAGGCATTATCAATGGAGTGCTTAGGGCGATTGTCGGAGGCATTAATAACGCAATTGGTTTAATCAATCGCTTAATTTCTGGTTACAACCGACTGCCAACGCCAGACATCCCGTTGATCTCGCAAATGAATGTTCCACAATTTGCAAAGGGTGGCGTCGTCAATGGCCCAACTCTTGCAATGGTCGGAGAGGGTGGCGAATCTGAATACATTGTTCCCCAAAGCAAGGCATCTGGTTTTGCAAAGAATTGGATGGCTGGCCGTCGCGGGATTGGTGCCATCCCTGGGTTTGCTGAGGGTGGCGTTGTTAATGCAGGCAGCGGCAGCGGCGGAACAGGCAACACGACAGTGCAAGTTACAACTGGCCCTGTCCTGCAACAAGAGGGCAAGAATTACGTGACAGTAAGAGACCTTGAAGGGGCGCTTAAACAGTTCAGCTCTCAGATGTATAGAAATCAACGAAGCTATGGCGGTCGCCGCTTCCAGGGGGTTGCAGGATGAGCAGATCCCAGATGGCAACGCTGCGTGTCTTTAGCGGCAGCACAACTTATGTGCGTTGGCAAAACTATTATGTGAACACGTCACTTAGTTTCTTGTCTCAAACTTGGGAGTTTTTCCCTTTTGAGTTTGGAGGGATTAGCGAAAGCGCAGCGCCTGGGGGCAATGAATTAACAATTACTGTTCCAGCCACTAGCACTGTTGTCAGTTCATTTTCAGAAGCGCAGGCAAATTTGAGACTGTGTGAGGTGACTTTGTATGAATTCAGTGCATACGCTTCCCAAAGCGTAGCCCCAACAACTTACACAGTTGTGGCCTCGCATTTGGGGCAGGTCTTAGACTTAGGCGGATCTTTTACTGAGCTTCAAATTGGCCTCGGAACAGTCTTGTCACCTGTAGGTTCGCAAGTCCCTCCACGCACCTATAGCACTTCACTGATTGGCTCACCTTTAAGACAATGACAATTCAGGTTTCTGATCCGCTGCAGTTGTTGCCCTATCAGTCTGGGGCTGTCACGTCTCCAGGCAAAGAGAGCGCCGCTAATGCTTCTGCGGATCTTACCGGGCCTCAACAGATTGCAAAAATTGGTGGGTCTGTTCCAATTGTTTTTTGTCGCAGAAGAAATAACAATGGGGGTGTTTTTGTAAGCCCAAAAGCAACAGAGGCAAGATATGAAAATGACGTCACAATTGTCACCGTATCTGAAACGTATGATTCAAGCGGTACGGTTTTAGCGCAAAGTGTAAGAGCGCAAGAGCATGTAGACATAAAACTCTGCCTCGTAATAAGTGAGGGCGACATGAGCCCAATAAAATTGAATGATATGTTTTTTGGAGAATGTAAGCGTGGCACTTACGCGCAAACTTATGACAGAAGAGCAGGAACCTGGGTGCCAGGCAATTTCATTGATGACTACCTAACCAGTACAATCACAGGCGGAGGCGGTGCGGCTGCCTTGCCTGTTAACAGAGTATCTGGCGAATCATATTATATAAAAGATGTTGGCAAGGTCTATCATATATTTACATCTTCTGTCCAGGGTTACGTTGGGTTTGTCACTACTGATCACGTTGTCCATAACTTTCCTGAATACTGCGGTACTTCTGGCAGTTATGACAATATGACTGTTGTTAGCTTTGAGCATAGAATTTTTAATCTAGATAATTGGAATTTACAAATTCATGCTTTTGTCAGGGAAGGGATGAAAGTTACGCGGCTCATTGATAACACTTTGGGGCCAAGCGATAACTTTGTGGATCTTGCAAAGTATTTGATTGATAAAAGCTCTGCTGTCCCAAGCGATCTAATAGATACCACGTTGCTTACGTCTGCGGCTAATTTCTGCGAAGCAAATTCGTTTTTCTACAACGGCAAGCTAGAAGAATCGGCAAACCTTAGCGATTGGATGCAAGCCCACGCGCATTTCTTCCTTTTAAGGTTCTCGAAAGTCAATGGGAAATTTGCATTCAGGCCAACGCTGCCAGTCAATGCAAACCACACCATTAAAACAACGGCTATTGCTTATGAGTATGGGTTCACAGAATCTGACTTATTGCCGGACGGTTTCGAGATTCAATACATCCCTTTGAGTGAAAGAAACGCTGTCATCATGCAAATGATGTGGAGAGAGCAGCCAAGCGGGGACATTGGTTTTGCACGAACCACAAACGTCAAATTCTCGGGCACGTCTTCTGATGGTCCTTTTGAACAGCATGATTTAAGTCTTTTTTGCACCAATGAAAATCATGCGGTAAAGGTTGGCACTTACATGTTGTCGCGCAGGCGGAACATAATGCACAACCTGCGCATCACGGTTAGGCCAGGAAGTCATTCAAGCATCTTGTCGGTTGGCGATATTGTCAGAGTCAGGCTGCGGCGTGAAACTGCTGTTGATCAAGTGGAGCACCATGATTTCTTGTATGAAATCGATCGTATTGAGAAAACAAGTACAGGGCCAATCACTTATGACTTAACGCATTTCCCTATTGATTCACAAGGCCGAAGCGTTGTTGCGCTAGACGTTGCTGCAGCAACTGGGCCAGGGATTGTTTTAGACGCTGGCAGACAAAACTTTGATTGCGATGAAAACACGGCAACAACAGACTTGCCAGATATTGGGCGCGGGCCATTTGACGGCACTGGAGGCACCCCAAACACTCCAACACCTTCTGATGTGGATCAAGATTTAACCCCTGAAGGTGGTCTTGATTTTGGCGACGGCGGATCTTCCCCAACAGGATCAATAAACAACCCTGCAGACCCTTACGACCAAGAGCCCACGCCAACGATTCAGGGTTACACCAACACGCCAGTTGCTGGCGATACTTTGACGTTTACGCCAGGTTGCGCAAACCCGTTGATCAAGTGGTATCTCATCGACATCAACACAGGGGTTAAAACTCAAGTGACAAGCGGCGTTGCACAGCCTTACATTGTGACAACCGCAGCCCAGCAAGCTGGCGTAAGAGTTTATGCTGAGGGTTGTTGCCCTGATCCTGGCGCACCTGGCGGCTATGCGGTCTGTGTCGAGTCAGATATCGTTGACGTGTTCGATGAAATCATTGATTGCCCTGGCGGTGGTGATGCAGGCGGACAGGGCGGTTCCACGAAAGTTATCAACGTTGGCAGTGCATTCCCTGGCTCGTTCACCTTTACTTACACTGCTTATACAATTCAGGATCGGTTTGTGATCTCGGGCGCAGCATCACATGACACAGGTTTTGTCAGTGGCATAAATGTTCCTGTCACTGTTCAAAAAACAAGTGCTAGCAGTTTGATCACTGTGACCGTCTATGCGCCGACAAGCGGGACGGCATGGGAATATTCAGTTGGCTGCGCTTCTTAATTATGTCTAGTTTTATCACTGTCCCACCTTCACAGCGCGTTTTAATTCCTGGGGAAGCGGTCAGCTCTCAGTTGCAAATGTTAAACGGAGACCAGCACAATGTAAGGCAAAGCAACGCGACTTTAAATCACACGTTGAGGCTAAGCTATGCCGCTTTGACAAACCTTGAAGCCTTTTCCCTCGTTAGCCATTATTTTTTAAACGGTGTCTTTTACGGTTTTGATTTGCCTTCAGAGGCAACGCAGGGCATGAGTCTAACGATTCCATCTGGTTATCTTTGGCGCTATGCCGCCGCGCCAGAATGTGAAAGCAGCTCTACGTCAACTTCTGCGTCTGTTGAACTTGTGCTGAAGCCACCTAGCCTGACCTAATCATGGCCGACTTTCCTACTATTTCCCCGGACTCAATTTCGTTTGAGTTGGGCGGGATGAATGTTTCCGAGGCCGCCGCAAAGACTGTTGGTGGCGTTTATTTTCGGCACAGCCTTAAGACTGACAACGTAACCTGTACTGTTAGCTTTCAGAACATTTTAAGTTCAGCAGTTGAGGAAATAAGAAATCATTATTTTGCACGGGGCGGCTCATCTTTGCCGTTTGGCGTAAATCATTCTTCTTTTTGGGGTGCTATCAATGTTGTCCCAACAGATTCAACGTATAGATACAATTCACCGCCAGAAGAGGAACATTTCGGCGTTTATAACAACGTAACCGTTTCGTTATTAGTAGCCCTGGGGGCAGGGGGCCTTGCTAGTTCTTACATCCTCGTTGGCGAGCCTGCTCAACTGGGCAGCCTGGTAGCTTTTAGCAGTTACGCCTTTTCAGGTACTGCGCCATTTATTTTGGACGCGGATGACGCTGATCCTGCAGTTGCTGCCAGCCTTATACTGAACGCCGGGGGCGCTGGATCATGACGGCTACAAATGTTCGGGTTCAGATGCAGCAGCGGCGTGACACCGCTGCAAATTGGGCTAGTGCAAACCCAACGCTTTTAAGTGGTGAGCTGGGATACGAAACAGATACCAGCAAATTCAAAATTGGTGATGGCTCTACAGCCTGGAATTCCCTTGCCTTTGTTCCTGGCTTTGCGATCAGTGCTTATCCGCTAGCCACTGCGGACATTGCAGATAGTGCAATCACTGCAGCAAAGATTGCGGATGGAGTAATTGCCAACGCTGAGATTTCTTCAACTGCTGAGATTGCTGTTAGCAAGCTTGGGAACGGTTCAGCGCGTCAACTGCTGCAAACTGACTCCAGTGGAACAGGCGTTGAATTTGCAAGCAACATTGATGTTCCTGGCACGCTTGATGTAACAAGCGCCGCCACGTTTGACAACAACGTCACGATCCAAGGCGATCTGACGGTCAATGGAACAACGACGACGATTGACACAACCACTTTGGTTGTTGAGGACAAAAACATTGAAATGGGGGCGGTCTCGACTCCCACAGATTTAACGGCTGATGGTGGCGGCATCACGCTCAAGGGCGCAACAGACAAAACCATCAATTGGGTTAATTCAACTGATGCGTGGACATTCAGCGAGCATCTGAACATTGCGAGCGCAAAAGAATTTCGTATTGCTGGAACGAAGGTTCTAGATGCAACGAGCTTGGGCGCTGCTGTTGTTGCTTCCAGCCTGACCAGTGTTGGAACGATTGCGACTGGTGTTTGGAACGGTACGCCAATTGCAACGGCTTACATTGCAGACGATGCGGTAACGGCTGCAAAACTTGCCGATACCGCTGTAACGCCTGGGTCTTATACCGTTTCAGACATTACGGTTGACGCGCAAGGAAGGATCACCGCTGCAGCTAATGGCACGCTTCCTGATGCCGACAAAATCATTGAAGGCAACACAGAGGCGGAAGTTGTTGACACAGGCGCTGATGGTCATTTCAAAGTTACGACTGAAGGAAGCGAGCGCATCCGTGTTGGCCCTGCTGGTCAAATTGGTATTGCTGGGGCGAACTACGGAGCAACGGGCCAGGTCTTAACAAGTACCGGTTCAGGGGGTGCAATTTCTTGGACAACTCCAGCAAGCGCAGGCGCTACCGGCGGGGGGACTGATGCCTGGGCATTGGAGCATGACAACACCATCACAACGACTTACACGATTGGTTCTGGCAAGAACGTGATTTCTGCCGGGCCAATGACGATCAACGCAGGCGCAACTATTACAGTTCCAGCGACATCAATTTGGCGCATTCTTGATTGATGGCTTAAGGGCGAGCTAAGATTGCAGGTATTGACCCGCGTGTGACCTAGGAATGGCGTTTGGAACGGTAAAGGTCGATTCAATAACGACTAGCACCAAGACGGTGACAGTCGATAATTTGACAGAAAACGGGCTTACCTCGTCTTCTATTGGCAGCACTGTGCAGGCGTTTGACGCTGACACTGCCAAGACGGATGCAGCACAGACCTACACAGCAGCACAGCGCGGAGAGATTACAACGCTGACCGATGGGGCAAACATCAGCGTTGACTTAGCAGCTAGCAATAATTTCACCGTAACTCTGGCTGGAAATCGAACGCTAGATAATCCGACAAATATTGTTGCTGGTCAAAGCGGATCAATCTTTATTGTTCAGGACGGTACGGGCAGTCGCACTTTGGCTTATGGCAGCTATTACGACTTCGCTGGTGGGACCGCACCAACATTGAGTACAGCCGCTGCCGCTGTGGATCGTATAGATCTAATCGTTCGTAGCGCGACATCAATTCACTGTGTATTCACCGCTAATTACTCATGAGCGTCATTGGTTCTAACGTTCTTGCTGGTGCCAGTGGTGGTGCCGGTGCTGCTGGCTACGCCATTGAACGTAGTCTTAGGTTTAACGAAGAAGATACGGCGTATCTATCAAAAAACTTTGGATCTGCGGGCAATTTAAAAACCTGGACCTGGAGTGGCTGGTTAAAGATTACAAAAATGGATAGCTTTAAAGCTATTTTTAATTCAGGCGTTTCAGGTACTAGTGCAGACCGGTGTATATTAAGGCTTAACGGCGACGGTAAGTTAGCTTTTATATCCACATCAGGTACGTATTGCCAAGAAACTTTAAGCGTTACGACTGATGCAGTTTTCCGAGATCCCTCGGCTTGGTATCATGTAATGGTGGTGCTTGATACGACTCAAACATCATCAAGTGCTGATCGTCTTAAAATTTATGTTAACGGAGTAAATCAAAGCTGGACTGGCACGGGACCAACATTAAATAAAAACCAAAGCATCAATGCTCCCATTGATCACGAAATAAGTAACTTTGTCTATACAACTTTATACCCAACAGGTTTTTACCTAGCCGACGTACATTTCATCGATGGTCAAGCATTAGCGCCGACAGATTTTGTAGAGCTTGATGACAACGGTGTGTATCAGCCGAAAGAGTTTGCTGGGACGTATGGTCCGTTAGTTGACCAAAGTCAGACGTGGAGTTCAACTCCGATATTTGTAGATAATGGATACGGTGCCAACGGCACACGCGTTATCACCAACGCCTTTAACGGTGTTTTTACAACAAGTAGTGCAGGAATGGCTTTGCCTGCACTTGGCGGTACGTGGAAACTTGATTTCGGGTCAAACTTTTCAAATACTACAACTGTTGAAATACAATACTATGGAGGTGCTGGCTCTTCAGGAGTGCTAAAGTTAAACGGTGTTGATAAAACATCTAATTTAAATTTAAACGCTACTAGCCAAATTATTGTATTTAATGTTTCTTCTTTAGACTCTATTGAATGGTCTTATCCAGTCGCAAATCAATATTGTTACATAGGCCAGGTCAAAGTTGACGGCAAGCTTTTAGTTGACTCCGGCGTAACCGTTACCGACAACTCCTTCCACCTCGACTTTGCGGACAACAGTTCAAACGCTGCGCTTGGTACGGACACAAGTGGCAACAGCAATACGTGGACTGTTAATAACTTAAGTGTTGCAGCAGGTGCAGGCAACGACTCCCTATTAGACACCCCAACCAACGGCGACACAGCAAGTGACACTGGAGCGGGCGGAGAAATTACGGGCAACTATGCGACGTTGAATCCGCTTAAGATATTTGGTGGTGCGTCAATGTCTAACGGAAATTTAGACGGAACAACCTCAACTGCAAATCAAGGGTTATATGGAACAATCGCGATGTCTTCTGGTAAATGGTATTGGGAGATTACTAACAATAGTGCTGGCGGAATGCACGGCATAGCAGATTTAGCTTATGCAAACAATAATTGGTACAGCGGAACCGGCGGTTATTTTTATTATTACGCCGACGGAAATTCATATCAAAGCGGCAACATTGCCGCAAGTTATGGCGATTCGTACACCACTAATGATGTAATTGGCGTTGCTTACGATGCTGACAACGGCAATCTTTATTTTTACAAAAACGGAACAATACAAAACTCAGGAACTGCCGCTTTTACTGGGCTTTCTGGGATATTTGCCCCATTTTTCATGGATGGATCAGGCGGAGCCCATACTTTTACGGTGAACTTCGGCCAACGTGCCTTCGCGCATACCGCACCAAGCGGCTACAAGTCGCTCAATACTGCAAATTTAAGTTCAACGATTGCGGATGGCAGTAAGTATTTTGATGTAGATACATATACTGGAACAGGCAATACACATGAACGCAGTAATTTTTCGTTTAGCCCTGATTTTGTGTGGTTTAAAGAAAGGGGCGGAACAAAAGGTCACAACGTTTACGATATTATTCGTGGCGCAACTAAAGAGCTTTTCCCTAATGGAACTGGCGCAGAGAACACTTTAACAAACGGATTGACCTCGTTTGATTCTGATGGTTTTACACTTGGGGCAGGCACCAGGGCTAATGGCTTAAATCAAACTTATGTTGCATGGGCGTGGGACGCCGGAGATTCCACGGTATCTAACACTGACGGCAGCATAACTTCAACAGTCAGAGCCAACCCAAGTGCTGGGTTCTCGATTGTGTCTTATACGGGCAGCTCCTCTGCTGCAACTGTTGGGCATGGTTTAAATGCTGCGCCAAAAATGATCATTGTTAAAGATCGTGATAATGCGTATAACTGGCAAGTTGCTCACAGTGACATTGGTGCAGACGAATCTCTTCTTTTAAATGCAACCAATGCAGCAACTGATTTCAACGCTTGGAATAACACTCGTCCAACCAGCTCAGTGTTTTCGTTGGGTGCTGGAACGGTGGGTGTGAATACAAACGGAGCTGATCTAATCGCCTACTGCTTCGCACCTGTCGAAGGCTATAGCGCAATGGGTT
>Ga0213867_1000676_pt1 | contig 15178 bp, 11 predicted proteins | sample PICome_12_FD_160120 | JGI IMG/M metagenome (GOLD analysis project Ga0213867, IMG submission 160120) | Coastal seawater microbial communities near Pivers Island, North Carolina, United States - PICO540 | ecosystem: Environmental > Aquatic > Marine > Coastal | place: USA: North Carolina... | reverse complement strand
TATTTATATCTTCCTTTAAAAATTCCATAGAAAACAAATGGAATTGGAATAGATGCAATAAATAAGGCTAACTTGCTTATAAAACTTCTTCTTTTAACAAGAAAAGATGTTGATCTATTAAAGAAGAATTTATATACAGAAAATAAAATTCTTAAAACATCTTCAAAGAATAAAAAAAATACTATGGTCAATTTAAAACAAAAAAATGTAAAAAATAATGCAAAAGGAATTGAAAGATAATTGTAAAACTGATCTGAATAGTTCAAATCATTTATATAAATGTCAAAAACCCTATAAAAAAAATTTAGATAAACAAATAAATTAAAAATTACATAAGACTTTAAAAACCATCTGTTTTTAGATGCAGTTTTAAGTCCCTGAAATGCGTATATTTCAACAACTAAAAAAACTATAATAAATGAGACCCATCTCAACATTACATTTTTTAAATTTAAATTCAAAAATATATAATAATTGTACATGAGCAATAGACAAAAACTTTATCTAATAGATGCTTATGCCTTAATTTTTCGAGGTTACTATGCTTTTATCAAAAACCCAAGGATAAATTCAAAGGGAATGGATACAAGTGCAATTATGGGATTTATGAACTCTATATTAGATTTAATCAAAAGAGAGAAGCCCGAAAATTTAGCTGTCGCTTTTGATTTAGGTGGTTCGGTTGACAGAATTGAAATTTTTAAAGAATATAAAGCTAACCGCCATGAAACACCTGATCCAATTAAAGTTGCTGTTCCATATATTCATAATATCCTCGATGCCATGGGAATTCCAATTTTAATGAAAAGCGGATATGAAGCTGACGATATAATTGGAACTATTGCAAAACAGGCTGAAAAAAATAACTATGAGGTATTTATGGTAACTCCTGATAAAGACTTTGCTCAACTAGTTTCAGAAAATATTTATATGTACAAACCAGCTAGAATGGGAAATGGTGTTGAAATATGGGGTGTAAAAGAAGTTCAAGAAAAATTTGAGGTTGAAAGCCCTATACAAGTAATTGACTTTCTTGGTATGATGGGAGATTCCGTTGATAACATTCCTGGTCTCCCTGGAGTTGGAGAAAAAACTGCAAAAAAATTTATAAACCTGTATGGTTCAATCGAAAATTTACTGGAAAATACAGCTGAAATTAAAGGAAAATTGCGAGAAAAAATTGAATCCAATAAAGACCAAGGGATTCTATCGAAAAAACTTGCTACAATTTTATTAGACGTACCAATTGAATATAATTTTAAAGACTTTAAACTAGAAAATCCAAATCATTCTAAAGTTTATCAAATTTTTGAAGAGCTTGAATTTATTAGAATGAAGGAAAATTTTAAAAAGCTTTTCAACGAAAATTTGACGGTAAGTGAAAATATTGAAAGTGAAACAATAGAACATATCAATACAGACATTCAATATGACTTATTTAATGCACCCGGATCATTTGAAAAAAAGAATAATCTTCAAAATACTTTTTCAAGCTCAATAAAATTTTATCAAAAAAATAATACTGAAGTTTCATATTTATTACTTTTTGAAAAATTAGAAAATCAAAAAATTATTTCTTTATCCTCAACTTTAATTGAAATTAATGAGAAGAAGTTTCTTGGATTGAGTATTAGTTGGTCAGAAAACAAAAGTTATTTTTTAGCAGTAAAAAGTGACAAAATTACCAATAGATTAAATGATTTTTTTAAAAAAAATGAAGTATTAATTATTGGATATAATATTAAGAGTCAAATAAAATTACTAAACAAATATGGATTAAATTTAAATGGGAATTTTTTTGACAACAGGATAGCTCACTACCTAATTAATCCTGATTTGAGTCATAATTTTAATTCACTTTGCCAAACGTATTTGAACTTTTCTTTTAATGAAAACAGCAACTCTCAAGAAACTGATTTAATGGAAAATTCTGATTTAAATTTTCAATTAAGTAAACACTTAAAATCAGAACTAATCAAAAGTAACCTAATTAGTTTATTTGATAAAGTTGAAATGCCTCTTTTGAAGGTTTTAACTAAAATGGAACTTAGTGGTATTAAACTAGATTCCAATTTTCTCTCGAAACTTTCAATAAAATTTCATAAAAATTTAAAAGCTTTGGAGAAATTGATTTTTGAGCTATCTAATGAAGATTTTAATATAGCATCCCCCAAACAACTTGGAGAGGTGTTATTTGGTAAAATGAAAATTATTGATAATCCAAAAAAAACTAAATCTGGGCAATTTTCAACAAGTGAAGATATTTTATCTAAGCTTGCGAGTGAACATAAAATTGTTGAAAAAGTTCTTGAGTGGAGATCTCTTCAAAAATTATTAAATACATATGTTGATTCACTTCCAAAGCAAATTGACTTAAAATCAAATAGAATTCACGCTGAATTTAACCAAGCAGTGGCATCAACTGGAAGATTGAGTAGCAACAATCCAAATCTTCAAAATATTCCTATTAGAAACCCAAACGGTAGAGAAATTAGAAAAGCTTTTATTTGTGAAAATGAAGATTATTTGATGCTATCAGCAGACTATTCTCAGATAGAACTAAGGGTTATTGCTTCACTAAGTAAAGACCCTAACATGATTTCTGCATTTAAAAACAATCTTGATATTCACGCTTCAACTGCTGCAAAAGTGTTTAACGTTGATATTAAAGAAGTAACCAAAGAACAAAGAAGTAATGCCAAAACTGTAAATTTTGGAATAATTTATGGAGTTTCTGCATTTGGACTTAGTAATCAAACATCACTAAACAGAAAAGAATCAAAGGAACTCATCGAATCATATTATAACGCCTACCCTGAACTAAAAAAATATATTTCGAATCAAGTCAATTATGCTAGAGAAAATGGTTTTGTCGAAACAATTTTAGGAAGAAAAAGGTATTTAAAAGATATTACATCAAGAAATCCTGTTGTAAGAGGAGCTGCAGAAAGAAATGCTGTTAATGCTCCAGTTCAAGGAAGTGCAGCTGATATTATAAAGTTGGCAATGATAAAAATTCAAAATAACATTGAAAAAAATAATTTTAGATCTAGAATGTTAGTTCAAGTACATGATGAATTAGTTTTTGAGATTCACAAGAATGAACTTGATAAAATGAAAGAAATAATTAAACATGAAATGGAAAACGTTTATGATCTAGGGATTCCTCTAAAAGTTGATATGGATTATGGAATTAATTGGTTCGAAGCTCATTAATATTTTTTGTTCATTTCTGATTTGTAGATTTGATTTATTATTGTAGATTTGCAGGCCAATAAAAAGCATTATTACAATAATGTTTTTTTAAAATTAAATTATTTTGGATTCTTTAACATACAAAACTATTTCTGCAAACAAAGAAACAGTAATTAAAAACTGGGTTGTTGTTGATGCTAATGGACAAACTCTTGGAAGAATGTGTTCAAAGATAGCTAAACTGCTCAGAGGAAAATACAAACCGAATTTTACACCACACGTTGATTGTGGCGATAATGTGATTGTAATTAATGCCGAAAAAATTACTTTGACTGGTAATAAATGGGAAAGCAAAGAATATATCCGTCATACTGGATACCCTGGGGGACAACGATCACTTACAGCAACCGAGTTATATGCAAAAGACCCTTGTCGTCTTGTAGAAAAGTCAGTAAAAGGTATGCTGCCTAAAAATAAATTAGGTGCTGCTTTATTTAGAAACTTAAAGGTTTATGTTGGTGATAGTCACAAACACGATGGGCAAAATCCAAAACTTATAAATTTAAACGACTTAAAATAATATGGAGGTAGTTCACAAAATAGGAAGAAGAAAAACATCTGTTGCTAGAGTTTACCTTTCAAAAGGTAAAGGAAGCTACTCAATTAACGGGAAGTCTTTAAATGAATATTTCCCTACTGATACTCTACAATACAAAGTTAATCAGCCATTTACATTGACTGAAACATCTGGTAGTTATGATGTTAAAATAAATGTTTATGGTGGTGGAATTAATGGACAAGCTGAATCAGTAAGATTAGCAATTTCCAGAGCCCTATGTGAAATAAATGAAGAAAACCGTTCAGTTCTTAAAAAAGAAGGATTATTGACTAGAGATCCCAGAATGGTTGAAAGAAAAAAGTTTGGTCAAAAGAAAGCAAGAAAGAAATTCCAATTCTCTAAACGTTAAATCGTTTGTTAATTAGAATATGTTCATATATATATTGAAAATTAATCTGTTGTCGTATTTCGCTTGTCGAAAGTTAGTTTAGCATCTAAATAAATTATTAAAAATTTATTGCTAATCATACGGAACGTAAACTAAAAAAAATGACAAAAATTGAAATTAAACCTCTGTTAGAGGCCGGTGTACATTTTGGACACCTAACAAGAAAATGGAATCCCAATATGGCCCCATTCATTCATATGGAAAAAAATGGGATACACATCATTAACCTTTACAAAACTGCATCTAAAATTGAAGAAGCCTCTTCAGCTTTGTCAAAAATTGCATCATCGGGAAGAAAAATTTTATTTGTTGCTACAAAAAAGCAAGCAAAAGATTTAGTATCCAAGGCAGCTGAGGGAGTTAACATGCCATACATTACTGAAAGATGGCCAGGTGGGATGTTAACAAATTTTGTTACAATTAGGAAAGCTGTTAAAAAAATGTCTGCTATAGACAGAACAAAACAAGATGGTACTTTTGATGCTCTTTCCAAAAGAGAAAAGCTACAAATAGATAGATTGAGATCAAAATTAGAAAAAAACCTAGGTTCAATTACTGATATGACTAGACTTCCAGGAGCATTATTTGTTGTTGACATAAGAAGAGAACATATTGCTGTAAGAGAAGCTCAAAAACTTAATATCCCAATTTTTGCAATGGTTGATACTAATTGTGATCCAAGGGAGGTTGATTTTGCTATCCCTTCAAATGATGATGCCTCAAAATCGATTGATATAATTCTAAATTATGTTTCCACTGCCATAAAAAGTGGTCTCTCTGAAAGACAAAAAGAAAAAGAGGTAGCAGAAGTAATTAAAGAGAAAGAAGACAGTTCAGAAAATAATGATGGAATCAAAGAAGTTGATGATCCTAAAGAAAAAAAGAAAAGAACTAGAGTTACAAAAAAAACTGAAGAATAATTATGACAAAAATAACCGCATCAGATGTTAATAATCTAAGAAAGATTTCAGGAGCTGGAATCATGGACTGTAAAAATGCCTTAGTTGAAGCTAATGGTGATACTGAAGTAGCCATTGAAATTTTAAGAAAAAAGGGGCAAAAAGTTGCAGCAAAAAGAGCTGATAGAGAATCTTCTGAGGGTGCAACTATTGCAAAAGTAAATGACGAAAATACAATTGGAGCAATTATATCTTTAAATTGTGAAACTGATTTTGTTGCAAAAAACGAAAGTTTTGTTGACCTAGCAAACCAATTAGCTGAACTTGCTTTAGCTCATGAATCTTTAGATGAATTTTTAAATTCTGAAATAGATTCAATGACTGTTAATGATAAATTAATTCAACAAACTGGTGTAATTGGAGAAAAACTGGTTATAGGAAGCTTTGAAAAAATTTCTGCACCATACGTTGGAAAATACATTCATGCTGGAAATAAAATCGCTACTATTGTTGGGTTTTCTAGTTCAGTTGATGGAATTGCAGAAGCCTCAAAAATGTTGCAATGCAAGCTGCTGCTATGAATCCAATAGCATTAGACGAAAGTGGAGTTGATCAAGAAACTATTGATAAAGAAATAGAAATTGCAAAAGATCAACTTAGACAAGAAGGCAAGCCAGAAGCAATGCTTGAAAATATAGCTAAAGGTAAATTAAAAAGATTTTTTAAAGATAATACTTTAATAAACCAGGCATACATTAAAGATAACAAACAAAGTGTTGCTAGTTATGTTAAATCTGTTGATAACGATTTAACTATCACCGATTTCAAAAGAGTTAGTTTAGCATAACTAACAGGTTCTTTTTGTTTTTTAAATTTAGTGTAATCATTACTATATTTACTAAGTGATATACAAAAGAGTCTTATTAAAATTAAGTGGAGAAGCTTTATTGGGTGAAAGAAGCTATGGGATTGACCCCAAACGTATAGCTCAATATGCCAAAGATATAAAGACAATTACCGATCTGGGTATTGAAGTTGCTGTAGTTATTGGTGGTGGGAATATTTTTAGAGGTGTATCTGCTGCAAGTAACGGAATTGATAGAGTTCAAGGAGATTATATGGGAATGCTTGCTACTGTTATCAATGGAATGGCTTTACAAAGTTCACTTGAAGAAGTGTGTGTTCAAACAAGATTACAGACTGCAATTAAAATTGAAGCTGTAGCAGAACCTTATATTAAAAGAAAAGCAGTTCGGCACTTAGAAAAAAAGAGAGTTGTTATTTTTGGGGGAGGTACAGGAAACCCATTCTTTACAACAGATTCAGCAGCTGTTCTAAGAGCAATAGAAATAAATGCTGACGTAATTTTAAAAGGAACTAGGGTTGATGGAGTTTATGATTCTGATCCAGAAAAGAACAAAAAAGCAAAAAAATACGATACCATTTCTTTTTCAGATGTTTTGAGTAAGAACCTAAAGGTAATGGATTCTACTGCGTTTACTTTAAGTCAAGAAAACAACTTGCCAATTATTGTTTTTAATATGAACGAACGAGGAAACTTATTAAAAGTCATAAAAGGGAAAGAAATAGGAACAAAAATAAAAAATTAGTTGTGGAGGAAATAGAATTTATAATCGAATCTTGTGAAGAATCAATGACTAATGCAATAAAGCATTTAGAAAAAGAGCTTTTAAACATTAGAGCTGGTAAAGCAAACCCTTCGATGTTATCCAGCGTTAAAGTAGATTATTATGGAGCTACGACGCCATTATCACAAATAGCTAATATTAATACCCCAGATTCACAGACATTGTCAGTACAGCCTTGGGAAAAAGATAAACTTCAAGACATTGAAAAAGCAATTATGGTTGCTAATTTAGGCTTTAATCCAATGAACAATGGGGAGTCAATTTTAATTAATATTCCACCATTAACAGAAGAAAGAAGAAAAGAACTAGTGAAAATTGCTAAGTCTGAAATTGAAATTGCTAAAGTTAGTGTTAGAAATGCTAGAAAAGATGCTAATAATGAAATTAAAAAAATTGATGTTTCTACAGATCAAAAAGCTATTTCTGAAGAAGACGTTCAAAGTTTAACAAATAAGTATGTTTCAAAAATTGATGCAATTTTTGCATCTAAAGAAAAAGAAATCCTCTCAGTTTAAAATTTGATTATTTATAAATGAGTAACTCCAATAACTCAAAAAGCTGGGAAATATTTGCTCGTATTATATTAAGAAACCGTGTTGTTTTTTTAGTATTTATTTTTATCACAACCTTATTGCTTTCAACACAATGGAAAAATTTAAAATTTAGCTATTCTGAAGCTAATCTTATGCCATATGACCATCCATTTAATATAGCATATGATAATTTTATTGATGTTTTTGGAGAAGAGTGAAATTTATTAATTATTGCAGTAAAAGATAGTTCCTTATTTGAAAAAAACAATTTTAATGCATGGATAAAGCTAAGTGAATCCATTAAGAATAATAGAGAAGTAAATAATGTTATTCACGTTGGAAATATTCCAGTTATTTCTAAAGACTTAATTAAAAAACGATTTAATATTGACTCGCTAGTAAACGAATTTTTTACAAACAATATCAAAATTGAAAGTTTTAAAAATAATCTCTTCAACAATTATCCCTTTTACGAAAATATTTTATTCAATAAAAATAGTGAGACAATTCAAACAGCAATTTATTTGGATAAATCCATCGTAAATAATATTGAAAGAATAGATTTTGTTAATAAAATTTTTATACCATCAATAAAAAGTTTTGAATCTCAAACCAAGATAGATGTAAAGATTTCTGGGATGCCATACATAAGGACAATGAATGCTCAGAACATCATGGATGAAATAGGGAAGTTTGTTATAATTGCTATTGTTGTAACTATATGCATATTCTTTTTCTTTTTTAGATCATATAGAGCTACAATTATCACTTTAAGTGTTGTTGTAACTGGTGTAATGTGGGCTCTTGGAATCCTTGGCTTTTTGGAATATGAAATCACAGTTTTAACAGCTTTGATTCCTCCATTGATCATTGTAATTGGTGTTCCAAACTGCATCTTTTTAATTAATAAATATCAACATGAAGTAAAAAAACATGGAAATCAAGCTAGATCACTTCAAAGAGTAATTTCTAAAATTGGAAATGCTACTTTAATGACAAATATTACAACTGCATGTGGTTTTGCAACTTTTATTTTAACTGATAGCAAAATACTAAAAGAATTTGGTGCTGTAGCTTCAATAAATATTATGGTAATCTTTATATTATCAATTTTACTTATTCCTATAATTTATAGTTTTTTACCGCTTCCTAGAGAAAAGCACTTAAATCATTTAAACAATGAATGGCTAAATATTTTCGTTAATTTTTTAAGTAATACTGTTAGAAAAAAAAGAATTCCTGTTTTTATAATTTCAATCCTTAGTTTGTGTATTAGTATAGTAGGAATTAATAAAATTGAAATTTCTGGAAATCTTATTGAGGATATGCCTAAAAAATCTGGTTTTGTTAAAGACATTAAATTTTTTGAAAAAGAATTTAAAGGAATACTCCCAATTGAAATAATGATTGATAGTAGAAGGAAAAATGGAATGACAAGACTAAGTAACTTAAAAAGAATGAATGATTTTCATGATCACATTAAAAGAATTCCAGAACTATCTTCTCCAATTTCAATAGTTAATCTTTCAAAATATATAAAACAATCTTTTTATAATGGTAATCCAAAATACTTTCAATTACCTTCCTCACAAGAAAACACTTTTATATCCAGCTACATAAAAAATTCTGATTTAAATTTTGGAGAAAATAACAGTTACATTGACGAGAACGGACAAATAGCTAGAATTACAACTTTGATTGGAGAAATAGATACTGAAAGGATGGAAGGAATTGAAGAAAGTTTATTAAAAGGGATTGAACTATATTTTCCAAAGGATAGGTTTGATGTTATATTAACAGGAAAGACTCTCGGATATTTAAAGGGAACTAAGTTTTTAATAAAAAATCTACTCATTTCACTTTTCCTTGCAATACTTTTAATCTCACTCATGATTACCTATTTGTTTAGATCTTATAAAATGGTTATAATTTCTTTAATTCCCAATATTTTACCACTACTTTTTACAGCCGGTGTTATGGGATTTTTTAATATTCCTATAAAGCCGTCTACTATATTAGTTTTTAGTATTGCTTTCGGGATTTCTGTTGATGATACAATTCATTTTCTAGTAAAATACAGACAAGAACTAATGGCAAATAATTGGAAAATCAGAAAGTCTGTTTTTTCTTCATTGAGAGAAACTGGAATAAGTATGTTCTATACATCAATCGTTCTGTTTTTTGGTTTTTCTGTTTTTATGAGTTCTAGTTATGGAGGAACAATTGCTCTTGGTGGGTTGGTGTCAACTACATTACTATTTGCTATGCTAGCAAATTTGATATTATTGCCATCACTATTAATATCATTAGAAAAAAATATTTCAAATAAAAAAGATTTAAAGAATTCCATAATAAATCTTGATTCAAATTAATTTCTTAATAAACCAATCCAAAGTTTTATCTTTGAATTAGTTTTTTAAATTATTTATATAATGACTATAAAAGATTTGTTTAAAAACCCTCCTCTTTCTAAAAAAATCAATGTAAAGGGTTGGGTTAAAACTTTTAGAGCTAACAGATTTATTTCACTAAATGACGGTTCAACTATTCAAAATTTACAATGTGTTGTAGATTATGAAAATACTGATCAAGCTATTTTAAGTAAAATTAATACTGGTGCATCTATTGAAATCTTTGGAATTCTTATTGCAAGTCAAGGCAAAGGACAGTCAGTAGAGATTCAAGCTGAAAAAATAATAATTTTAGGAGAAAGTGATCCTGACAGTTATCCAATTCAGCCCAAAAAACATAGTCTAGAATTTTTAAGAGAAAATGCTCATTTAAGAGTTAGAACTAATACATTCAGCTCAATATTTAGAATTAGATCAAGTATCTCTTTTGCTATTCATAAATATTTCAAAGAAAACGGTTTTGTTTACGTAAATACTCCAATTATTACAGGAAGTGATGCTGAAGGTGCTGGAGAAATGTTTAAAGTAACAACATTAAATATTAATAAAGCTGAAGTTGAGGATAATGGAAGTATAGATTACTCAAAAGATTTTTTTGGTAAAGAAACCAACTTAACTGTTTCAGGTCAGCTTGAGGCTGAAAACATGGCTATGGGACTTGGAAAAGTATATACATTTGGACCAACATTCCGAGCTGAAAACTCTAACACCTCACGTCATCTTGCCGAGTTCTGGATGATTGAGCCAGAGATGGCATTTTACGACTTAATTGATAACATGAATTTGGCTGAAGATTTCATAAAATATGTCTTAAAATATGTTGTTGAAGACTGTAAAGATGATCTAGATTTTCTAAACAATAGATTAATTAACGAAGATAAAAATAAGCCAAAACAAGAAAGACATGAATTAACTTTAATTGAAAGATTAAATTTTGTTGTTAATAATGATTTTGTAAGAATAACTTATACAGAAGCTTATGAAATACTAAAAAATTCTAAACCCAATAAAAAAAAGAAATTCAAATTTCCAATTTCAGAGTGGGGAATTGACCTACAAAGTGAGCATGAAAGATTTCTTGTAGAAAAACATTTTAAAAAGCCTGTAATAATATATGATTATCCTTCAAAAATTAAGGCTTTCTATATGCGAATGAATGATGATGGGAAAACTGTAAAAGCTATGGATATTTTATTTCCTGGTATTGGTGAAATAGTTGGTGGGTCTCAAAGAGAAGAAAGATTAGATGTTTTAAAAGCTAGAATCAAAGAACTTAATATTGATGAAGAAGAATTGTGGTGGTATTTAGACTTAAGAAAATTCGGAACTGTTGAACACAGTGGTTTTGGTCTTGGATTAGAACGATTAATTTTATTTGCCACAGGAATGTCTAACATAAGAGATGTTATTCCTTTTCCAAGGACACCAAAGAATGCTGAATTTTAGTAAGCTGGTCTTCCTTTTGTTTTTTGTATTTTTATTGTTAAATAAGTACGAGTGCTAAAACAATATTTACAGTTAAAATTATCTCAAAAATTATCTCCTCAACAAATTCAGTTGATGAAGTTAATTGAATTGCCTCTACAGGAACTTGAAGAAAGATTATCCAGAGAAATTGAAGAAAATCCAGCATTAGAATCTGGAAAAGAAAAGGAGGAGGATGATTATTTTGTTGAAGATACAGCCTTTGATGATCAATCTAATAATGATGATGGTGATATAAATGTAGAAGATTACTTAAGTGATGATGACATCCCTGATTATAAATTAAAATCAAATAATTATAGTGATGATGATGAAGAAAAAGCACTTCCATTTGTCTCTGGTATAGGATTTAATCAATTTTTAAAAAATCAACTCGCAACATTTTCTTTAAATGATGATGATCAAAAAATTGCTGAATTTCTTGTTGGAAGTGTTGACCAATCCGGATATATAAGATCTGAACTATTAGACATAGTTGATGACTTAGCTTTTACAATGGGTATTTATACTGATCTAGATTCCATAAAAAAGATTTTAAAAAAAATTCATTTATTAGATCCACCAGGTGTAGGTGCCAGGGATTTAAGGGAATGCTTAATTATACAGTTAAAAAGAAAAACTCAAACAAAATCAATTGAAAATGCAATTACAATTTTAGAAAGTTACTTCGACTTATTTATCAAAAAACATTATAAAAAAATTATTCAAAAATTAAATGTTGATGAGGATAATTTAAGAGACACAATTAAAGAAATTGAAAAATTAAATCCAAAACCTGGTTCAGCATTCTCAGAGCCCACAAAAATTAATTCCACAATTATTCCCGATTTTAAAATTGAAATAATTGATAACCAATTAGTTCTAAATTTGAACTCAAGAAATGCCCCAGAACTTTTTGTCTCCTCTGAATATAAAAATATGCTTTCTGGTTACCAGGAAAATAAAAAAGTTTCCAAAAGTCAGAAACAAGCTATATCATTCATAAAGCAAAAATTAGACGCTGCGAAATGGTTTATTGATGCTATAAATCAAAGAAATCAGACTTTACTTATTACAATGAAAACGATTATGGATTTTCAAAAAAAATACTTTTTGAGTGGTGATGAGAGTCACCTGAAACCTATGATATTAAAGGATATAGCCGAAAAAATTGACATGGATATTTCAACTATTTCCAGAGTTGCCAATAGTAAATATGTTGACACGCCTTATGGAATTAAATTAATAAAGTCATTTTTTTCTGAAGGAATAACAAATGATAAAGGTGTTGAAGTTTCCACAATAGAAATAAAAAAAGAACTTCAATCTATAATTGATCAAGAAAATAAGTCTAAGCCATTTACTGATGATGAGCTGACAAAAAAAATTAATGAAAAAGGTTATCCAATAGCCAGAAGAACTGTAGCTAAATATAGAGAAATGATTGGGTCTCCTGTTGCCAGACTGAGGAAAAAACTTTAGGCAAATATTTCTATCTAAAAAATAAATTTATTATTGGAATTGTTATTTAATTCATCTAAGGACAATTCCTAGAAATATGCATTAAATAATAGTAAAATGATGTAAACTATAAATAGTTTTAATTATTTACTTCAGTGTAGAATAAATTAAGCTTCATTTTTTTATCCATTTTGTCATTACTAGGATTTGGTCCAATTAAAACTGTCCCTAAAGGATTAATGGTAGATGCAAAAGGAGTAAAATCAACAAGATTATTTTCTTGAACTTCAATATTAATGGTATTGCTAATATCCGATGAAACAACAAGACCTAATTTAACATTTGTAGAATCATTTCTTACAATATTTTTTATGTGTTCAGTTAATCTTATTTTATACAATAAACCATTTTTATCATCATCAAGCTCTATCAATCCTCCATGCGTAGTTTTATTTAAAAAAGGTTTTGTTCCCTGAGAATTATCAACAAAATAATCAACCAAAGGAACTTGATTTACTAAATCATATAAATATAGTCTTGATGGTTCAATAATGTTTCCACTTGAATTCAGCATTTCTTGATCAATATACATTGTTAGATTTGCCTCATTTAAAAGCCAATCTTTTGATTTTATTTCATCTAATAAATCAACTCCATTGTCATCCTTGAACAGTTCTATTTCTGCCATTATTCCCTCTCCTCCTTTTAAATAAACTCTTTCTGGATTTTCAATTGTATCTAGAATTGAAGAGTATACATAACCTGGATACGGATCATTTTTAAACGAATTAAATTTAGTAGCGTTAAAATTTAATTTAAATTCAGATTCCTCAGTGTCTATTGAATCATCAGTTGTATCGTCAGGAGTTCCATTATCATTAATTTTTTGATAATCATAAACAATTCTAATTTCAGCTTCATTAAAATTTAAAAACATTAGAAGAGGTTCAGAAAAATCATAAGCCTTAAAAGCTAATCCTTTAAAATACCTTTTAAAGTTGTCAAAATTTGATATTTGATCTGATCCTTCAATATCTACAATTTTAGTTTGAAAAAAACTGTTATCAAGTTCTACTCTGATTCTTGGACTAAGTCTTTCCTTGACAATTAATGATTCATCTTCTTCTGTGTCAGGATCATCCTCTTTATAAAAAATTAATTCTTCACGGTTAATTTTTACTTGATCGTCAAATAAAACTTTACCTGAAAAATCTTCAGAAAAAGTACTGTTTGAATAATACTTTTGATACTTTTCTAAGTTTGTGTTAGGATCATATGCTCTAATGTAATAATCTAATTCACTAATTTTCAATTTGAAAGATGCGTCAGGGTTTCCAATAAGAGAATCTATTTCATAAACTATTCTTCCAGAATTAGGATTTACAGAATCAGTATCTTCACCATCTAAAATTCCATCCCCATCAGTGTCTTCATTAAGTGGGTCTTGACCATTGTTAGATTCTTCAGAATCAGAAATTCCATCCCCATCTGAATCACTCTGTGGATCATTACTATCAACGTCATAATAGTCAATAACTCCATCATTATCATTGTCATTAATATTAGTAAAAAAAGGAATATCCAAATAAACCATTTTTACTAACTCAGACTCATCAATAGTAGAAGAATTTTGATCATCATCTTCATCATCTTGGCTCAAAATTCCAAAAATATTGTTAGAGTCAGCAAAATTTACTTGTGTAACAAAACTTGCATGAGAATTTCCATAAATATTATCCTCAAATTTTCCAATTTGAAATGTTGTAAGGGAATTAGCTACAAAAGGAGGGATTTTTCTCATTTTGACAAATACTGGAACTTCCTCAGTACTTGTAACAAAAGGATTATTATCAATTAAAGCTGAACCTATAGTGTTGTAATCTTTATTACAAGACATAATAAAAAGAGAAAGAAAAAAAATTAATTTAATATTTTTCACCAATTTATTTTAAAATTTTGTCGTTGTAAAATTCTATGTATTGCTTTTCGAAACCTTCGTCGAAACCACAATTTAAAATAGGAATTTTTAAAGAGTTGGCAAGATCAATATAGGTTTGTTTAATATTTTGATTCGCAAAAACAACTCCATCTGAATTCAAAATGGATATTTTATACAGATTTTCATAAGAGGGATCAGAAAGTTGATTTAAAGTCTCGCTTTGTACTTCATCAAAATGTATCTTTTTAATAATATCATTGGACAATTTACCTTCTATCTCATTTTCATAAATAGATGTTACTACTTTTGTATTTGAAAATAAAGGCTCATCTCTGTAATATTCTTTCAAATATAATGGCATGAGAGATGCTATCCAGCCATGAACATGTATTATATCAGGAGACCAATTTAATTTTTTTATAGTTTCAACAACCCCTTTAGCAAAAAAAATAGCTCTTTCGTCGTTGTCATTGTAGAGTTTTTTCTTTTTATCAGAGTCTAATAATCTATTTTTAAAATACTCCTCATTATCAATAAAATATACTTGCATCCTTTCTTTTGGTATGGATGCTACTTTTATAATTAAGGGCATATCTAAATCATCAATAATAAGATTCATT
>Ga0213867_1000673_pt1 | contig 15195 bp, 11 predicted proteins | sample PICome_12_FD_160120 | JGI IMG/M metagenome (GOLD analysis project Ga0213867, IMG submission 160120) | Coastal seawater microbial communities near Pivers Island, North Carolina, United States - PICO540 | ecosystem: Environmental > Aquatic > Marine > Coastal | place: USA: North Carolina... | reverse complement strand
CAATCTCATCTTCAATCTGCTGATCAATTTCGATGATCTCTTGATCCTTCTGCTGAAGAACTTTTCTGCGGACATACTCAGTGGAGTAGTATCTGCCAACATAAGGTTCAACTTGCTGCAGCAGGGCAAGTCTATTGGTAAGAAGTTCGTTCTCTTTCAGTTCGGCAAAGTGATTATCATACAGATAATCAAACTGAATGTGCTCAGACATCTTCTCCCAATCTTCGGGAGTGACAATGTTCTTGAGGAGCAACTGAGTCTTCAGCATATCCAGGAACAGATTGCTGAATCTCTTACGCAGTCTTCCAACAAACTTACTGAAGGAAAGTTCGTCACGAAGGATTTCAGAAGAACGACCCAGGTTGAAACCATCACCAGAACCAGGCATTCTGGATTCGGGAACACCCAAAGATCTGTAGAGTTTCTTCTGGAAGTATTCAATATCGGCAAGTTCACCTAAGTTCTGACCACCAGGCAGAGTGGTGATTTCAGTGCCACGTCCACCTTCTCTTCTGGGCAGCCAGAAATCTTCCAGCATAGACATGTACTTCTTGTCATCACGAATCTCACCAGTATTGGCATTGTAAACAAGCTTGTTGCGGTAACGATTCATTACGTCACGCAAGTATTGTTCTGCCTTGACTTTAGGAAGATTACCAACGTCGATGTAGAAAATACGACGTTCTGGAGCACGAGACAATCTGTAGATAACCAGAGAGTCTTCAATCATACGCAGTTGATTGAGAGACTTGATTGCTTTCTGCAGATAAGAAAGAACGGTGTGACGGTTTCTATCTACAAGACCAGAAGTGCAATAAGAGATGGAATCTCTAGAAATCTTAACTCCTTTTGTTCCACCACCGTAGGTAGGAACTGTGGTTGGGTAGTTGATCTTAGGAGTATACATGAAATACTCCTCCATCTCAGGGAATACTACCCTTTGATTTTCGGCAATATTGGCATTATTGAACAGATCTGGTCTATCTTTATTCTGATCTTTTTCCTTTCTAACATAACGCATCTTCAGTGCGTCAATGTATCTTACCTCTTGAATACCATCCTGAGGTCTCTTGAGGTCAATGACTTTGTGGTAGTAAATTCTACCATCGACATACCAGTTACGAAAGATTTCGTGTGCCTTTTTATCGAAATCTAACAGATCTTTGATATGCTTGAATTCTTTTCTAATTTTGTCCTTGATACCGTCACTTGCTTTCAAGTTGTTGAGATCAATCTCAACTGGAGAATCATCAAGGTCACTAACGATAGCTTCATTAACTACGTTTTCGATTGCTTGATCGCACTCTGGATGAAGTGCCATCTCACGATATCTACGAATAAGTTCATATTCACTTCTATAGACCCCCGCAAAGTCAATGGTCTGACTACCGAAAGCCGTGGATACGTAAAAATCAGCCCCATCCTCGTTTGTCGGGGGGACGGGACTGACTATACTTTTAGATTTATCCTCGTTGTCCTCAATAGAGAAACCAAAGAGCCTTGCCATATTAAAGTGTGCGTTCTATTCTCCTATTTATCAGGCAATCGCACCACCGTTTCCAACAGCCTCCCACCACTGAACCTGAAGTTCTACAGTGAACTCTTCGATAGCATCGGTGTTATCGTAAGAAAGTTCAATGGCAGAGATGTTTGTTGGCCAAACACCGTGGAACTGATAACTTCTCAAAATAGGTTGATCAACGGCACTTTCCTGTGCAGCACTGCCACCACTTACAGGAGCACGACCAAGTTGGTGAACAATAGCATCTGTCTGATAATCAACTGGGTTTGTGTTACCAGAGTTGTCGGATACCTTAGCAATAGAGTTCATCCATCTTTCGAAGGAAGAACGGATCGCAAAGTCGGTATCGTTGATAACTGTAACTGTCCAGACATCAAACGTTCTATCACCTGCAATTTTAAGATTGCGTCCTCTGAAAGGAACGTTAATAGGAGTGACAGTAGAAGCAGGAAGAGCAGCACCTTTTACAAGGAATCTTGCTTTCGACTCAAGATCGTTGACACTTGGGTCAACTACTTGATCGGGGAAAGTAAGAACAACCTCAAAGAGGTTAGGTCTGGCGATACCACCAGACAGTCTGCTCTTGAACCTATCAATAGTACGGTCAGCTGTTTTTGGGGGATTTTGTTGTCTAATTAAGTCCGCCATCGGTTTGTTACCTCTTTAAATTATACTCCGAGAACTTCGTCAAAACTGACACCCGTGCGAGTGGCAACGAAGGTCAGACCGATGAAGTTGATGGAACGATTGGGTTTGATGTAGATATCGGCAACAAATTCATTGTTATCGATCACAGCAGCAGTGTTGTTCGTCTCATCGCACTTGACTACAAAGTCAGTAATGCCTCTCTTCGCTTGAACATCACGGAGGAAAGGCTCAACGATGCTAACGAAGTTTGTTCTCGTGATCTCATCGTTGAACTCAAACATTTGATCTCTAGCAGCAGCCGAGATTGCTTTTTCCAGATAGATGAACAAACGACGAACGTTGATTCTATCGAAAGCAGAAGCTCTTGCCAGACCTGTCTTATCACCAAAGAGGACGATACCAGATCCAGGGGAGAATACGACGGGGTTGATTCTATTAGAATACAGAACGTCTCTTTGTCCCTTGGTTGGGTTGTATGCCAACTTAACGGCATTCAGAATAGCACCTCTCAGGGTTCCAGCAGGAGAGAACCAGGGGAAGTTGTTGATATCGTTTCTGGCACATGTGCCAGCAAGGTCTCCGTTCATTGGGATGTAACGGAAGGTATCACCGAATCTGTCGTAAGTGTACTTGTAGGAACTATCAAACACCGCATAAGAAGACGATGTGATAGCAGAGTAGTAACTTACCAGGTTATCGGTAATGGTTGCGGCAGAGTTCAGGGAGATAGAAGCACCATCAGCCAAGAATGCCTGACGATAGGGAGAAACGAATGCGACTACATCCTTTCTTTCTTCAGCAACGGCAATGATCTTATTAGCAATTGCTTGAGTTTCTTCCTTACCATGAGCACCAGATCCCATCAGCAGGAAGTCGATGTCATACTCATCAGGATTCTCGAACAAATCATAACCAGTTGCAAGATCACCAACGTTAACGGCAAGACCAGAGTTGGTTGTGATTCCAGTTGTTCCACCGTAGTTCTTACCACCAGCAAGAGTTACAGTGTTGCTGCCATAACCATCGAATACGATGTCAGCAGCTTTCTGATCCCAACCACCGTCGGCAAACAGACCGTAACCAGTTCCAGCATTAGCAGCAAAACCAGTTGTGGTTACACCGAGAGGTTGACCACCACCAAAGATGTTTGTAGAGTTAAACTGTAACCATGCTCTCCAATATTGAGCAGAACCAACAGAGAACTCAGCATCGGTAGCCTTAGACAGGCTCAGATGCTTCTCAAGAATAGTACCAGCATTGCCAGTTACTTTACCCAGATCATCGTAAACTACAACGTGAACCTCATCGTTTCTGGCATTTCTGTCAGCACCATAAGCAGTGGTAGTTGGTCTCTCAGCAACTCTGTTCCACTTGACATTGCCAGTGGTCAGTGTGATTTCTTGCTGATCGAACCAATCTTGCTGAGCAGTGTAGGTAGAGATTCCCATCAGGGAACCATTGTTATCGAAGATATACAGACCAGTTGCAGAATCGGTTCCAGAAGTTCCAACACCAGCATTAGCAAATCTGTAAGTACCACCTGGTTGATAATCAACGGCAGTTACGGTTCCAGCAGCAGAAACGTGATGAGTAAACTTAACTTCCAGACTTGTACCAGCACCAACGTTGGTGACCAGACCTTTAAAGTATCCATCGAGAACGGATGTTGTTCCAGCACCAGCAACCACGGTGTTGGCAGGAACCTTTTGACTTACACCGTAACCGACAGAAACAGAAGTTCCAGAGTAACCAGTTAAGATTTGATCAGACTTACCATCAATGATGGCAACTTTGATTCCATTCGACCAAGATCCAGGGTTTTTAGCAATAACAGTAACACCATTGATTACGTTAGTGTCGTAACCTTGGTTTACATAATCATCAGAACTCCTGATCTTGACTGTTGTGGCAGTACCAACAAGACCGTTGCTTAATCCAGAGTTATCAGATCTTACTACTCTCAGTACCCCACCATAGGCAAGATAAGAAGAAGCAGTATACCAATACTCGTAATGATTGTTGGCTGCGTATGGCTCACCGAAAACGTCAAGCAAATCTGCTTCGGTTTCGATTAATGTGGGAATTTCTACTGGTCCCTTCTCGAAGGGTGCTACGAGACCCGCAGCCTTATCGGAAGTAGGATCGACCCTTCCAATGGTCAGGTCTACTTCTCTTACGACAATACCAGGAGATGCTAAGTTCAGCGGCATCTTTCTCTCCCTATGAAATCCAAATAATGCTAGAGTTATTTATTATTTGGTATCTTTACATTGGGGAAACAATGAACGAACACACTACCAGTCAGGATATTCCCATTCTCTAACTTTCTGTTCCGCTTTTCTAGCATTGAGAACCCGTTTTTTAGTGCATTGCTTACACTCATATGAATAAGCAGAGGGACCACTACCTCTTCTTGTTTTATAAAAATCTGACATGAGATCTTTCACCTTGAAGCAAGACCTACACTTTCTATGTTGGAAGAGAAGGTGCTCTAACTCAAACTCCTCTTCAAATTCCATTACAGATACTCCCACATAAAAGATCTATCACCATACTCATCAGTATTCCATCTAGTTCCTTCACTATCTACAAAACCATCATCATTGTGAATGCCGTCCAAAACAAATCCAAATGGAGCCATATCTTGTTCAATCTGGTTCTTTTGTTCTTCATAAATCTTTTTCCGAACATCCTGCTCAGTCATCTCTTTGAAGTAGTCTTGTGCTACTAACCAAGAGAAAATAACAAGGCACATGGCAAGGTCATCGTGACAACCTTCTTCTGCCATGAATGTATTCTTTCTCTGAACGAATGTAGTTAACTCTGCGATGATATCATAGTCAACTGTCATCAGTTTGTCATCCTCAAGTAAAGTCTTGAGGTTAGAACAACCCAACTTTTTAACTGCCGATGTCATTCTGACACCAAGTTGAGATTTCTTACCAGAGAAACCAGAACCAACAATCTGACCAGCACGACCACGCATAGCACACATCAACACATTCTCATACTCAAGGTCAAAGAAGAGAATAGATGCTACTTGGTCACCGATATCATTGACTTCGATCAGTGTGTAAGCATAGTTGTATGCCTTGGCAATATCATGAATGATGCTTGGGAACAGCATCGGTTTGATTTCATTGTTCTTATATTTTGCTACTACTCTATACGGGAAGTTGGTTATGTCAAATACAATAAAAGCAGAATAATCACCATCGATTCCACGAGCTGTATCGACCGTAATGATGTAGTTGTGGTCTTCCTTCGGGTTCTCATAAATGTCTAGACCAGCATTTCTTTTGATTGGATCATTATAGACCAGTGTCTTCAACTTCGACACACTGATCAATGTATCAACAGATCCAAGGAACTCACACTCAAACTCAACACGGAACTGTTCTTCTGAAGTGTTGGCAATAGTTTGCTTCTTCCACTTCGCATTTCTTCCAGGAACTTCAGACCAGTGAACCTCAGTTGCGACATATTCATTTCTACTCCGTTCGGCATCATGCCACATACGGTAGAAATGATTCATGCCATGCGGCGTTGAGACGATGATGACTTTTGTGCTTTTACCAGAAGTAATAGTAGGATAAACAGATGCAAAGAAGGAGTCAGCGATGTGATTAGGGACGAATGCGAACTCATCGAGGAAGATGATATTGAACGACATGCCTCGGACAGCACTCGCAGATGTAGAAGCTGCCAGTATCTTACTGCCATTCTCTAACTCCATCGAACCTTTGTTCCATGATAGTATACCCTGCTGCATCCATTTAGGCAAGTTCTCATAAGCAGTTTGTAATCTACCGAGAAGTTCTCTGGCAGTTGCAGCTTTGTTTGCCAGAATACCAATGTTTACATTGTCATTGAAGACGGCATAGTGTAAAAGAAAAGACACGCACGTCGTAGACTTACCAGTCTGACGTGGCATCTTACAGATATTAAATCTGTGGTTATGGAAGTTCCTGATTAGTTTCTTCTGGAACTTGTACATATCAAATGGTACAAGACCTTCGTCCAGAGAAACAATCTTTACATAGTTCTGAGCAAAATAAACAGGATCTTGCTTACACTTAATAAACTCCTTGATTTGTTCTTTCGTGAACTCAACGGGAGTATTTGCTTTTTTTAGATTAGGATTACCAAGATAAATGTTGTCACTCATAATAAATCATCTACTAATTTCTTCCCAGTCCATTGAAGCATAAACATCTTCACTACTCGATATTGGAGATGCTGCGACAACAAGTGTCAGTTCATAAGGAGTTCCAGTTAAACCATTTCTTTCTAACTGGAACTTAAATAGTGCTTCCTTTAGAATATCAACTGTTGCCGAAGATTGGTTGTTAGATGAAAAGAATCCAGATGCTAATATTCTACCTCCAGTTATGCCAGTTCCATTTAGTTTGTACTCAATCGCACTATCATTACCAGCACTAGTCCAGGTTCCCCCAGTAGTAGTTCCTGATGCTCTTACCTGCCAATTGTAATAAATTCCATTATTAGCACCCATCAAAGAAAGAGCAGTCAAGATTACAATAGCATCTAAACGATCTGGAGATGATTTCAATCTTATACTAATTACTGGATAAAAAGTTCCAGCAACGGACATACTATATGGTGATGTAATTGCTGTTCCTACAGCTTGTTGTAATCCACGAAGTTCGTAACCACCTTCAGAAATTACAGTAGAACAAACTTGTTTGAGAGTGCTGCTACTTGTGGTAATACCTGTATTGGCAATCTCATATCTCAAAGGAAGTGATGCTGTTGTAATATAAGTTGATTCAATTAAGTTTGAGTGGTGGAATGAATGGCAATGAATCATTACTCCATTAATTACAAATCCCATTCTGACTGTACCAAGTCCTAACCACTCAATATCCATCCAAAGAATTTGTGCTTTGGTTTTATCTAAAGTAATTCCAGAAGGTCCAGTACCATCTAACTTATCAACATTCCAATTTTCTTGTGCTACTCTTGTTTCAGTACCAGTAGATAAACTTCTCTCAACAAAATATGCTGTTGTTCCATCAATCTCAAAATACATTCCATTATCAGCACCAAAATATCCAATTCTTTGTCTTAGATTTTCTTTTGGGGGCTCTGGGATAAATGTATTTAAAACAAGCAAAGATTTGCCTGGTTGATATGAGAATGTTTTTGTAGTCTCTCTAATTACAGAACAACCAGCAGTAGTTCCAATTCCAATATTGACTAATCCTTGAGCAGTTACAAATCCAACTGTAGAACCAGTGCCTACAATCAAACTCTCCCAAAGATTATTGTCTCTATATCGGTGAGAACTATCAAATAGAGTAAGAGGTTGAGATATTCTCATCCTCCCAAAAGCATCTCCTCCTACAGCTCCAGTACCAGCAACACCACAGTTTCCAATGTTGCCGTATCTGTCGGCACACATGATAACTTCATGGAGTGTTCTCTCCTGGTTTAGATAATCTTGTGTATTTTTATTCCACTGAGCCATAATTAATCACTCCAGGTCAATTTTTCTGGTTGGTATCTTCTTGAGTGTTTGATTCTATTAGATTCTACACCAGGATAAATTTGATGAACAATGGCACCAGGATACTCACCCTGAATGTGTTCTGCCAAATCACCTTTGCTCATCATGCTACCTTCTACTTCTAGACGGTAGATTTTTCCTTCCCAGACAACATCGGCAAAGAAAGACTCTTGTGCCTGTTCTGGTTGAGAACCACCCATGACGATGGTTCCATTGAAGTCACCGTTGATGGTGATGCTTTCCTTAATAAATTGATTGAAACTTTTCATATCAGCAGTTCCAGGCTCTAAGGGACTTATTGATTCTGCTATTAGGATCATTAGCAGTCTTAGAAGAAGTGAGTTTCTTCTTCATACCAGACATTCTGGCACAGAAGGACTTACGACGAGGATTGCCGACCTTCTTGCTAGGTGCTTTCAGGTCAGATCCAGGATTCTCTCTTTCGTAGGACTTGCGTCCCTTTTCGTTGAGACCACCCTCTTTGTTCTTACCTGCCTTACGAGTCCAAGCTGCAGATTCACCAAACATCTTAGGACCTTTGGTTTTCTTTTCTGCCGCTGCTTTTTCACCCTCAGTAGCACCTTTTTGAGCAAGGTTACGAATCTTAGCAGCACGTTGTTGCTTTCTGTGCTCCTTAGGATCAATGGTAAAAGATTCAGAAGCAGTGGTTTTAGAAGCAGCACTCATGTATTTGTCTGCTTTAGATGCTTTCTCTGAAGCAGCAAGACCACTGAATCTTCTCTTTTTGCTTTTCTCAGCAGCAGACTTGATTTCAGATCTGACTAACTTATCTCTGATTCTTCCTCTTCTAGTAAGAGGACCTGGTTTTGTCTTGTCGATTGCTTTAACAAGGGTCATTTTAATACCCTCATCAATCTCATCAACTTCACCTAAAGCTTCTTTTACAGACTTGACTTTCATAGAAGTAAACTGTCTGCCTTGTGCTTTACGAGGATCACCACCAGTGGGAACAAACTCACCATACTCACCCTTGTGCTTATCATTATGTTCTACGTCACCGTCAACATCGGTGTCGATTCTCTTTGCTGCTCTAGAAGCAAGTTTCTTTAACTTACCACCGTTACCAGAAGGAACTTCAATATCACCGTGAATGTTCTTTGCTTCGTTAGTTACATAGTCGGCAGCCGTGCCTACATGATATGCAGCCTTAGTGAGTTTTGCTTGAACCCAAGCTTTTAAATCCCCCTCACCTTTTTTACCCATTTTCTTCTCAAGTCTCTTGGCAGCATTCTTCATTGTCGCAAGTTGACGACGTGCCATTTCATACTCATGATCACCTTCTTTTTCTTCACCAACGGGAACACAGTTTGGGACAACTCTATTACCCTTTTTCTTCATACCCTTCTGGGTATAACCTTTCCAGCACTTTTCGTCAAGTTCCATTTCTTCCTTGCGAGTTCTCTCTGCCTGCTTACGTTTAGCAAAATCCATATAAGACTCACCTGGTTTCAGTCTTTTACTGTAATCTGGTTTTGTTTGTGCAGATGTGCTCTGCCCACGATCTTCACGAGCACGTTGGTTGGCACCAGGACCACCTAACTTACGATCCTTCTCGGGGTCTGGGTGCCAGAAGTCACCCCTTTCATTAATGGTTTCTTCAGTTGCCACGTTTTTTGCCTTTCCTTTTCTGTTTGGATTGGGATCTTGACGATTCTTGCGACGAAATGCTCTTTCCTCTTCACCTTTATCTAGGTTGCGTTTCATTTTACTTGAACCGCACTTTGGTTTGGTTGTCTGACCTGGTTGCTTTGCACAGGGTTTTCCTGCATATTTGCCACCCAGTTGAACCCAACCAGGGGTGCCATCAGAAGCACGACTCTTAGTAAACCAGTCGTGCAGAGAAGAATCACCACTTTTGTTCGATTCATTCATTCGACCATTCCAAACACTATCTACCCAGTTATTTATTTTTCTTTTCGTCTAACAGTCCTTGCTTGATTAACTTCTGCAGTTCGGCAGTAGTGCCAACAATCAGAGCATTGTTAGTGATATTTGTTGTGCTTGACTTATCTTCAGCATTCAGATCTTTAAGTTCTTTCTGCAACTTGAGAAGTTTATCTGTTGCATCAGAAACATTTTTGATCAACTGACCAGCAACTTCATATGCTCTAGGAGAGTTGGTTTCTTGTGCCAACTCCATTACACCATCTAAAGTCTCTTGACCCTTTTCGATAATGGAGTAAAGTTGCCCTCTACTATATTCATAGTCTCTATCAATATCAGTTTTATCTGCCGCATTCTTTAGTTGCTTTTTTCTTGGCAGGCAACCACCTTCAGGAACGATAGATGCTTCAACATCTAAAGCCTTATCAATACCATCATATCCAGACATGATTAAATATCCTGTTGTTGAGTGGGACTATACTTTTTAGAATCTTGGAAAAATTCTATAGTCTCAGAGAATCCAAAGTCATCTCCAGGTTCAGCATCGATGGGATCTGGAACAGCAGTATATCTGACTTCTCTCTTTGCGGTATTAACGTCAGTATCGGAATAGTAATCAACCTGAACTTTTCTAATGAGACCTTCCGAAGAATCTGCAATAGGACCAAACAGATAAGTTTTGGCAGTAAAATCAAAAGTATAGATCAAAGATCTTCTTGAACTAAAATCACCCTCATAGTCGTCTTGCATATTAACACTATTCAAGACGACAGGAATGTCTTTCTTTTCTCCAATTGAAGAAACAAGATCAACAGTCAAATTGAAAGATGGTTGAAAGTATGGAAGAATTTGCTCTGTGACTTGTAAAGCATCTTCATTTAACTTGCAATAAAGAGCAAGTTGAAATCCAATGTTGTAAGGAACTGGATGATATACCTGTCTGATATCACCACTGCCCGTTACTGCTTTAAATGTTTTGGTTGCTGTTGTCTTTCTAGTGGGATCATATGAGAGACTCGTCATCTCAAATGACATTCTTGGAAGAGTAATCGCAACTGGTTTGCTGAGATCTGCTTGCTGCTGAATCTTAGCAAGAAACTTTTGCATTGGTGCATATGCCAATGGCACCTTGATGTCATCAACAACATTACCATCATTATCCTTGTGCTGGATATGGATATTGTTGAAGAGAGTTCCGAAGGCTACGATAGTCCTTCTAATAATCTCGTGGTAATAGTAAGTGCCTAACATTAGAAGTCACCAAAAGGATTGTCTTCACTGAAGTCAATAATATTCAGACCTTCAGTTTCAAATTCATCATTTTGTTCGAATGGATCGGTTGTATCGTAATCATTGTACGATGCAATCTTCCATCTTGCGGAAGAAGCAGTTCCGACGAGTGCTTCACCCTGATAGAATCTTCCACTATTTATTCCAACCTTCAGAATCTTAGTGGTAGAGTTCCAATCTCTAACCTTTGCGGTTACGGAAGATGCCTGACCAACCACTTCCTCATTATATTGATAATTACTTTCAATTAAAGCACCATCTTCACCAGTACGCAAGACGTTAAGTGTTGGTGCCTCAGTATACCCAATGCCAGTATCGGCAATGAGGATATTAGAAATAACACCATCCGTAATAACTGCCTCTGCTCTGGCAGGTGTAACTCCTGTGCTAGAACCAAAGGAGATTACTGGTGTGTTGTAGTAATTTGTACCACCATTGAGAATACGAACGGAAGTAATACCACTATTAGTGAGAACCGCAGTTGCCGCAGCACCAGCACCATAAACTCCCTGACCACCAGGAGCAGTATTAGCAATACTGGTAATAGTTACTGTTGGTGGTACAGTGTAACCAAATCCAGGGTTGGTGATTAAAATTCTATCGATCGAATGAACACCACTTCTTACCGTAGTAATAGCAACTGCTTCTGCCGTAGAGTTGGGAAGCAACGCAGGTGAGGTACTGATAGAAACTATGGGTGTTCTTGTATATCCAGATCCATCATCAGTCAATACAATCTTTTGGAGAATACCCGTTCTACCAAAGTTGTCGATTCTAAGAGAAGCAGTAACACCCTGTCCAACAAGAGTAAGTTCTGTGATATATCCCTGCTCCTTAACCTCCTCATCAATAAAGTCGATAGAGGTATCGAGGTCTTCACCCTCGTACTGGAACAATTCACATTCTAGTTTATATGTGTAGTTTGTACCAAGTTGATAGAATGGTTGCTCATGCTCTACCCTCTTGACCTCAAAAATTCTTTGACCCAGGGGAAAATAAACAAGATCACCCTCTTTTGGTCTTGTGGTTAAAAGAATTTCATCATCGTCATACTCACCCAAAAATGGTTGAATAAATTCTTCAAATCTTTCTTTAGAAAGAGTGAGAGTAACTTCATTCTGAAGATTAATTCCAAACTTCGTCATAATATCAGATCCAGGTGCATATCCTTCGAAGTTTTCTAGATATGCTTCAATAACAAAGTTATCATTAAACTTAGATGCTTCAATCTCTCTGATGATATTATCTTGCCCCAAAACTTTCCTTGGAATATAATAAATTTCTATTCCATAAGTTTTTAAATGCTCATTGATCAGATCTTGTAAAAGATACTGTTCGTTGGCAGAGCCTTGTAGAAAAAATGGATTAAGTGCCATTATCCGATAAGATCAAGGGGAGGAATTTCGTATTCTGAGAGCATTCTCTTTTTGATGTCCTCAAGTTCTTTCTCAGCATCATCGTAGATTTCTCTACCATTAAGTTCAATACCACCAGGAAGTTTTGCTCCCTTGAACTTGATAAGATTCTGACCCCACTGTCTCTTAATTAGAGCAGTAAGATACATCTTCAAGAAAGAATCATTATAGACATTGGTAAAGTCATCAGGATCCATGATCCTGTAGCAGTCAAGAACAATATAGTCACCGACTACGGCACTTGCCCAGTCTATATCCATGTATAATCTATTTTGTCTCTTATTGAATCTGAGTTGCTTATCAGTTGTCAGTAAGAAGTCAATATCCTCAAGATAACTCTTAGTCATCGCATATGTAAGAAGACCCTGATATCCAAGGTCAAATGCAATGTCATTTAAGAACAACTGATACTTGACACTGAACATTCCATTGGAAATGGAACTGGAGTCAAACTTGAATACCTTCTCAATACCGATTACAGAATCGGGAACCTGAATATAGTTTGCGTTTTCGTACCAAGTGAATGATGGTCCAGCAGTAGAAGTTGCAGTCTCACTTGTAATACCTGTTCCACCAGGACCAGCTCTTCCACGATCTTTATCCTCAGAAGTGATCTGATACTTCAGGAAAGTTCTGGCAACACCATCAAAGTGCCTTTCATGGAACAGTTGAAGAGCATCATCTACGGCATCATCAATCTGCTCATCGGCAACGTTAATTTCAAGAACAGGAGCACCAAGTTTCCTCAGGCAATAATCGATAAGTGTTTGTCTGCTATTTGGTTTTGCCATTAGAAGGAACCTCCGTCAAATACTTGTGACCATACTGGAACACCTGCTGCGTCTGTTGTGAGAAGATAATTTGAAGTAGAAGCGGCACTGGTAGTAGCACCACTACTAACAATCAGTCCATCACCATCGAAGAATGCGATTCCATTAGGACCATTGTAATCACCAGAATCATAATAAATTCCATCAGTTGCCGAAAGGAATCCGACAATGTTGACGTGAGTGGTGATAGCAACGTTGCTACCGATCTCAGAGTTTAAGGTTAGAGCACCTGTCTTGCTATTTATTGTGTTACTACTACCAGCCCCAATCTCGATGTTAGATACTGTTGTGATGCCAGTAATCAGAGTCGTTCCTTCAACGTGGAGTTTGGACTGAGCATCGTCAGTTCCGATACCAACACCAAACGAGTTATTACCAGTGATCCAGGCAGTGGATCCAGAACCGATAACAAGTTGTCCGTGACCCGTTGGATTCTTGACATCAGGAGTATTGAGGTCACCAGCAACGATGACAACGTTCTCACCACCACTAGTGATAGAGTCACCTGCCTGATTACCAAGCAGAAGGTTATTAGAACCACTGGTGAGTTCGTCACCTGCCTGATAACCAAGAGCAATATTGTAATCACCCTGCGTGGTGTTTTCACCCATCAATGCCTGATAACCAAGAGCAATATTGTAATTTGAATTAGATCCATCACGATACATTGCTTGATAACCCAGAGCAATGTTGTAGGCACCACCACCATCATGGTCCCACATTGAGTATGAACCAAGGGCAATGTTGTGACTGCCTTCCATATCATAACCAGCCTGCAGACCGATCATGATAGATCCACTTGCACTTACAGCTTGCTGAGCAGCATCTTGACCAATTGCAACAATACTATCAGACTCTAAATTATATCCAGCCCGATATCCCAAAACAACGTTATAGTCACCAGTGTCAGAGAAGTATCCTGCCTGATAACCCATCAAGATGTTATATTGTTGATTGCCATCAAGGTTGTATCCAACTTGATAACCCAAACCAATGTTATAATCACCAGTCGTAATATTACGAAGAGCTTCTCTACCAATGGAGATGTTTGAGAAACCATTGGTCATTGCGTAAGACGCATACATACCAATCGCAACGTTCTCTTGACCCGCAACGAAGTTTCCACCTAAAGAGAACGCACCAAGAGCAACGTTGTTACTACCAGTGTTTGTATATCTACCTGCTTGATATCCAAGGAAGGTATTGTAATCACCAGTTAAGGTTTGTGCTTCACCAGCATATGCACCAATAATGGTGTTATAGAATGTACTTGTTGCTTGACGACCAGCATAGTAACCAAGATAAACGTTACCGTCACCACTTAAACCAGTTCCAGCAGCTTTGTATCCAATCAATACGTTTTGGTCAATACCAGAAGCATCTAAACCAGCCTCAGCACCAAGAGCAACGTTGTAGTTACCAGAAGTACCACTACCGTCCATTGCCCTATCACCAATGGCAATGTTTGAGACACCAGATGTAATGGTCTTACCTGCAGAGTATCCCATCGCAATGTTAAAGTCACCAGTAGTAAGATCTACAAGTGAGAAGTTACCAATAGCAACGTTTCTAGTAGAGAAACTATTAGATGTAGAAGATACTGCCTGATAACCAATGATAATGTTATCGTCAGAACCACTAAGGTCGTATCCAGCTTGATAACCAAGAACAATGTTTCTTTCTGACGAAGTATCTGCTGTCAGTCCAGATTCCTTACCACCATAGAAACTGTAGGCATCTGCATTAGAAGTTTCAATCCTTTCAAAAGTACCAATACCAGTTGTATAAACATTACCTTCAACATGAAGTCTCTGAGCAGGAGCATCGGTTCCAACACCCAAGAACTGAGTGTTGGTGAGTCTCATCCCTTCAACACCATCAGTATTGAATCTGATAGTGCCGTCAGAACCAGTATCGTCCAGAGCAATAGAAGTATCACCCTTCTGGAAGGCATCAATCTGAACGACTGATGCTGTCAGAATACCAGCAATATTGACATTACCAGTGATATTGACTTCACCAGAACCAGCGGGGTTGATGTTGAGATCACCAGAG
>Ga0213867_1000672_pt1 | contig 15196 bp, 30 predicted proteins | sample PICome_12_FD_160120 | JGI IMG/M metagenome (GOLD analysis project Ga0213867, IMG submission 160120) | Coastal seawater microbial communities near Pivers Island, North Carolina, United States - PICO540 | ecosystem: Environmental > Aquatic > Marine > Coastal | place: USA: North Carolina... | reverse complement strand
CCAAATACCACGTCAGTCTGATGACTGCAAAATACTGATTGGCAAGCCTGTCATGCGAATAAAAGAAATCCCGACTTGATGGTTGTTCTGCTTTTGGCCTCCGCAAATCATCAAGCCACCCCATCGTTTACCTCCGGTTCTCCTTCAGGTATTGTGACTTCCTGCTGCGGGACTGGCTGCGGTGTTTCAAGTAATCCGCCAGCCTGCGTTGCTTCAAGCTCGGCCTCAACATCAAAGTCATCTCCAAGCACTTCGCCTGCTTCAAGCTGCAGCAACAACGTTTCTTGTGTCACCGTGCCAGCGGTGTAAAGCTGCAACAACGCTTGAATCTCTTGTGGCTCAAGTCTTGCGCCCATAAAGTCACGATTGACAAGGCTGCTGCCAGCTTGTGACTCCTGCAGATAATCAGCGTGGAACCGCAAGCAGTTGTCAATCAGGTCTTGCATCTGCTGCGCGACAACCATCATCGTGCTGTCGCCTTGACTGCGATCAATCCGCTTTGACTCGGCAGTTTCTGCGCTGAGCTTTGCACCCATCACAGCGGCAAGGCCAAGATCATTAATCTGCGAAACGATCTGGTCAAGCCTGCGGAACTGCGCGTCGTAGCTGTTGCCAGCCGGTTCGATGTAGCTCGCCGCCGCTCCTTCGGGGAGGCTTAGTGCTTCGCCTGGGCCTGCACTAATTTCTTCTGCTGCTGCAGGGAAACCAAACAACGCAAGCATCGGCACTGCGCTGATGTGCAGTTGATTCCCAAGATCTGATTGGACTTGATAGTGCTGCAGATTTAGCTCAGCAATATCAGCCAACGGCGGGAATGACTCCAAAACACCAACCCGGTTGGAATAAGCAACGCTGAACGGAATCTCGCTGAGGCTTGTTGTGCCTTCATCAACAACACGGAAGTCACCCTTTTGATCTTTTTGAAAGATCTCAAATGCGCCAGGGGTCAAGACACGTACTTGCTCGACTTGCTTTTCTCCGTACAAGCCATCTGGGACAAGTACCTTTTCAAACAAACGAAGCTGCGTCAGCTTCTGTTGGCCATCGGCCATTTCAGTGCGCCAGCCAAGGATGTCCCTTGGCGTGTACGTGATCCAGTAAGGGCGGCCAGTGTCGCCAGACTTTGGCGCATCAACAAGAACACCAACGTGCCCGTAGCGAATGCAGATGCGCGATGTGTTGTAAAGCCACGTCTGCAGATCATTGCCCTGCAGATCAACGTCGAATAATTGCTCGCGGATTTGATCAGAAACGTCGTCAAGCCTGACTGGCTTACGCGTCAACATGCCAGCCAACATGCGCTCAAGCCTGACGTAATAAGGCGCTAAAACTGAACGCTGCAGCCTGTTGTCATAAGACTCGTCTAATTCTCTAGGTTCTTGAGGCAAAAATTTGCGGTGGCCTTTTCTGATTTTGTATGTGCCGCCAAGTAAATGTTCAATCAATCCCCAATGCGGTTCTTGATTAACCCAAGCCGTACTGGGGTCGTTCACCTGAGTGACGTTACCAACACGTTGGCGACCACCAGAAAAGCCTGAATACACAGTTAAATCCCGCCCGATGCCGTCAGTTTAGTAAAGCCTGATGCCAGTGCCTCGGCCAGCGCGAGCATGAATCATGCTGAAATCGCGGTAGACAAGATAACCAAGAGCGTCATTCATGTGATCATACCCCTGATCTTTATCGGGATCACCGGCCTCGGTGTAACTCTGCAGCTCTAAACATTCGATCGTTCGTTTGCAATTTGCGGCGACCTGCAATCTGACTTCGCCCTTTCCGTTTTCCAACAAAGCTTGAACAGAAGCCACCCGATCGCGGACGGGAGGGTTGGCCTTTGGTGATTGATTGCTGAAGCCGTATGACTCGAGAATCTGTATATCGGTTCGCGAGGCATTCGTGCTTCTGTTTCCGCCAGATGCGTCAGGGTAGGCGTAAACCTGGCGTCCTTCTGCGCGGCGTTGTATTTCTTGGGCCATGGCGTCGGTGTCATGCGCACCGCTGATCTCGTCGATCAGGAGAAGGTTGTTCCCAAGACGAACACCGATGACTGCTGACATGTTTCCGATATTGAAGTCAACGCCGACGCGAAGAGGCTCGTTGCTGACATCAGGAATATCGGTGATTACATGCTTGGCGCGATCAAAACGGTCATAAACCTGACCAGTTGTGAGGTTGCAGAATTGGCCTTCTAGATAAGCCTTCAAAAGGCTCGGGTCGTAGTTGGCTTGCAGCCGTTCAATGAAGTCTTGGGGCAGATGTGGATTATCTGCCGAGCGCATCCTAATCAGCTTCCGGTCAGGGCGCTGCTGCGCTTCTTCTGTGCCAAACGTGTTCCACATCCAACGAAAACCTTCAGGCGTTGATACCGCCGCAAACTGCCGCACGTTGCCAGCACGCAAACGACCAAGGATTTTTGGGAATGCTTTGTTCGCGATGCCAGGCGAAACAACATCAACCTCATCCGCAAGGATGTGCGAAAAATTAGAGCCGATGATTCTTTGCCAGTTCTCAAAACTGCGGCAAAGCAATTTGGTGTCTTTTTCTAAATGCAGTGTGTATTCAGGAAGCGGCGATGCTCTGAAGGTGTACGGGATTTCGTACTCCTCCAAGAAGTTCTCAAAATCTGTTTGCCAGATGTCGCGAATTAAAGGCCCGGTTGGTTCCATGACACAACCGGTAAAGCCTTGATTGGCCGCGGCCATGAATACTGCTTTGGCACATAAGGCCCGCGTCTTGCCTGCGCCGTACCCAGCAGAGACGCCGATAATTTCGGTGCTTTGATCGTCCACAAACTGACGCTGCCCAGGATGTAGATCTGCCCTAATTCTGTTGAGAATGTCGTCGGTTGTTTTCTGATCCGGTGGCTCAGAAAATGCGAGCAGTCGTGTTGGTTCGCAGAGACCTGTTAACAACGACATCAGTGCATTTCAAAACGCAAAAGCTTGGCTTGAGTCTCTAAAGCCTTGATTGCAGTTTGCAATTGATCGTCTTTACCAGCTCTTTTTTCATATTCCACAAGGCGTGCGATTGCAGCAGCTAACCATTGAGGCCGCTCAATCTCTGAGTCCTCTTGAATCAACTGACGAGCGCGTGCGATGTATTCATCAGCCTGCCGATCAGCGACATCCCACTCATCTGCGGCGTATTGCAGGATGGAAAAGCGAGAATACGACTTGATCAGAAGTTGATAAACAGTATTAACGCGGTGTTGAATTTCGCTGTTGGTTGACTTCTTACCCATGCCCTGAAGTTAACAGGGGAACGATGAGATGGTAGCTCAGAGTTCTTGGTTTTGACTGGCTTTTAGCCAATAGCTCTGAAGGCGGATGATCTTTTCCTCGACGAGGTGATGGCTACTCACGATCGACCTGAATTGGATCGGTTGCTCGCCCACTGTGATCATGATGCGCCCGTCTGGCTCGAGCGTACGCAGTTTGGCGATAGGCAAGGCTGAGTCTGGCTTCATAACGAAGGAAGGCGCTGAGTTCATTGTGGCGTTGGATGGCGCGAAGGGAATCGTCTTGGTTCATGAGTCGTGTGCCTAATCCAGTCCCTGTTCGCGTTCAAAAGAAGAATCCATAGATTTTGCAATGGTCTCGAGGGCGTGAGCAATCCTGTGCAGGGGGGTGCAAACAAGAGCCTCTTCAGGGTTAAACACTTCAGTTAAAGCGTCGGCAATTTTTTCAAGGTTTTTTTGTTCGTGAAAATTAAGAGACATAAAAAAATAAATAGATTGTGTTGTCGGGGTATTGATCGGGACATCGGCCCGCCCTGCTTTTCCCACGGGGGTGGGTGTTGTATGGCTTTCAGCCTCCATGCCAAGGCATCAGGCGCCCCGACGTGAAATTAAGAGCTGTTGCTCTGATCAAAAGTCAGGTCTTTCCAAAGACGCTTGAAGTCGTCTCCGGTCAGCTGACCCTTAAATCGCTTTACCGCACGGTGACACCAAACAAGGTTGCTGTGATGAATCACCTTAGATTCGCCGTAAACAACAACCAAGCGCCTTGGAATGTCATATGTGATTGCTGCGGTTTCTTCTCCGCCAATTTCAATAGTGGCGTTTGTGTAAAAACAGCGGCCATTAAATTTGGCAAACATGATGTGCATCCATTCAGGGCTGTACCCCTCAACAAAACAAGAACCATGAACTAAAGCAGGGCCGCGTTTGTGCTTGAAATAATTTTGGATGCTGGTATGGGTCAAGCAGTGATGGCAAGTCACTCGGTCCATTGCAACAGGCCGAACACAGCACGTTGAACACATGCCGTTAGCTTTAGCTTTTTTTCTTCGCTTGCGATTTGAAACCGTCGCAGGGTGATTGCTAATAGTCATTAATCTTCGTCGTCCTCTAGGCGAACAGTAAAAGTACAGCCAGAGTCGATGGCGTCATTTTTAAGGTTTTGAAGCTCACGTTCGCTGTAGGCGTACTCAGTCCATTCAAGGTCGCCATCAAAGAATGCCTCGATGTAAAAAGTGGGGCTTGGTACGGCGTCAAGAGCTAACAGGCTGTTGCGTGATTGAAGCTCATCCTGATGACGTTCGAAGGACTCGAACAGGTTGAGCATTGCGTGGTGGTAATCCATGAGTTGTTTTGATGATGCGGTCTCCCGCTTGGTCAAAGTATGGCATACCCGCAGGCAGGCGTCAACGTTTTGCGTTCAACGCACAAATCACCGTGCAGATCAACGGCTCCAATTGAGCGTGGGGGATGTCATACCGCCTTTTGACAGCATCCATAGCTCGATCGATTACATCGCGGCCTTTGGAGTAATGCACAGGCTTGATCTCAGGAACGGGGGCAGGCTGATTGGCTTCGCTCAACACGCGAGCCCTCAGCAGCTCCTGGCGCGGAATGCCGCGTTGCATTGCTTCAGCGTTCAAAGCGTCGCGTTCTTCTTCAGTCAGTCTCACGTCCACGCGGACGGGGTAGGTGCGGTTGCAGTCAGGCATCAGAAATCAAATAGTTCGGTTGGTTCAGGCTCTTGCGAGCCGGATTGGCAAAGGCGAACGTCTAGCTCCCAACGCAGGTTGCTGATCGTCACCATTGGATTACCAAGACGCTCAACAGAAATCTTGTTGAGGTCAAATCCGTTGCGAACGATAAACCCACTGGCCCATTCGTCACCCCTGCGGATTTCGACTTTGGTCTTTGGATCTATTGATTTTGAGCTTGGATCTTTTGTTTCAGAGGGTAGTACGCTTGTATCGTCCTGGGAGTTAGATATATTGGATTTAATGGATTTAATTGGAAAAGATCCAACAGATCCATTAGATCCTGGTTCTGAGCCCCCCAGGGACCATTCCATGGCTGCAGGGCTCGCCATCCAATAAATTCGTGGTCTTGATCCTGTTTCTTCTGTCCTTACAGGCTCGGCTAGCCCCTTCGCCTTGAGTGCTCTCAGCTCACGCGAAACATGACCCTTCTGCTTGTCTAGCTCCGTGGCAAGCTCCTCAGCCGATACGTCTGCGTTTAATCCTGTCCGCAGGGTCAGGTAATCAAAGATCGATGCGCGTACCCCACCCAACTCCATGATGCGTTGGCCAGCACGCTCGACCTTTTGCGCTTCCTCAAGCCCGTCGAGATAAGTCCAACCACCCTCTGGCATGTACTGGCCCATCACCCCGCCGGACTCGTTAGCGCCGCGACCCTTGCCAGCAAATCCCACGCGCTTGTCGACGCGGGCTAGACCGTCTTCCTCTTGTGCAACCCAGCGCATCAAAACGCCCCAGCTAAACACCGAGCTGATCGAGCTGCTGCCTCGGCATTCTGTAATCCAATCCCACGTCGTTGGACGTTTTACAGAGTGATGGATGACTACTAATGTGGCGCCTGTTTTGCGTAACTGACTGATCGCATTTCGTATCGGTTGTGCATAACGCGACGTATTTTCTTCAATACCTGTTGGCTCCATCATTGAACTCAGCGAGTCAATAATTACAAGCGGGAATTGGTGCTTTTCAATCTCCTCACGCATCCGACGAATGCCGTCCTTAGTGAAGTTGTACTGCTCGCCAGTTTCCATACTGCAGAAGAAATCAACCGAATCAGCTTTCAGGGTTTGATCTTCTGCAACCAAGCTTTCACGATGCAATAGATGTAGCCAATCACCTTCACTTTGGTCTGTTCCAAATACAAGAACAGGCATCCTCTCGTTTGGCGTTGCTAAATCGCGACCTAAGAATTGCGGCACACGATCGCGCAAGGCAGCAATCAGACCGGTTGAAAACGACGACTTGCCAACTTTTGGCTGGCCGATTATCACATTTGACTCTCCAAGCTTGATCATGCCGTCGAGCAAGAAAACAGATTCAGTGGCCTGTAGCTGTTGGCCTGCTCTGTAAACGTTGCCCTTGTGCAAGCGACGCTCAGCGGCATCGAGATAAGCCTTTAATTCAGGATCGCGTGCATCGTCGTGCACGGCGAGGTCGAAAGCTTTGTTTCGCATGAGGGGCATCCAATCCCGTTCCCTTTCGGACTGGATCAATGTTTCCGCGTGCAGAGCTAGGGCCGTTAACGCTTGCTGAAGTGGCGGTGTGCTGCTTAAGGGTTTTTCGGTAGAAGGCATCAGAGGCCAATGATGGTGAAAAATAATCGTCGTCGGTGTAAACGCCAAGGCGTCTTAGCTCGCGAAAAGATGTCAGCTCTTCGCTTGACTCGTAAGGGTGTTTTAAATCCCATTCATCTAATGCAGCGTCTGAACGCTGCCGTTGCATGGCGCTGTATTTGCCGCACATCGCTGCTTCTTCGTCGTATTCAGACGGGAACGAATATGGAACCCACTGCAACAGATCAAAGGCGCGTTCTTCTGCGTCGAGATTAGTCACGAACAAGGGGCTCCGGTTCTGATGCGATTGCTTTTTGAAGCAGCAGGTTGACCCAGCCGGTGCGGGTGACACCGATTGGTTTTTTGCGGTCCACTTCGGCTATGACGCGTGGATCGACGCGAACGTGGCTGCTAGCAGCTGATTCCAGTTCTTGCATTGTTTGGGATTGCTTTGCTGGCAAAGTATGCCCATACTGTCCCCAGAGCGCAACCCCTTAATGCTTGATCCAGTCCCAGAGCTTGAGTTCCACGAAGGCTTGCATCGTTATCGATGGCGCGGCGAGTGGCTCGCGCACAACGTTTCCGATGTGCTCGACGTTGATATGACGCCGTTCAAACGAGCCATGATCGACAAATACAAAGACGGCCCCGATGGATGGGCTGCCAGAGGGACAGCAATCCATAAGGCGCTGGAATTGCAGCTTCTTGACGAGCCGCAGATTGTTGATGACAAATGGTCGCCGTGGCTTGACCCACTGCTTGACGATCCATTTTTTAAAGGGGTCGAAACCTTGGCCACGGAATATAGGGTTATGGACAGATACAAAAGCCTTGGCGGCAGCTTTGACTTTTTGATTCGGTTGAAAGAGGAAGGGTTGGAGCCCAGCAAGCAACTGGTCATCTTGGGAGACCTAAAAACGGTCAGCAGCAAAAAAGCAATTGCAGCTCGCAAGCCAGCAACAGCTCAGCTTGGTGCGTACACACAACTTTTAAGCACTGTGCAACCAAGTATCACGATTGGGATGTGCGTGACCGTCGTGAGCGGCCCCGAAAAATGTAAGGTGATCAAGCAAGACCCAGAAGAATGCTTGGCGGCTTGGGAGAGCTGTTGGGATCGATTCTCTGCTGAGTTGCCTGATTTCTGAAATGGATTGTCCAAAGTGCGGGAGCGCCAGCCGCGTCGTCTCCCTCAACAAGAAGAAACCAGGAGAAATTCGTCGTTACAGGAAATGCACCGTCTGTGACTACAAGTTTGTGACCACCCAAGGCCCTGAAGAGATTGCACAAAGGAAGCAGGTTCTTTATCGCAAGGGAGAAGAACAGCCCAATTCAAAACTGACTGATGACACGGTGCGCGAAATGAGAGCACTTGCAGCCACTGGTGTCAGCTCTTTTGAGTGCGGGTTGATTTGGGATGTATCTCAGAAGGTGGCATGGAACGCAATTGTTGGGAGGACGTGGAAGCACGTTGCTTGACAGGTATGCCCAGGTATGCCATCATGCGTTTAGGCGAGAGCCCCACATCATCCCTTCTTTTTCATGAAGTCACGTCCCCGCTATTACAACCCCGGCAACAAGCCTGAAAAGACAAACTTCCTTGTTTGCGCTGTGTTTGGTGTGCTTTTTTGTGCCGCCACCTGGGTCACGCTGACCAGCGTTCACAACCAGCAACAGGTCACGCACTGCGAGCAAGGTTGGCAACGCGCTTGCAAAGGGTTGAACTAATGGCTTCTTATTTCCCTGATCAAGAGTCTTTGGTAACAGTTCTTCGTTACAGAGTCATTATTGAAGAGATAGTTGTTAGCGCAAAAGATTTTTCTGAATTTAATAAACAGGCAGAAGAAGATGATGACTCAGTCACAGCGTACGATGCCCTTGAAACTAAAGACAATAAGTTTGAGGATTGGGGCTGGGGACCAGTAATGCAAATGGCTGACCCGAGAAACTTTGTTGGAGAATGGGGTGAAGGCTATGTAGCTTTTGAAGGTAACGTAACTTCAGGCTCCGACGACTTGTTTCCCAACAACTTTGAGTCTTGGTCGCACAGCCCTTTTGAGCCAATTCCTTTTGCTTCTAACGATTATTGCGAGCTTTTAGGTTTAGGCAGTGATTACACGCCCGATGTCAAAGTTGTTGAAGCTATGGGCCACAATCACAATTTAGCGAAAAGCTAATGCCTTTTTACAACACTAATCAAGAAAACCTTGAGGAGGCTTCTGAGTCGTCTGCAAAAGCCGCGAAACAATCAGACGTGATTTTTGGGCTTTTTGAAATGACAAAGACGCCAATGAGCCCGTCAATGGTTTACAACGCTCTCGGCCAAGAGTGGCCTATTACGTCAATTAGGCGAGCAATGACAAACTTGACTGATGACGAAAAAATCGTCAAGACACAAAAAACAACAAAAGGTATTTACGGCAAAAAAGAGCACCTATGGGCCTTGCCTGAAAAGCCTAAGACTGCTGAACAAGTTGAGTTGTTCGACTTTTAATCTTGGGCGGCTATTGCGTAAGTCCCGTTCTCTCCTTTTAACACCATGAAATCAGTCGCTATCAATCTTGACGCCGATCGCGCAGAAAAGCTCACAAAGCTTTCTGAGACCACTTCCGGTTACACCGTCGAAGTCGAAGTCGCAGGCCAAACAATTGAAGTGCAGCAACGCAAAGTCGCACCAAGTACGCTTGCCATGGCTTTGCTGAACTCTGCAATTGACAACGCCTACGACAAACTGCCCAAGTAGTTTCACATTTACCGTCCTTGGTAAACCTGCCCCACAAGGCAGCAAAAGCTATGTCGGCAAAGGCATCATGATTGAAGCATCAAAGAGATGTAAGCCTTGGCGCGAACATGTCAAAGATGCAGCAATTAAAGCTTTGCCCGATGGCTGGTATGCCATGATGGATAAGCCCATTTCCGTCTTGGTCACTTTTATATTTGCCAGACCCAACGATCAATTTATTAACAACAAACCTGGCCCTGATCGACTAAAACCCGATGCACCTCAACACTGCACAAAACGAATCGGGGACATCGACAAATTAAGTCGCGCCGTCTTAGACAGTTGCACTAGCGTCTGTTTTGAAGACGATGCCCAAGTGATTATTCTCAATGCTCAAAAACGTTATGCAACCAGAAACGAACAACCCTCCGCCATCATCACTATCGCTGCAATTTCCTAACCTTGGCAATGTCATCACAACTGATGACGTGAGCCAAAAAGGAACTGGGAGTTACAAAGCCGATTATGTCAACTGGTGCCGCACTATGCACCTGCTGCATGATCACGCCCCAGGCTGGCAATTTTGCCTTGCTTATTACGTTGACAACAGTCACGTCTGGAAAGCACCTAACGGTACCGCTTACGTTGTCGGTTACTTCACTGGCCCTAATGGTGAACGAACGCCTGATTTCCCTCAGGCCATCATGGACAACCGCAACAACGCGATTGCCTACGAAAAGGTCAGCGCCCGTGATTTAACAGACAGCCATCGACGTTGCCTTTGCACTGCTGCTGCCGCACAGTTTGGTCTTGCATGGCAGCTATGGGCACGGGAAGAAGTAGAAAACCCACATCGTGGAGAATCTGCACCGGTTGCTAAGTCTGCAGCAAAGATTGAAGGCATTGCTGACAAGGATCAACCGCTATCAAAGGAAGATCGTGAACAATGCCTTGGCCTCGTCAAAGAGCTAACACCTGACAACCTTGCTCGATTTTGTACGGACTTTCGACGGGACTTTAATCTCGGGCCTGACGCAAAGGTTGCCCCAGCCTTGACGGCCAAGCGTCATCAAGATTGGATGAACCAAAATTTGAAAAACTATGTCTGACGATGAAAAGACAGCACAAGCCAAACGTGATGACGACCGGCGTCATCTGCATTTTCAAGTCCGGCTGGACCCCGTTCTAGCCAAAAACGTTCAGCACTACGCTGATCAAAATCACGGCGGCGTGCGCAACGCTGCGGTCAAAACGATTCTGTCCCAATTTTTCAAAGGTATTAATCCTGATGGCTGATTTCGCTCCCGACGCATTCACACTTTGGTTCAACTGCAACCAAGACAAAAAAACTGATGGTGCTTATTGGGCTTCATCTGAAGTGCCTGTAGCTGAACTGCGCAAGTTAGTTGAATGGGCCAAGACTGCAGAACGCACCGAAAACCAAAAAGGGGAAGAGTGCGTAAAACTTCGCGCCAACCTTCGCCCTCGCGTTAGCAAGGCCGGTAACGACTTCTTGCTGATGGCGATCTCCGATCAAAAGCCACCACAAGCAGAAGCTGATTTCTGATTGATTCAATGGGCACGGCTTACCACCGTGCCTATTCTTTTGAGATGAAGCCAACCATCGAGCAAGTCGAGAAAGACGGAAAGCTCATTTGGCGCGTAGAAGCGGCTGGCGTTGTTCGTTATCACGAGCAAGACTGGCAGGCGGAATGGCTTTACAACTATTTGACACGTCTCTATAACTGCGATGAGACCGATCCTCAGTAATTTAGCCATGGCCGCGAATCCGAATTGGACCACTAGGCCAATGGAAGTCATTAGCGCAGCTCAAAACCGTGTGCGGGAGACTATGCACGAATCCTGCCCAAAGCTGACCACGCTAGAAAAAGCGTTTAGAGCATCTGCACTCCGCCAGCAATCAAAGCATCCATCTCGGCAATGTGATTGACGGCTTGACGTAAAAGCTGGCTTTGATACCATTGTTGCTTCACCATTGCGGCGCATAGCTGCGTGATCGTATCGATGTCTCCGCAGTCTTTAATTTCTCTAATCGTGGTCTCTAAAATCAGCTCCTCCTCAAGGGTTTGCTCAACGATCATCCATTTGAATGGATCGTAGGGTGCGTTTTTCGGAGGCATAGGGCTCTTCAGTCCTAAACCGAATGTAATCATGCACAGCAGGAAATAACCAGTCTTGCACTGGTAAACACGCTTCCCAATTGACGGGTTGAACACAGTTCATAACGACTGTCGTCCAGAAGGCACTTATATACGACCAATTCACAAGTCGTCTACCAAGATTACCCAGCCCGTGCCAGGGCCATCGACCTGCCAACGTGGCCTGAACTCTGATTGCCTTATCTTTGCTAGCTCACCACCTGTAGCACTTGAATGCCCTCCACGAGCTAGGTCCGGTTTTCCCTTCGGATCATTTACCACCCAGCCAGGATCGCTGCTGTGTTTTCCTGTGTAGCCCGTCACAACCAGCCAATGACCACATCCATTCCCACTGCACATTGGTGGCTCACCGCGTAGCAGGTCGCCCCGGTGAAAATACCCTGCTAGAACCACTCTGCCCATTTCAATCTCCATCTCGATCATTTCTTCGTCACCATCAGTCCGAAACTGAGCGTTCAACCCCAAGCTCTCAAGCGTTTTTATTTGTGCCTCAACAGAGGTCGAATCCCCGAACTTGTCACGGATTTTGTTGTACTCATCATCTGTCTTGACGCGCGAAAAATGCGCTGCAACCATTGCGGCTGCACTTGAGAAACATTCTCGATAGCCTTGGCCGCTGCCGTTGTCGAGCTGGCTGAAGTAAGGGATGTAGACCTGTTGATCAATGCCTGATGCTTTCCACGCATCAACCCAGGCGGCATCTTCCTCAAGTAGCTCTTGAGGCAAGGAGTCTTCAAGCTCTTTAACAGCGGCAAGTTGGTGAGGAGTGCCACGGAACCAGTGAAAGAAAGGGAGCAACGATAGAGCCACAACTACGACCCACAGCCACATTTACTTCTCAACGCGCTCTCCAGGAAAGAGTAGGTCTTGGACATACTTGCAAGCTACATCGTCTAGCTGGTTGTCTGTTTGCTCGCTGATCTTGATCAGACAATCCAACAGCAACTGTTTTACGGCTTTTGACTTGATGAAGCCGAACAGGATTGGCTTTAGCAGTAACACCATGACGGCACTGTATGTGCCGAAATTCTAAACGCGGTTTTGATGACCCTCAAGCCTTGCAACATTCTGCTCTAGGTCTGAGATTCGAGCGAATAGCTCCTGATCTCGAACCCTCAGATCAGCGTGGAGCACATCCATTCGTGACGCTAAATTATCGACAGCTGAAGTCAGACGCACCAAACTATCCCTTCCATGTTGGTTGTCACGGTTGGCACCTTTAATACCAGAAGCGGCCACGCCTATTGACGCACCAGCAACAGCAGCCCAGATTTCAACCACCATTCGACCTATAGCGTCAATTCATCATGGCAGAAGAACAGGCAAAGCAAGAGCAAGAAAACGACAACTCACGTCTAGGCGATGTAATTAAGGTTGTCCTGCTTGGCTGGGCAATGGCAATCTTGACTGCTAATTACCTTGGCGTCTTTAAGCAGTCGCTTGATCCGACCTACCCAGCTTCCATTTTGAGTGGTACGGCAGCGTCCTTCGGCCTAGCTGTCGGCAACAATAAAAAGAAAAAAGAAGAGCCTACAATCAAGGAACAGTCCTCTACATCCAAACCCAAATGAGACGTTTTCTCTTTGTATCGTGCCTAACATTTTTTGCGATAAGTCCTGCTTCGGCAGACATTACGCACGCTATTAAATCCTCAATCTCGCTAACTGTTGATGGAGCAGCCTCCCAGTCGATTCGGCAACCTAGTTCACTTGCAGTATCTGGCTCTAACATTAGCTTGGACACTACTCCTAAGTTCGCAACACTTACTTCCGGCACCGCTCTTGGGTACACTCCTGGTGCTTACAGTATTACTACTGCTGGTGACAGCTTTTCGTATTCAGAGTCGTACATAGAAGGTGATGATGTCCCAGCTTTACTTTCTACAACTGTTACTGGTGGCGTAGTCCCTGCACTGCCTACTTTTTCTAATCAAACAGTTACCTCCGGAGGCACAGCAGGCACATTGGCCGGTACGCTCGCGACCGACGGGGCACTCACAATCACTGCAGGTGGTGCAGGGACAACTGCAATTGGTCAAGTTATTCAGGAGCTAACTATTCGATGAGGATCCTGCTGCTGTTGCTTTTGGCTGCTCCAGCTGCAGCAATTCCTGTAGTGCCAAATTTTCAGCAAGGTGTGCTGTCTTCCACGACACGCACCAAAACAAAAGTGACTGAAGTGATCAACTCATACGAGTACAGAACAGGGTATGAGTACAGCGCAAGCGGAACTAATATTGCCCCGATTGGTGGCAGCATTGCCCCAGCTAGTCTTACGACAACGACCAATACATTGAATGGTGTTTCTAGTCGTTGGACTGGTCTTGACCCTGCTAGCAAACCTGCTTGGAACATCGTCAACCAAGGCGCATCGTTCCAGTTTGTTGAAACACTCCAAGGGCCAGGACTCACAAATCACACATTGATCAACAGAGAAACAGACATTGAATCTTTAACAGAGACGACAAGCACGTTTAGCCAATGAAGCGAGTCATCGCAACGCTTTTGCTGCTAACCGCTCCAGCACAAGCACAGGTTTCAAGCACTGCCGCTCCAGTAGCAAACAGTTCAGGATCAGTTACCAACCAAGCTGTTCAAGTCGTCCCAGCAAAACAATTTACTAATACTTACGGCGGTGGGATTAGTTGCCAAGGTGCAACGCTAAGCATCAACCCTTTCATCAGTACAACAACAGGCTGGGCGCAACCATACGAAAGCCACTACAACGAACCTGTATATGACACGATTGATGTTGTTGGTGCGTTTGACCCTGAAGGAAATGCAATTCCAGATGGCAGGCCAGATAATCCGGGCGATGTTCTTTTTTACAAGCCAATTAGAACAGGGCAAAAAACAAACCTATCAATTAACGGCGGCATCACTGCCACGATTTCGATACCGCTGGATCGTCATCACGTACGAACTTGTCGCAAAGCCGCCGAAAAACAGGTGGCACTTCTAGACGCAACCCTTGCTGACAAAAGACTCAACTACGAAATTGCAAGGCTGAAGAATTGCGCTGGCTTAATGAAAGAAGGCATAATTTTTCACCCCAGCAGTCCTTATGCGTCAATCTGTGCTGATGTTGTCCTGACTAACCCGCCAGGTGTCCTTCCGCCCCACACACATTCAATACCTACTTCTTCAAAGACCGCTGAAACTTCCGACGCTGCCAAGCAGACTCAACAGCGACCTTCTTCCCAAGCTTCTCTTTGATCTTCTTAATCGTCTTTTTAACGATGGGTTTGACAACCTTCAGCAAAATATCGCCTAACGGTTTGGCAAAGATAGCTGCCGTTGTCGCTACTGCTGCAATCGTTGCCGTCGTGACCACAACAGGGCCACCAGGCAAATAATTGCCGATGATCGTTGGTACGTCCAACGGGTCGAGCTGTGCTTTGCATTCTCCATCGACTCGCTTGTAACCAGTAATGACAGCAGTCTGAAGCTTATTCTTAGCGCCAATAGGTATTGCGTCCGGTGGCGGACATGGCAGTTCCGTGTCTACATTTGGAATGCCAGCAAGTTGGGAGGCTGCTGGTGAAGGGGACTTAACCGGTTGTTTCGAGGCAGCCGGTTTTTCTTTTGGTACTTCAATTGCTGGCGGCTTGGCTGACCCATAAGTCAACGTGCCAGGTGTAATATCCATCGCGTTAAACGACGGCATCGTCCCATCACAAACAACAAAGTTCCCTTTTGGGTCATTGTCATAAGCTTTTTCGTTTCCAGGCTGTGTATTTCTGGTCTCAACGC
>Ga0213867_1000671_pt1 | contig 15220 bp, 21 predicted proteins | sample PICome_12_FD_160120 | JGI IMG/M metagenome (GOLD analysis project Ga0213867, IMG submission 160120) | Coastal seawater microbial communities near Pivers Island, North Carolina, United States - PICO540 | ecosystem: Environmental > Aquatic > Marine > Coastal | place: USA: North Carolina... | reverse complement strand
CTATTGGTCATGCTACCTTGTTCATTTGGACGAGTGGTTTGATAAACTACTAAAGTTTGAGGGAGATTGACTCTCCCTCTTTTTTTGTGTATAATGGTGAGAGAGAAATCTATTCTATGGACAAAGAAAAACTAAAACTGATTGTCCGTAATCTTGAACTGTTGGTTGATTCTCTGAAAGCAGAAGTTTACTCTGATACTGAAAGTTACTTAAAGTATCAGGATCCAACACTACATGATTACGACGAGATCTTTGAAGATGACGATGGATACCCAGACTAAAGAGGAACAAAAATGAGTGTAAAATTGGTAAGTGTTACTCCCGATGCGGAGCAGACAATGGCATATGTTGCCCGTGTCTCAAACCCCAATAATCAGGAAAACCCCAACTATGCAAAGTTGTTGGGTTATTGTATCAAACACAATCACTGGTCGGTGTTTGAGCAGAGTTTTATGACCTTGGAAATTGAAACTACTCGCGGTTTGGCAGCCCAGATTTTGCGTCATCGTAGTTTCACTTATCAAGAGTTTTCGCAACGCTATGCTGATTCTTCCCTACTCGCAGAGACGATTCCAGTCCCCGAACTTCGCCGTCAAGACACCAAGAATCGTCAGAATTCTATTGACGACCTGGATCCTGAGTTTGTAGAGTTATCTAACAAGCAGATTGAGACTTATTTTGCTCAAGGTATGAGTCTGTATCAGCACCTGCTTGACAATGGTGTGGCAAAGGAGTGTGCTCGCTTTGTACTTCCTTTGGCAACTCCTACTCGTCTTTATATGTCTGGCTCATGTCGTTCTTGGATTCACTACATCCAACTGCGTTCTGCTAATGGCACCCAAAAGGAGCATATGGAAATCGCAGAACAATGTAAGAAGATTTTTGCGGAACAATTTCCCACAGTTGCAGAAGCACTGGAATGGGTCTAAATACAATATCTTGAATTCATAACTTATGCCGACATACAGGTTTGAAAACACAGAAACTGGTGAAATTTTTGAGAAATGGATGCTAATGGCAGAAAAAGAACCATATCTCAAAGAAAATCCTCACCTTAAACCACTCATTCCTACACAAATGAATGTGGGGGAAGTTGGCGATTGGCAAAATAAACTAGTTGCCAAAAACCCTGGATGGAACGATGTGCTTGAAAAAGCATCAAAAGCACCTGGATCTAAAGTCAAGAAAATCTAATGGCAAGAAGAAAAAGAGCATCTGCAGAGCAACCCATCGGGGTTGGTCTCACGGCAAAGCAGATGAAGAGGAAGAAACCTCTGAGTTCTGAGTATTTGGTGGAAATCGACCCACTTACGGAAAACCAACAAAAACTTTTTGATTCGTATAAGGAGGGAAAGCACTTAGTTGCCTATGGTTGTGCTGGAACGGGAAAGACGTTTATTACCCTCTATAATGCTCTCAGAGATGTTTTGAACGAGTATACACCTTATGAGCGTATCTACCTTGTAAGGTCTCTTGTGGCAACCAGAGAGATTGGTTTCCTTCCTGGTTCGCACGAAGATAAGGCAGACATCTATCAAATCCCATATAAGAATATGGTGAAGTATATGTTCCAGATGCCTAGTGATGCAGATTTTGAGATGCTCTATGGTAATCTTAAATCGCAAGAAACTATCAAGTTTTGGTCTACTTCATTCCTTCGTGGCACTACTCTTGATAATGCAATTGTGATTGTTGACGAATTCCAGAATCTCAACTTCCACGAACTTGATAGTATCATTACTCGTGTTGGTGAGAATACCAAGATTTGTTTCTGTGGTGATGCCGTCCAATCAGACTTGCAGAAAACAAATGAGCGTAATGGCATCGTGGACTTTATGAGTGTCCTGCGTAAAATGCCATCTTTTGATATGATTGAGTTTGGAGTTGATGATATTGTCCGTTCTGGACTTGTGAAAGAGTATATTTTGGCAAAGATGGAAGCCGGGTTCTAAATTATAAATACTTGAAAAAGTAATTATAATATGAGTACTCTAAGAGTAAATAGAATTCAGGCAATAGATGAAAGTGTTTTAAATTTTGATACTGGAGACATAAATTCTTCGGGTATTGTTACAGCAACAGAATTCAGTGGATCTGGTTCCTCTCTAACTAATCTTCCTGCTGGAAATCTTACTGGCGCATTGCCTGCTATTGATGGTTCTGCTCTAACAGGTATTGTTTCTATTCCAACAGGTGTTATTGTAATGTGGTCTGGTTCGATCGCATCTATTCCATCTGGATGGGCACTATGTGATGGTACAAGTGGAACTCCAGATTTAAGAGATAGATTTGTTGTTGGTGCTGGTAATGGATATGCAGTGGCAGCAACTGGTGGTTCTGCTGATGCAGTTGTTGTTTCTCACAGTCACACAGCATCTTCTACTTCCACTGTTTCTGATCCTGGTCATTCCCACAGTGGATCTACAAATACTGTAGGAAACCACAGTCACTCATATTCAACTAACCAGGGAACTGGTGGTGGTCAAGGGGGTGGTGGAGCAGATACTGGTTCTAGAGGTGCCACTACTGGAGGTGGTGGATCTCACAACCACACTGTAACTATTAATTCAAATACCACTGGAATTACAGTTTCAACTTCAACTTCAGTCAGCAACACTGGTTCATCAGGAACTAATGCGAACTTACCACCATATTATGCGCTTGCTTTCATTATGAAGACTTGATTTATAAATACTTGAAAAAGTAATTATAATATGAGTAAACTCGTCGTAAATACTATTGAACCTCAGGTGGGGTTTACTAGTGTTACATTTAACACAAATATAAATACAACCTCCTTTAATGTTACTGGTATTTCTACCTTTGCGAACATTGATGTAAATGGATCTCTGGATTTGGATGGAACACTAAATGTCACTGGTGTTTCTACAATATCAGTTAATAGTGCTTCTGATGCATTAAGAATAACTCAAACTGGAACTGGTAATGCTTTAGTCGTTGAAGACTCTGCTAATCCAGATGCAACTGCCTTTATTATTGATAATGCGGGTAAACTTGGAGTAGGAACTGATCATCCAAATGGACATGGTTTGTCTCTTTATGATTCTTCTCTTCAACTAATTACTTCAGGAGAAGGAGGTGGATTTTTTGGTGGTTTAACTCTTAGTTATGAATCAGCCTTTGATGCGTATTACATACTCAATTGGTTTAAACCACTTTATATTGGTGGAGGTGATGATGTAATACTTCAAAATAATGCTAATAATGTCGGCATAGGAACTGATAATCCAACAAAAAAACTGGATGTTGAGATACAAACAGCAAGTGGTGCAGTTGGAAGTGTATTAAATTCTCACCCGATTGCAGAATTCATAAACTCGTCTGCAGGTGTCCAAAGAGGATTGGAAATCGGTGCTCCGCCAGATGGATTTTTATCGCCAGTTTATTTAAAAGTTTCTGGAACCTCCAGTAGATTTGCTATTCTTGATCAAAGTAATGATGAAAACTTTACTATTTTAAACAATGGTAATGTTGGTATAGGGTCTACAATTCCAACTGCAAAACTTGATGTTAATGGAACACTAAATGTCACTGGTGTTTCTACAATAGGAGTTTCTGATAAACAAATTATTTTTACAACAGATGGCGGGCTTGGTGCAATACAAAGCGCATCATCCTCTGGGTTAAAAATTCAAAGGGGAACAATAGATACAATTAATATTAATTCTGGTCAAGTAACAGTTGCAAATCACAATTTAAAGGTAAATAACAATAGCATAGTAGGATCTGCTATCACAATGTACGGTGCTACTGGTATTGTAAGTGCCACAGCATTCTATGGTGATGGGTCTAATTTGAGTGGAGTTGCCGGTGAACTTCAAGTAACTTCAAAGACATCAGCATATACTCTCACTTCTGATGATGCAAATACACTAATAACAATAACAACGGGAGGCATTACTGTTCCTGCATCAGTTTTTTCTACAGGTCAATCAGTATTAGTCTATAACAACTCTGCATCATCGCAAACGATTACTCAAGGGGCTTCAGTTACTTTGAGACTTGCAGGAACTTCTGATACTGGAAACAGAACATTGGAACAGAGAGGATTATCTACTATTTTATGCGTAGCATCGAATGAATTTGTAGTTACAGGATCTGGCCTTTTATGACTATTTCTAATTATCTTTTAAACACTTCGAGTAGTTTAATTTACCGTATTACATCAAATCAAGAAAATTTAAATTTACAAACTATATTTGGTGCTAATAAATATCAATCAAAAATTGAAAAAAGAATTATCATTAATAGTGGTGTAATAGTTGGATCTAATCAGGTAGCAAATTATGCTCTGAGTATTCCATCTGGATTTGGTGGTAAGATGATTCTTGTTAATGAGGGATCTATATTAGGTGCTGGAGGTGCTGGTGATACTGGAAGTGGCGCAGGTAACGGTGGAAATTGTATTAATGCGGGAGCACCTAATATTTACATAGATAATCGCGGCACAATTTCTGGTGGTGGCGGTGGCGGCGGAAAAGGTGGAAATGGTGGAGGGGGAGTTTATACTACACAACAAAGTTATGATTGTTCATATACCGCATGTGGTGGAGGTAGTGGATTCCACGGCGCCGGATCTTGGAATGGCGCTTGTCAACAACAAAATAACAACGGAGGTTGTTATTGCCAAAACGGTAATAATGGAGTTAATGGGCCCACCAGGTGGGCATGTTGTCAGTGTTGTTGCCCAGTTCAACAAACTTGTTCTCAGTCAACTAATAATTTCACTTCTGGAGGTTCTGGTGGAAATGGGGGAAGAGGTCAAGGATATGATGGATCTTCAACATCAGGGACAGCAGGTTCTAGTGGCGGCATAAATGCTGGTACTGGTGGTACTGGTGGTACTGGTGGTGCCTATGGTTCTAGTGGAAATACTGGAAATACTGGATTTAATGGTAATAATGGCGGCGGAATATCTGGTCAACCTGGAGGACTTGCAGGATATTATATTGTCAATAATGGAAACGTTAACTGGGTTGCAAATGGCACAAGGAATGGTAGAATAGGATAAATAGTTTCAAATTTATAATTACAAATGAAATACACAGTTCGAGAAATACACGCTGGTCAGATAGAAGTAGAATTCGAGGATGGATCTAGGGCAATGGTTCCGATACATCCACAAGCTACTGCAGATCAGATTGACAATGCTGTATCAAAATATGATAGAGATTTTCAACCAGATCCAGAAACATTAAAAAATAAAAATATTGCTATTGGTGAGGAAAGAGCATCTGCAGAAATTCCCATTAATGATTTACTTGATGAGACAAAAATATCACCACCAAATACAACAACAACTATCAATGATGGAAGTTCTGATTATGTTGTAAAAACACTTCCTGATGCGGATATGTATGCGATTGGAACTTTTGCACCAACAGTTGCCACTGCTAAAGTAGATTTTGGATTGGCACATAATGTTGATGTATTAGCAACAGCACAATATCTTGCAGAAAATGGAGATAGTAGACTTAAGGATGCTCTATATCTTAAAGTTGAAAAGTATATTTCTGATGAAAAATTTTCTTTAGATGAATTTATAAACAATTTACTATTTGATCCTGATGATATCGTTGCTCAGGCGGAGGCAGAACTAAATGGATGATGTAAAAAGAGATAACAGTATTAATGATCAAATCGTTAGTGAAATAAATCTTGATGATAATCGTAAAGCAATTGATAGAATGAAATATTGTCTTCAATGTGAACACTTCTTCAAACCAACAAGGCAATGTAAGAAGTGTGGATGCTTTATGCCTATAAAAGTTAGATTGAACTCATCATCTTGTCCAGTTGGTCTCTGGTAAAATTGACTTCTAATCATTAATACCCTATAATGACCTCAGAATGAGGTTTTAATGTTTAATCACGTTGATATTGACCTCCCATCTCTTGAAAGAGAAACTATCGATGGGGTAAGGTACTATAAAGTTCCAGATGATGAAGAACTTCTCCGACTGGTTTCCATTACTTCGGTGACCAGTCACTTTAATAAGGAGATTTTTGTCAACTGGCGTAAGAAAGTTGGCGATGAAGAAGCGGACCGTATCACGAAGGCCGCAACAAGTCGCGGTACGGATATGCATACTCTGGTAGAACATCACCTTAAAAACGAGGATCTGCCAAAAGTACAACCGATTTCTGATTTTCTCTTTAAGATCTCAAAATCAGACTTAAATCGTATAAATAATATTTACGCCCTTGAAGGATCCCTATATAGTAAGCAACTAGGCATTGCTGGGACCGTTGATTGTATTGCTGAATATGACGGCGAACTAGCAATAATCGATTTTAAGACATCTAAAAAACCAAAACCACGAGAGTGGATCGAACACTATTTTGTACAGTGCATGGCATATGGTTGTATGCTGTACGAACTGACTGGTATTTCAGTCAAAAAACTTGTAATCATCATGGCTTGTGAAAATGGAGAATGCGTTGTTTATGAAGAACGAGACAAATCAAAGTACATCAAACTACTTACCCAATACATTAGAAAGTTTGTTAGAGATAAACTGGAACTCTATGGAACAGAATAAAGAACTAGAACAGGCACTAGAAAGTAAATTTTTGACTCCTTCCAAATTTGCTTTGGAAATTGAAAAGATTGTTGCCGAAGAAAATTTTAATTATATTGATGCTATCTGTTACTATTGCGAGATTAATAGTCTTGAGGTAGAATCAGTTGTGAAACTCGTGTCTAAACCTCTCAAAGAGAGATTGAAGAATGATGCGATTAATCTAAACTTTATGAAGAAAACATCGAGAGCAAAATTGCCACTATGATTTCCCGTGCTGATCTGATGCACCATCGCCTACAAGCATGGCTGCGTGAGTATAAATGTGATGATATTGAGTATCTTGGTGAATATGAGGATGTTTTGGGAATTATGAAACATTGGTATCGTATTGCCGAGCACGAAGTTTCTGTTGATTGTATTGAAGATCTTGATTTAGTCGATGCTGAAAGTGAGCCCCTTTGAAACCTACCAACATTATCTCTCATTAAAGAATCATTTTACAAATCCAAAATACGATTTCTTTAAGTATGGTGCGAAGACCCGTGCTAGTATTACTTCTTTCAACAAAAGAAAGGACAAATATTGGTTCGAGAAGACAAGTCGCAAGTATTCTGATAAAGAAGTCGTAGATTTTCTTGTATCCAATTTCACTGCCACCGACAACCCGCAAAACTTATGGATTGGCGAAATTATCAATTCTGGCGAAAGAAACTATTCCGAATGGATGAAACGCCAACAGAGTTTGACATACTTGTTCAAAGAGCAAAGCAACGAATTATTATTGGAGAACGAGTTAGAGACTTTGTTCAACTGTACCAAGGGACATCCACTAATACTCAAAAAGTTTCTAAGCGGGAGCGTATCGCTAGAAACCTTAACAATCTTCGACAAAGTATTCCATTTCTCAAAAAACTTTGATAAGAAGTTGGATGATCCAGTGTGGGAATCCGTCAGTTTGAAATTAAAGAAGTATTCTCCCTTCCTAAATATTGATGTCTTTCAATACAAGAAAATCTTGCGGTCTATAATCGATGAGTGACTTTTTTAAATCTGATATTATCCAAGACGAGCTGACTGAGATTAATAATCTTCAAGAAGAAATCTATGGCAGTATCCTGACCTTTGGTGGTATGGATGCTGAGACCAAGAGAGAACACGTCGAAAAGTTACAGACCTTGCTAGAAAAGCAAAGGATCATGTATACTAGATTGTCTCTTTCAGATGACCCACAAGCGGTTGAAATGAAAGAGAACCTACGCAAATCGGTAGCACTGATGGGTTTCCCACCAGACACTGATATGTCAATTTTATTCGACAGTATGAGAGAAACAATTGAATCCCTCAAAGACTATCTTGACGACTGAGGGCATCTTTGCTATACTATCCGAGTAAATCCCCCGAATCCAATTAATCCGAGGTAATCCAAATGTCTTTCGCAGACCTTAAAAAGCAATCGAAACTTGGCAACCTGACCGCAAAACTGGTCAAGGAAGTCGAAAAAATGAATAACAATGGCGGTGGTGGTGATGACCGCCAATGGAAACTGGAGTGTGATAAGAGCGGCAATGGTTATGCCGTGATCCGTTTCCTTCCTGCTCCTGAAGGTGAGGACCTTCCTTTCGTGAAACTCTACAGTCACGCCTTCCAAGGTCCTGGTGGTTGGTATATTGAGAACTCTCTGACTACTCTGGGTCAGAAGGATCCTGTGTCCGAGTACAATACGATGTTGTGGAACAACGGCACCGATGCTGGTAAGGAAGCAGCACGTAAGCAGAAGCGTAAACTGACCTACATCGCTAACATCTATGTGGTGAAGGATCCCGCCAATCCCGACAACGAAGGTAAAGTCTTCCTCTACAAGTTTGGTAAGAAGATCTTCGACAAACTCACTGCTGCTATGCAACCCGAGTTTGAGGACGAGGAAGCAATCGATCCCTTTGACTTCTGGGGTGGTGCTAACTTCAAACTGAAGGCAAAGAACGTCGCTGGTTATCGTAACTACGACTCTTCTGAGTTTGCCCGTCCTGATGCACTTCTGGACGATGATGACGCTATGGAAGCAATCTGGAAGAAGGAATACTCCCTGGCAGAACTAGTCGCTGCTGACCAGTTCAAGGACTATGATGCCCTGAAGAAGCGTCTTGACTATGTTCTGGGTGTCCGTGGTTTGCCCAAGATGCAAGATCAAGAAACCGTAGAGATGGAAGAGTCCTGGGAGCGTGAGCGTCGTGGTGAGTCTGCACCCGAGGTTCCCCAGTCTATGAAGGATGAACTGAGCAGTCTTTCTTCGAGTTCTTCTGATGATGAAGACGATGATGCAATGTCCTATTTCGCACGTCTTGCCGAAGAGTGAAGTCTGACTACACAATAGACCGTGTAAGCAAATCTGAAGCCGCAGAGTTACTTCTGCGGTTTCATTATCTTAAGGATATTTCAAAAGGTTTCAAATCTGGTTACAATTACGGTTTATATAAGAAAAATGACTTTTCACCTCTAAATATTGGAGGCATACAGGGAGTTTGTATCTTCACTGGACTCCCTGTTCCAGAAATTGCAAAAGGCGCATTTGGACTAGAACGTAATGAGCAACAAGGACTCTTCGAACTCTCAAGACTCTGCATCCACCCCGATACTCAGCAGGGAGAGTATAATATCACTTCTTGGTTCGTTTCAAAGGCGATTAAGAGACTTAGAAAAGACACAGAAGTTAAAGCAATCATCTCATACGCTGATAGTGACCGCCATAGTGGTACAATCTATCGCGCTTGTAACTTTATGTATTGTGGATTATCAGATGCAAAAAAAGATTTCTACTATGCAGACGGAACTAAGCACTCTCGTGGCAAAGTAAAAGGTGCCGAGGGAGAATGGAAAGATCGCTCCCGTAAGCACAGATATGTGATGGTCTTTGATAAAAAACTAGAACTATTGTGGGATAGTGACCCTGGTATTCTCGGTTCTTGCTAAGTCTTCTGAGACGTATTGAGAAGAACGATCATACAACATAATCTCTCTCATATCATTTAAGAATTGTTGCAAGTACTCTGTTCTTAAAAGGTAGATAGAAGATTTTTCATTGTTTAGTTTAGTTTCATATTCCCAATTTGTTACTGATCTTACTGGATTCAATGTTTCGGCATAATTATCTGGGTCTGGAATTATAAAATCGGAATCAACAACTTTTCTTTTTGGAAGTATGAGTCTACCATTTGAATCCTTTACTTCGATGGTTTCATAATGATGAACCTCACTCAAACCAGCAATTCCATACTTTTCTTCGGCATAATTGTAGAGTTGATAGTTTGATAAAGGCCATTCATCTCTCACATTAATAATACCAGCAGTCATCAGAACTACCCAATCCAAATCTGCCTTTCCATAGTATTCTTCTGCTACGAGTTCTGGTCTCGAACCTTCTGGGATTTCGTATTTGTTGAAAAGAGTAAAGACACCACTTAGATCATCACGAAGTTTGTTTCTTCTGAATAAGTTTTTAACCGTCAAATAATTTCCAGAAGAAATACTATCGGAAAGAAATGACTGGTATTGTAAGTTTGGTAGTTCTCTAAAGTATCCCATTTTAGTAACCTACTCCTCCTACTCCTTTGTAATCTTCAGCATAAACAGGACTTAGTTCTTGGAAAGATAAATCCATTTTCATATGAACTGGTGTTCTATTCGTATCATTATATGTCATATAAGTTCCTGATCCAGTGTAGTTGACATTGACACTCGTAAGTGCTGCAACAATAAAACTATTTAAGAATGGATGTTTACTTCCTCCTGACATATATGTAAGTTGGAATACATTTGGAGATTTTAAAAATAATCCAGATGCACTTCCACCACCACTAGAAATTTTTTCTGTAGAAGTTTTTGGTGCCATATTAATTTTCATTTCACGTATAATATTTAAAATTTGTCCTGCTTCATCATTATTTCTTGGTGCTAGATCAAAGGAGAAATTGAAAGTTCTTAACTTTACACCATTGAATAATAATTCGGTATTTGGATTTAAAACCTGTCCAGTAGATCTTGCAAGAAGACCAGAAAAACTGGTATTAGCACCAAGTAAATTTGCCGCTTGAGAAGAAAAGAATGTATTTGTTACCTGTTGTCCTTCACCACTAGTTGCAAGATCTTTAACGGCACCACCTGCTTTTACAACAGCATCAACAATTCCTTTGAAGAAATTTCCACTCTGCATAATATCGCCAGCAGCGCCAACTGCATAAGCTGCAAGACTGTTTAAACTATCCTCTCCCCAACCTGTATTATTTACTGATGTAATATTTTGTGGTATTGGTAGTAATATTGTACTTATTATTTTCTTATTTTTGTCTTTATATTGATTCTTTGATGATGTTAAAGCAGTTATAGTGTTGTTTTGTTGTGGAAGTCCCAGAGGAACATATTCTAATATTTCTATTTTTAAATAATCAGTATCTGGATCTAATGCTTTATATGGATATCTGAATGAAGTTGCTGACTTATTAGAACTAGTAGAACTAGTAGAATTTGTTGTAGTTGGTTTAGTTACTATAGATGTATTAACACTATCCTGAGTTTTAAGTGACTTATCTGTTGGTTTTGAACCTTTTTTTGCAACTACTGTTGGACCACTCTCCGCAAGATCCCTTGCACTTGCTCCATTTTGAACTTGAAGTGCTCTATTATCTCCAGCATCTTCTCTAAAAGATGATAGTTTCCCAGATGTCGGTTTATAACCAATTATTCTTCCTCTTTTGTTTCTAATTGGTTCTGCCATTTATCCTTTTTTAACTATTTAGAGCGAACTTTACCAAAACCGAGTTCTACCACATCAGAAAGTTCTTCTGGGTAGATTTCATATAACTGACCAACGACTTGATTATAATTATATTGTCTCATATCACCACGCCAGTGAAAATTTTCCCCGCGAAATCCCCAAGAATAGACATCCGTCACTGCAACTAATGGAAACTCATCATATTGTATTCCATTCGTCATAGCACTATAAAAGAAAGTATAAAACTTACCAGCACTTGGAATCGTTCCACTTTCACTCAGAACACTAATCAGTTCCTCCATCTTGTCATCTGAGGACTCTGTTCCAATTAGATTATTAATCACTCCACGCACACGATTATCATTATCATCTGTTGGATTTCTTCTTTGTTTTAGAGTTTTTCTTGGCATTACTTAATACCGAGTTCGTTTTCCGTAAGAACCTTAAACTCATAACCACGATCTAGGCACCACTCTTCTGCTGCCTTCCATTTTGCCTGATTTTTAGCGTACTCAACGACTTCATAGATATAACCCTTAGTCTTTCTTTTTTGGACTTTAGGTTCCATACACTGCTTGAATGGTTTGATCTCAATAATCATTTTTTTAATCTTACCAGTCGATTCTCTGACTTTAATATAAAAGTCTGGAAAGTATCTGTGATATCTGTTGTCTAGTGGTGAACGATAAGGAACGATAATTTCTTCACTCCCCCATTCTAAAATATTTTCATTCTTATCGCAGTAAACCATAAACTTTCGCTCCCATAAGGAACGATAGATTATATTTGTAGGATCACCCTTGTATTTTTTTGGATGTGAAGGTTGATATTTTCCTTTATATGACATCTAAATACTTAATAATGTAAGACTCGTATAAGGTATTTAGAGTGCCAACACGTAAAAAGATATCACAATTCAAACCACTTATCACAAATCTTGCCCAAACATCACATTACCAAGTTATCTTTGGTGGATTGAATGGTCCTTTAATGTCTTACTTGGCTAAGAGAGGAGTTGATACGAGATTTGTAACTGAAAGTGCTGGATTGTTATGTTCTTCTGCATCAATTCCAGGAAGTTCGTTGGCAACGGCAGATATTAATGGTAACTATATGGGTGTGCAGGAAAAAATGGCACACACCCGAATTTTTACCCAAATGCAATTAGAGTTTTATGTAGACTCTGATTATAGGATGCTTAAGTTTTTAGAGCACTGGATGGAATTTATTGCTAGTGGTTCTGAAAAGGATTCTTCTTTGAGGGAATATTCTTATAGGATGAGATTTCCTGATGAATATAAATCAAATGCTACAAAGATTATAAAATTTGATAGAGACCATAGAAGAGAAGTCGAATATAATTTTATTGGACTGTTTCCTATTAACTTATCTTCTTTACCAGTGTCATACGATTCTTCAAATATATTGAAGGTGAGCATTGCATTTAACTACGAAAGATACATTCCTGGAAAAATTACAAGTCAAGCTAAAAAATCTGGAAGTTCGAATAATGTTGGTGATAATTCTCAAACACAACCAGTACCCCCAAAAGATGACAGATTCTCAGGAGCACCTGAGGCAAGGGGATTAAATTCACAACAAACTTTAGATGAATTGTATGAAGCTGGACGTTCTGGCAAAATAAAAAGTGCCTCACAATTTGTAGGTCCTTTTGATGAAAGGGTTATAAGAAGATAATAAATAATCACAACTGAACTTTTCGGGTTATTATGCCTTTACCAAAGATTGCAACGCCAACATATGAGTTGGAACTTCCTTCTACGCAGAAGAAAATAAGATATAGACCTTTTCTAGTTAAAGAAGAAAAGATTCTTATTATCGCAATGGAATCTGAGGATCAGAAGCAGATCACCAATGCAATTAAAACTGTTATTGGCAATTGCATTCTTACTAGAGGAATTAAGGTAGATCAATTGTCTACTTTTGATATTGAATATCTATTTCTGAATATCAGAGGCAAGTCTGTCGGAGAGAGCGTAGATGTTCTTATTACTTGCCCAGATGATGGTGAGACACAAGTAGAGGCAAAAATTGATTTGGATGAAATTCAGGTTCAGGTTGATCCAGAGCACTCTAGAGACATTAAACTGGATGAGAATCTGGTGATGAGGATGAAATATCCATCATTGGATGAATTCATCAAAACGAATTTTAGTTTTGATGAAGGAATGGGTGTCGATGAATCATTCCAATTAATTGCTTCCTGTGTTGAGCAAATTTATAATGAAGAAGAGTCTTGGAGTGCTTCTGACTGCACAAAGAAAGAGATGGTTACCTTCATTGAGGACTTAAGTTCGAAGCAGTTTAAAGAGATTGAAAAATTCTTTGAGACAATGCCCAAACTTTCTCATACTATTAAAGTAAAGAATCCAAATACTGAGGTTGAGAGTGAAGTCGTTCTGGAGGGACTTTCTAGTTTTTTCGGGTAGGTATGGCGCACGCTGATCTTGCGTCATACTATAAAGTGAATTTTGCCTTGATGCAGTATCATAAATATTCATTAACAGAACTAGAAAATATGATACCCTGGGAGAGGGAAGTTTATCTCACTTTATTACAACAATATATTGAAGAGGAGAATTTGAAGCAACAACAGCAGAGCGGCATGTAAATGGCAAAATTAAATGCTTCAAAATTTACGAATAGGGATATCCTTGTAACTGGTGTTGATCCATCTACAGGGGAATATCTTTCTGCTGCTCAAAGAAAAGCATTATTTAGAAAGAAAAAGATAAGTTCAAATCAGGTTTTTAGAAAACCGGGAGCACTTGCAAAAGTAGGATCATCTGCAATTACTCCTGATGTTGATGTTAATGTTTTAAGTGTCAGAGTTATTGCCGTAGAAAAGCAGGTTTCTTTTCTGGCAAAGGTATTAGATAAAGAGGCGGAATTAGAGAGGAAGGGTCAGAAAGAAAGAGAGAAAGAATTATTACAGCAAGAAGAAAAGCAACTTAGATCTGGAAAAGAAAAACAATTAGAGAAAGGTCTATCCAAAACACTCTTAGCACCAGTAAAAGGAGTTGGTAAAGCAGCCAAGAGTATACTTGGAAATTTGATGGAACTCTTCGGAGTTCTTTTTGCTGGATGGTTAACTGATAAGGGGTGGAAAGCTATTGCAGCAAATGCTCAGGGTGATATTGGAACGTTAGAAGAAATTAAGAAGAATGTAATAGATGCTTTACTAAAAGTTGGTGGCATATTTCTTGCAATTAATGGTGGTCTTTTTGTTGCTCTTAAGATACTCAAAAAAGTTACCAAAAAAATTGCGGGATTTGTATGGCGAAACACATTTGGTAAGCTTTTTAGTGCTCTCAATCCTTTCAAGAAACCAGATGCTGCAGCCAAACCTGCTGCCGCTGCAACTGCAACTGCTGCTAATGCTGGTGTTGATGCAGCAACTGCAAGACCAAAACCTACAATTGATGCAGATGATTTAACAGATGCTCAGAAAGCGGCAAAGAAGAAATTAGCACAAGAAGTGGTCGATAGAGGATTGTCATCAAAAAGTGCTATAGTAGGTGGAAAGCTTTTGAGTGTGGATGCAGCAGAAGCAGCAGAATTGCTTAAACCAAAGAAAGTTGGATTTTTCCAAAAAATAAAGAATTTTGCAGGAAATATTGGTAGCGGAATATCTAGTCTCGCAAAGAAAGGTGCTGGTGCAATTAAAGCAGGATTTTCAAAATTAGTGGGACCAATTATTGCACCATTTTTGAATAAAGCAAAAAGCCTTGGAAACAAAGTTCTTGCTACGATACAAAAGATTCCTGGATATTCTAAAATTGCATCTTTCTTGAAAAAAGAAGGTCTTGGAACAGTTAAAAATGTTGCTGGTGGTGGTAAAAGACTTGGAGCAAAAGCACTGCCTGTTATTGGTGGAATTGCAAAC
>Ga0213867_1000669_pt1 | contig 15275 bp, 29 predicted proteins | sample PICome_12_FD_160120 | JGI IMG/M metagenome (GOLD analysis project Ga0213867, IMG submission 160120) | Coastal seawater microbial communities near Pivers Island, North Carolina, United States - PICO540 | ecosystem: Environmental > Aquatic > Marine > Coastal | place: USA: North Carolina... | reverse complement strand
TATGTGCTGGTGGTTCTTACTTGTGGGGTTTTCTTGCAGGTGAAAGAAACGGTAGCAAACGAACAATTGAATTGTTTTTAGATGATAATCTGATTACAGAAAAACAAATTACAGACTTATACGGACAAGAGTAAGTCATAACAGGAATATATTATGAGAGTCATTGGTATTAACATATCACACGATACTTCCGTTGCAGAAGTAGAAAACGGAGAATTAAAGTATTGCCACGATGAGGCAAGATTTCGTAGACACAAATATTGGGACCCCGATAAATTAGATTTTGACCACGATAAAGGTCTGCAATGCATCGAACAAAACAATATCGAAGAACCTGACCATTTAATTTTTGCAACCTTTGATAGAAGAAATCTACATTGGAATATTCATACACCATTAATTGAAGATAGACTTCTCGCAGAAAAGTTTGCCTCAGATTGTCGTTCACAACAGTTAACACAAGAAAGAATTGATGAGTTGATGCAAGAGTATGGTAAACATATCGACTTAGATAAAGATGAGAGTGGTGAGGGTGATATGCGTATCGCAGATTTACTTGCAGACTTTCATTGGAATATGCAAGGGTATCATATCGAACCTGAACATCATTTCTATCATGCAGAGTGTTCTTACTCTTTGTCTCCTTATAATAAAGACAACGAAGAGGCAATCAGTATCGTATGGGATGGTGGAGGTGCAATGAGGTACCACGAAAGTCACCCAGCGTATCAAGAAGTCGAATCAATTTACTTATGCAAACCTGGTTTAGAACCTGAACTCCAATGGCAGAAACTATCGAATCATCGTATGGTGACCGATATTGGTTGGCAGTTCCCTAATATGGGTTATGATGCATTCACATGTCTCGATGATATCACAACAGAGATAGACGGTGTGCAATGTGTCTTTACAAGTAAACCATCAAGTGGTATGAACTTTAGTCAGATGAGTGTTGCACTAGGTTGTGATGAATGGGGCGGGGCAGCTGGTAAAGTTATGGGTATGGCGTCTTATGCACGACCAGTTGAAACAACAGGTATCTTTGGTAACTTCTCAGTTGCACAACAGTTAGAAGAAGAATCGTTAAGAGATAGTATTGCAACTATTCAGAAGGCGGTGGATTTAAATCCTGATGTTAAGAATATTGTATTGAGTGGTGGATATTCCCTTAACTGCACCAACAATTACAAATATCTGGATGCATTTCCAGACCATCAGTTCTTTGTTGACCCGATTCCCCATGACGGTGGAACAGGTGCAGGTGCCGCTATCTGGTTTGAAAGAATGTTAAAAAACGGAACAGTTACACAGGAGACAACCAATGATTAAAACAGAAGTCGTAAGAGATTTAGAAACAGTTATCGACTTACTTGTCGACAAAGAACAAATCGTTGCAATCTTCCAAGGGGAGTCAGAATGGGGTCCTCGTGCATTGGGTAATCGTAGTATATTATTTGACCCACGACACCCACAAGCAAAACAAATTGTTAACAAAGTAAAGATGCGTGAAGAGTATCGACCTTTTGCAATGTCAGTTATGTTAGAACATGCAAACGATTACTTTGATATGAAACAACTCAAAGAATCTCCGTGGATGTCCTTTGCGATACAAGCAAGAGAAAAGGCATACAAAGAAGTTCCTAGTTTAGTTCATGCAGACGGCACTTGTCGTATACAAACAGTAACAAGAGAACAAAACAAAAACTACTATGACCTTATAGAGGCATTCTATAATATCACAGGAGTTCCTATGGTGTTCAATACATCATTCAATCTAGGTGGTGAAGCATTAGTTGAAACAATTGAAGATGCAATAACCACTTGTCAAAACAGTCAGATAAATTACCTTTATGTGCCTGAAGACCAAGATATTCACATACCTTATAGTATGATTAAACCTAAGAAAAAAGAATTATTCGAACTCGAAGACGAATCGTAATAAATAGTAGGTGTGAACATAGAAATAACTGATAGTGCTATTAACCAACTTCTGATAAAGAAGAGAGACCAAGGTGTTGAGTTCATAAGACTCGGTGTTACAGGTGGTGGGTGTGCTGGTTACGAATATGTTTTTAAAGATGCAATCTTACCTACAAAAGAGGATAGAGTTATCGACTATGGTAAGTTTTCGTTTGTAATAGACCCTTTGAGTCTACCTTACTTAGACGGTATGAAATTAGATTATGTGTATGAGGGTCTTAATGAATATTTTAAATTTATAAATCCAAAAGAAGTATCTTCTTGTGGATGTGGAGTGAGTGTGCAATTTGAAGACATCATCAGCTAAAGCAAAAGGCAGAAGACTACAACAATGGGTTGCAAAGATGTTAGTTGAACATCTAGGTGCAGACGAAGAAGATTTAGAAAGTCGACCAATGGGTTCGAGTGGTGAAGATATCATCATGGGAAAACAGACTAGACAAATCTTTCCTTATAGTGTAGAATGTAAGAATCAAGAGAAAGTTAATGTTTGGTCTGCATACGAACAAGCAGAATCAAATTGTAAAGGTTACGAACCTCTTGTAGTGATTAAAAAGAACGGCAAGAAACCACTTGCAGTTATTGACGCAGAATACTTTGTAAAGGTACATAAAGGAAATGATTAAAGGTTTTAACGAACTAATATTAGAAGAGAAAGAAGACAATAAGAATCCTTATCGTCTGGTTGTTCTTGCCGAAAAACCGAAGAAGTCAAACCCTAAAGCGACAAGTGCAAAGATAGTTAAACTTGCAACGAAACTAGGACATGATGTGTATGATTGTAGAATCAATGGTGCATTTATCATGCGTGATGATAAGACTGGTCAATTAACAATTCACAAAGAAGACGATTCTTTTGGATTCGAAATCGATGAAGATACAGTTGTTCTCATTCGTGGTGCCGTTGGTAAGAAAGATTCATATCTGGATTTAATATCTCAGTTAGAGAGATATGGTATTCCTGTTTGTAACTTTAGAGAAACAATCGAAGTATGTGGAGATAAATTTAGATGTTATCTTCGACTACAAGAGATTGGTATGAATCAACCTAAAACTGTATTGATACCAAATGCAGAAAAGGAATCAGTAGACACAGCACATGAGGCATTGAAGTCTCAGTTCCCTATGGTGTTAAAGACACTACAAGGAAGTAAAGGTGTTGGTGTTCTATTGATTGAAACAGAAAGGTCATTACAATCAACCGTTCAGTTGGTTTATAAGATTGACCCATATGCAGATATATTATTACAAGAATACATCGAAGTTGATTTTGATGTTAGATGTATTGTAGTCAATAAAGAAATCATAGGTGCAATGAAACGACCTAAGATACTTGATGACTTTAGAAGTAATGTATCACAAGGTTCAGAACCAGAAGAGATTAAACTTACTGAGACTGAACAAGAGGCAGTTCTACAGGCTGCTAAAGCGGTGAACGGACAATGGGTGGGTGTAGACTTTATGCCTGCTAAGAACAGAGATAAAGATGCACCTTTCATTATCGAAGTTAACCATTCACCTGGTACCGAGGGTATCAACAAAGTAATAAAAGGTGATGTTAATAAAATTGTTTTAGAAAATCTCTTAGATAGAGAATCATGGAAACGAAGTGCAACAGAGTGTGGTGTATTAGAAACATTAGAAGTTGAGAAACAGGAACTAACTGTTAAGATGGATACTGGTAATAATACAACGACTTGTGCCTTGCACGCAGATGACTTGACTGTAAAAAATGATGTTGTCTCATGGACAACAGAAGGAGTAAAATATAAGAAACCTCTACATCGATATGTAGAACTATTAAAACCCGCCGAAAGAAGGCCAGTCGTTCTATTAGAAATAAATTTTCTAAATACACTTTATGAAGTTGAAGTCTCATTAGACAAGAGAAATCAAATACCATTTCTTGCTAACAGAGACTTTATGAAACGAGCAAACTTAATGATAAATCCTGCTCGTAAATTTATGTTGACAAATAAGAACGATGAACACAAAGACGGTTAGTATACAGGAGAGAATGAGAAACAAGGCAATCGATGCCTTGGATGAGGTCGAATATCAAATCGATTCTCTCATGGATAAAGGACAAAATCCATTCTCCATGTATAAGTATCTTCGACAACTAGGATTCTCTAGTAAAGTTGTCAAATACATGTCTGGTTTTACCCACGAAATGCAATTCGAATTAAAGAATGAAGAGGGTTGTGAACAACTAGACGAAGCATATAACTTTCTAACCAAAGCACAAAAGAAAAAGGTCATAAAGAAACTTGAAGAGATTGAAAAAGATATCGACAAGTATTGTGAAGAATATAAACCTGTTAGAAAACCTAGAATCAAAACACCTGCACAACAAGTTAAGAAACTTCCATATCTTGCAGAGTGGAAGAAATACAAGTCAATAAATCCAGAAGAGATTATCCGTGCATCAATGTTGTTTGCATACAACACATCAAACAAGAAACTTACCATGTTCAAATCATATGGTGGTTTAAGAGTGCAAGGAAGTAAAATCATAGATGCAGATGAATGTATAGAAAAGACCTTGACAGATTTGAAATTACTTGATAGACTGGTATCAGGTGGTAATATTATTGCATCAAAATTCATGGACGAAATACCTCGTTCTAAAGAGAAGGAAGGAAACAATAGAATTACCAAAAATGCATTATTAATAAAAGTGATAAGATGATACTAATAGATTTTACTCAGACCATAATTGCTGGTCTGATGGCACAACTCAAAATGAATGACGGTGAAATACATGAAGATATGCTCCGTCATATGATACTAAACTCTGTAAGAAATTACAACAAGAGATACTCAGAAGATTATGGTGAAATAGTTTTATGCACCGATGCAAGTAATCCTTGGAGACGAGAATACTTTCCACAATACAAAGCAAATCGTAAGAAGTCCAGAGAGGCATCAGATATGGATTGGAAACTCATCTTCGATACATTACAGAAAGTAAAAGATGAAATCAGAGAGAACTTTCCTTATCACTACATGTATGTTGATAGATGTGAGGCAGATGATATCATTGCAGTTCTAACTAAACATGCAAAGGAACCAGTCCTAATTGTCTCAGGTGATAAAGACTTTCAACAGTTGCAGAAACATGACTATGTAACACAATGGTCTCCTAATCTCAATAGGTTTGTTGAGGTTGATGATGCAGATACCTTTCTCAAAGAACATATACTCAGAGGAGATAAGTCAGATGGTATACCGAATATACTATCTGCAGACAATTGTTTAGATGAAGGCATCAGACAAACACCTCTAAGAAAACCTGTAGTAGACAAATACCTCAGGATTACTATTGAAAAGGACGATAAATACTATCGTAACTATTTAAGAAATCAGACATTGATAGACTTAGAGTTTATACCAGAAGATGTTGAGAGTAGTATTCTTAATGAATTTAAGAAGTCTAGTCCACCAAATGGTAAAGTGTTTGACTATCTTAGAAAACATAGATTAAATGAATTGATGGATAACATTGGTGATTTTACAAATTATAATATGGTGAGGACCTAAATTATGGCAGAGAAGAAAAGAGGAAGAGGCAGACCAAAAGGTGCCCCTAACAAACCAAAAATGAAGTTGATTGAAGAAAGAGTCAACTTAACAAATAGTGCTGATGTGTATGAAATACTATGTCAGGCAAACATCGTTGCAGGTGAAGATAAAGACAAAGCAGTCAATGGTCTTCGTGTATTCAACGAAAGAAACGGTGCAGTAAAACCTGTGTTGCAATGGATATTTGATAGTAATATCAACTCAACATTGCCAGAGGGAACAACACCTTACAAAAAGAACGATGCACCAGATTCTACATTATCTGAAACTGCATTGAGATTTGAGTTTAAGAAGTTTAAATACTTCGTAACAGAACAAGTCCCAACTGCAAGAAGAGAGACAATGTGGATTGAAATGCTTGAGGGTATGCACCCACAAGAGGCAGAAATGATAGACTTGGTTAAGGACAAGAAGAATCCTTTCCCTAACATTACTAAGGAAATTGTTAACGAAGCGTTTCCCGAAGTTCAAGTTTAAATAAATATTAGTGTCGGCAGAGACTATACATAAAATAAAAGGAAGTTATAGTTTAACTTCTATGTGTAACTTTCTAGTCGCGTCCGACTCCATGGATTAGAGATATATTATGGCAGAAAACAATTCAACATTCGCAAGTGAAGTTCCAGAACTCTCAGAGTTAGAACGAATCACCCAAAGACTCAACGACTTTACTGTAGGTTTAAAACCTCAGTCTGCAGAAGCAGTCAGTCAAATCATGCAAAAGGGATTATCAGCAGGTAATTTTAAACTTGATGAACTCGATGCACTAGTTTCAATTAGAGAACAAATCAATGCAGGTATTATTGATTACAATACACAAGTTCAAGTTGCAACTAAAAGATTACAAGAACTAGAACTCGAAGAAGCACAAAGGCAAAAAGACCTTATTGCAAAGAATCTCTCAGACAAAGATGAAGAGATAACTGCAGAGAGAAAGTTAAAGAAAGAGGCACAACTAGAACTTAGAATTGCAGAAGAAGAAAACAAAATTCTTAAAGCAAAACTTGAAGCACTTGCCTCAGTCGAAAACAATGTAACATCTAAACCTATTCAGGACTTATTAGATGAATCAAGAGCATCAGCAGAACAACTTGCTTCACCAGCTAAGAAATCAAAAGCATGGGAAATGGTTCGTGCGGGAAGAGTTACAGAAGATGAAGACTTAGAAGAGAAGATTGAAGAAACTAAGAAAGCATTTAAAGACTTTGAACAAGAGTCAACTGAATTCAAACCATCAGGCACAACTACAGAATCATTCTATGACGAAGTAGAAAAAGTTAATGAGGTTGCAGATGCAGATGAACTCTTCGCACAAGAAGATGAATTAGAACCTGAAGATTTACAAGTAGGTTTCGAAGATGATTCTTTTGAAGAAGAAGATGAAGATGCAGATTTTGTAGATGATGAAATGTTCTATAATGGTGTCGCTGCTACAGAAGATACAGTTATACCACAATCAGAAACAACTTTCGATGTAACAAAAGACGATGAAGAAACACAACCCAACTTCACTAAACCAATAATCTCAGGTGGTAATGCACCAAACATTACAGCACAAGTAAGTGAACCTGAAAACATTGTTGCACCTGTAGAAGAAGAGAAGAAAGTTATTCCAACTTATGATTCAGAAGAAGAACTCCTTGCCGCTGCTCAGGCAAAAATTGACGAGGCAGAAGAAGAGTCTGATTATGAAGAGATAACAATTCCTTCTAGGTCAGAATTAGAAAATCTTTCTAAGGCAGAAGTTGTCGAAGAGGGAGACAAACTAGGTTTTGAATTGTCTGGTACCAAAGAAGAAATGATTGACCAGTTCGAAGAACAAGTCGAGGCATTCATCGCACAACTGCAAGAAGATGGTGATTTCATCGATGCAACTGAAACTGATAAAACTCGTGAAGACGAGGAGAAGAAAGATGGTGATGATGATGTCAGAGACGGTGGATACTTCTAAACGAAAGTATACTGTTTCACAATTCAACAAAGATAAAATAAGTAGAGTCTATTCAGAGAGACCATTTGAAGAGTCTCTACTTAGATTTAATCTCCCACAAGACCTTACAATTTTTCTTGGTCTACAATTCAGAGAGTCAGCATATCTATTTAAAAAGTTAGATAGTAAAAAGAAAGAGAACTTCTACATTAGTGCAATCTCATATCCCTGTTCTCGTATCGGTGAAACACTAGAAGCACGAGAAGTTCAATTATACAATTATAAAGAGAACGGTGACCCTAGGTCTTGTCTTATAAATCAGTTTGATGACCCACAATTTATTTTATTACCACAAGATTGGTGCAACTTAGAAGACGGTGATACTGTAGAATTTCAATATGTAAAAGAGGAAGAACCTGGAACAGAAAGGTATCTTGAAGTCCATGTCTCGTAACATACCAATAACTGCAGTCGACCAATATGATTTCTTAGAACATAGAAGAGAACAGGAAGAAAAACATTGGAAGAAAAATAGTGGAAATAGTCCATTAGATTCTATTCTTACTGTAGAAGTAAACACAACAGAACTTTGTAATCGAACTTGTGTCTTTTGTCCAAGACATGACCCTAAAGTTTTTCCTAATCGTAATCTACATATGACAATCAAGGGTGCTTCTACAATTGCAGAAGAACTAGGAGAGAATCAATATTCAGGTAAGATATCTTTTAGTGGATTTGGGGAGAACTTATTAAATCCACATTTTCCAGAGATAGTAAAAGAATTTAATTTTGCATTACCACAAGCAACACTTGAATGTAATACAAATGGTGATAAGTTAGATGTAGAATATGCAAAGAGTTTATTCAAGTCAGGTTTAGATTTACTTTACATTAATCTATATGACGGTGTAGAACAGATAGAACACTTTGATGCATTAATGAAAGAGGCAAGAATACGAGAAGACCAATACAGATATCGTATGCATTGGGGTGATTTTGAAAAACATGGATTGATTCTAAATAATAGGAGTGGTGTAATTGATTGGGTTGGAATTGAAGAAACGGATATTAAATCGTTACAAGGTAAACCGTGTCATTATCCTTTTTATAAAATGTTTGTTGATTGGAATGGTGATGTTCTATTCTGTTCCAACGATTGGGGAAGAGAACATGTTGTAGGCAATCTACTGCAACAGAGTTTACATGATGTATGGTTCTCTAAACCTATGACAAAGATTAGAAAGAAATTAATGAAAGGAGATAGAAGTCAATCCCCTTGTAACAAGTGTAGTGTCGATGGAAGTCTTTTTGGAAAACCATCATTTGATATAGTGAGGAAATATTATGAGAGTGGCAATAACAGGAACTAGTGGTCTTGCAAAGACAATTAAAGATACATTAGAGGCAACACCTTTTAGAGGTCAAACAATTGAAGTATCACCAATTCGTTGTGAAGACATAACTGCAAACAAAGAGAATTGTTGGATATACAGAGGTCATAGACCTTGTGATGTTCTTATCAATCTTGCACACCAAGACCAAGCAAAGATTTTAGGTATTACTCATCGTGCATGGGAAGGAGAGAAAACAAAATATGTTATTAATATCTCTAGTCGTGCAAGTCAACCAAACATATCAAAAGGTTATGAGTATGCATCAGAGAAAGCACAACTAAATCATCTTGCAAACAATCTAACTTACAATTCAAGGAAAAGATATAAGATGACCACAATCAATCTTGGTCTTTTAAACCATGATGATTTACCAAGTGTCAAACACCAAGATGTTGCAGGACTTATACACAAACTTATTACATCTTATCCAGATTATGAGATAGTCGATGTTACTCTACAGGCACATGCAAATTATTCAGATATCCAAAGTGAGAAAGAAATGCTAAGGGATATGGAAAGATTTACTAAATAATAGTATGAGTGTAGAATATAACGATTTCGGATTTACTGCGATGGACGCAGACGAACTTGCGTCTGTAGATACCAAGATAGTAGAAAAAACAACAACAGCAACACAGGTTATCAAAAACCTTGACGACTTTATCAGACCACTCCTTGAAAATCTTGCAAAGGATTCTGATAAAGATTACATCTATTGGCCTAATCGAGTTGATATCATCAATAAGAAGATTGCCGAACTGGATGAACTCCAGAAAAATATTTAAAAAACCATTTGACATTGCTATACAATTTTTTGTATACTTATCTTTGTAATTCAAATATAAGGAAAAACATGAAATATGATGAAGCAAAACTAGTGAAACTAGGTCGTGAAATGATTACACAAGCAGAAGAGAATAAGGTCTTTGCCAAGGACGATGCAAAGTGGAATACTTGTGTAGTTACAGGAAACAAACTTACTTCTATAGGAACTGTTTGGGGTTTACAAGAAGTATCAGATTTAAAACCAGATGAGAAGAATGTTCTCTTAGAGTTTTTAGAATTAAATAAAGGGTTACTTGCATGAGAGTTTTAGTTGCAGGATATGGAGAAGTTAGAATCTTCTCAGAACGAATCTTTGGTTACAAACGATATATTGTTGAGTGGCCAGACCATACAGAAATCTTTAGTGGTCTTTGGTATAAAGAAAAGACTGTTAAAGAACTTGTAGAGGAAAAGTTAAATAGGGGCTCTGAGCTCGGGTAGGGATAATGGGGTCAAATATCACAAAATCCACAAGCATTAATACGATTGATGTGTGCGACCCCACCCGCCAAATTCTTTTTTGAAAAGCGTTGACAATGCGTAGCATTTTTTGTTACCATATCCATGATGAGAAAAGGAGATAATATGAAAACATTAATTGAGTATGTAGAAAGTCTTTGTGAAGATTTGACTACACTAAATCACAATCGTTGGGACCATTGCAAAGAGCGTGGTGCTTATTATGGTTATAAATCAGGTAGTAAGTATATCAAAGTGATATCATACGATGATTCAAATGGTGGTGGTGCTTCAGTATGGGGTTTCATCAACAAATCAAATCCAAAATTCAAAGAAGGAGATGTTCTTCTCGCTGCTGGGTGGGGAACTCCTGCCTTAAACAAAGCAAGAGGTAATCTCATAGACGGTTATCCAGTTCTTGAAATGGGTGATAGATTCATGTATGGTCCTGGTTATTGTTCAGGTGCCATTGCAGGCACACCAAGAAATGGGAGGTTTGTATGATAATAAAAGATTATGAAGTGTTAAGTCCTGATATGTGTTCAGGTGGAACATCGTTACAAGGATACAAACGAACAACTTATGATAGGTTGTTACAAGTTTTAGGTCCACCAACTTTTACTTCTGCAGACCCATATGACAAAGTTCAAGTCGAATGGGTTATCGATGCAAAGTATTACGATGCAAACAATGTCGATGAAATCGATTACGATGATTGGGAATACGAAACAGTTACTATTTACAACTGGAAGGACGGAAGAGTTCCTTTAGAAGAGTATGATTGGCATGTTGGTGGTAAATCAATATGGGCAACTGATGTAGTTGACATGATACTTGACAACTATAATCAGAACGGAGAAAATTATAACGGAGAAAGATATGTCGCTTAATAGGTTTAAAATCTTGTCTGAGACAAGTGGTGGAAAACTTACACCAGAAGAAGTTTACAATTTAGAAACATATGGTGCCAAACATCCAAGTGAGTTTGCACCTGACCCAGCAGATGAACCTGCACCAGGTTTTTGTGTTTGTGGTGAGAAAGATTGTGCTGATGAGTATGCACATACAACGAGTGGTTTCTAATGGATATTTTATTTGGAATAGTGGTTACTCTCTTTATGGGACTATTCGCACTTTATTCCTCAGTAATCGTTTCAGAAGAAAAAACAGGTAAGAGAATTTACTTACCATGGGAGAAAAAAGATGAGTAGAGAATACAAAGCATTTTTATATGGCATGGGTTTCGGTGCCTTTTTGATGTTCATCATGTTACTGCCATCAAAGGCACATGCGTTCGATGAGAATGGTGATGCAATTTGTCTAGCAAAGAACATTTACTTTGAGGCAGGTAATCAACCACTTGCAGGTAAAGTTGCTGTTGCACAAGTTGTATTTAATCGTATGGAACATTCATCATATCCAAGTAATGTTTGTGGTGTTGTTTATCAGGCAAAGTTGAGGGAAAACTGGAAAGGTAATTTAGTTCCAGTTAGAAATCAATGTCAGTTTAGTTGGTTCTGTGATGGCAAATCAGATGAACCTTTAGATACTGATACATTCTTTGAGTCGTATCAGATTGCACAAGATGTTATTATGGGTAAGTATCCTGATATTACAGAGGGTGCAACACACTATCATTCAATTATGGTGGAACCATATTGGGCAGAAACTTTAAATGAGACGGTTCAAATAACCGACCATATTTTTTATAAATGAGTATTGAAAAAGAAACTTGTATTGTCTGCAAGTGTGAAACAAATGTGGATGTAGATACTCATGTTGAGAAGAGAAATGATTATGTCATTGGTGTAGGTCAATGTTGTCATAGTTGTTACTCTAACATTTACCACATTGAAGAAAAATTTTATGATGAGGAGGTCTTATGACTAAGAGACAAAAAACTAAAATCACAAATGCACTATTGACAGGTCTGAAAATAGTTGCATCGATATTTGTTTTTATTGGTCTTACTTTGACTACAAGTAATAACTTTCATATAGAGTTATACTGTTATCTAAGTTTGATGATAGGAACTATATTGTTTATGATTTATTTCTGGAGAACAAATGACCATTTGTTACTTCTATTGACTGTAACAGGATTTGCAGTAGTGGGTGATGCATTCTTGCATACTGAAACTGCGATACTGATTGCAAATAATTATGGTATTGCACTAACCGAAGAACAAGGTTGGTTTGCAAAATACGGAAATGTTCTTGTATCAATTATCAAGGAGTTAGTATAATGTATGATAATGTAGAAAGATTCAGAGAGAATCTATCCAACACCGAGTATCTTAACAACGGTGTTCGACATGTCTATGAGTTTGATAATGGATATGGTGCAAGTGTAATCAAACATGACTATAGTTATGGTGGTAAAAACGGTTTATGGGAAATAGCGGTTCTCGATGGCAAAGAATTGTGTTATACTAGTGGTATTACAGATGATGTAATTGGTCATTTAACTTGGAGTAATGTTGAAGACTATCTACAACAGATTAAAGAACTATGAATCTATTTTATTTACATGAAGAACCAGAAGTAAGTGCAAAGTTGCATTGCGACAAACATGTCGTTAAGATGATTATTGAGTATGCTCAGATGTTGTCTACTGCTCATCGAATTCTTGACGGAACTCCTTATGTGTCTCAGACACTAGGTGGAAGAAGAATACAAAGATGGAGATTAGACCCAGACCGTGAAGATATCCTTTACAAGGCAAGTCATATCAATCATCCATCTACAAGGTGGGTTAGAGAGAATGCAATTCAATATCAATATGCATTAGATATGTTCACTTGTCTATGTGATGAATATACATTTAGATACGAGAAAGAACACCTAACTGATACTAAACTCAGAAACATTTTGAATTGTTTACCAGAAAACATTACACTAGGTGAGTGGTCAGAACCACCTCAATGTATGCCAGATGATGTGAAAGTTCCTGGAGATTCTATTTCTGCGTATCATAAATACTACAAAGAATACAAAACACCTTTTGCAAGGTGGACTGGCAGACCAGTTCCAAAATTTATGATGTAATTATGCCCTTATACGAATTTTATAATGAAGAGATTGATGAGTCATATGAGTTGATGATGACCTATGACAACAAGGTCAAATATCTCAAAAAGAATCCCCATATCAGAGAAATTATCGGTGCACCGAATATAGTTGGTGGTCATGGTGATAGGGTGAAAACTGATGGTGGTATGAAAGATGTCCTAAACAAAGTTGCAAATAACTTTCCAGGAAGTCCAATGCATGAACGACATGGAAGTAAAGACATCAAAACCGAAAAGACAAAGGCAATTGTCCAGAAACATGTTAAAATGCAAGAGAGAAATCGCCTATCCAAAACACCAAAAAAATAGTATAATGTATAAACAAATGAAAAATCACATCGATATAACAGACTTAGAAAACCTAAATGCAAAGACCGTCAATGTAGATGGTAAGAGAATGTATGAGTTCGAGGGAATAGATGATAAGTTTCCTTCAGTTACAACTGTAACAGGTCTTCTAAACAGAGAACACATCAAACTCTGGAGAAAGAAAGTTGGTGAAGAAAAAGCAAACAAGATTACAGCACAAGCAACGAAACGAGGAACAAATTTTCACCAGATAGTAGAAGACTATCTTCGTGCTGAGAAAGATATTATATTAGACAACCCTTTACAGAGAGGTATGTTTAATGCAATGCAACCAGTTTTAGATGAAATCATACCACTTGCTTTAGAGGCACCTTTGTTCTCACCTAATCTTAGAATGGCAGGTCGTGTTGATTGTGTAGGTATCTTTGATGAACAACTATGCATTATAGATTTCAAAACAAGTTCAAAGTATAAAGAAGAGTATATGGCAAAACCTTGGTTTATTCAAATGACTGCTTATGCTTTGATGGTTGAAGAACTAACTGGTGAACAAATACAAGAATGTATTGCTTTAGTCGCAGTAGAAGGACTCAATGCATTTCAAATGTTTGTATGTAATCCTTTAGATTATATCGATGAGTTAGTTGATTTAAGAAAACGATATGAGAATGTCTACGGAGTTTAAATGGCAAATTTTTATAATGAAGAAAAGTGGAATCTAAAACAAGATTGGAATTGGGACAAGATTATCTGGAAAGGTGATGATTGGATTCACCAACAAGCATATGATGGTGCTTATGACCACATGTTAGAATACCTTGAAATAGGGAGTGCAGACGAACTAACTAAAGAACACTTAGAAGAATGTTCTTATCTAATGGAATTTTTAGAGAACGAAAAAGGTATGGACATGAATGGTCATAGTCAGACATATTATGCATACTATAGAGTTATGATGGATTGGATTGAGAACTTCGATTTAGAAGAAACAGGAGCACCATTAGTATGATTAGTAAAAAAGAGTTTACAGAGAAAGTAGAGAAACTTTGCCGTTATGGTAAATCAGATGTAATGTCTGCAATACTTAAAGTTTGTGAAGAGAACATGTTAGAACCTGAGAGTGCCAAAAGACTCTTATCTAATCCTTTAAAGGAGAAGTTAGAGGCAGAGGCAACAGGTTTGAATATGGTAAATCGTGGAAGTAATAGTCAAGGGACTCTATCAGGTTTCTTCGACAGTAAAAAATAAGGAGAACTTATGAAAAAAGGTGATATAGTTACAGTAGTAACAATGACTGGAGAATATGTAGGGGAACTTGCAAAGACTGAACCGTTAACTTTAAAAAATCCTAAAATGATTGTTCAAGCACCGAATGGTGGTATGGGATTTGCGAAAGGAGTTGCAGTAACAGGAAAAGAAAATCCAGAATCAATGGTGATATCGACTTATGTTTTTGTTTCAGAAGTCAACGAGAATGTTGCAGAAGCTCATAGAACTGCAGTCTCAGGTATCGATGTTGCAACACCAGAAGAAACAAAGATTGTAACATCTTAATGACTAGTCGTGAAGGATATGATGCATACACTTTATACCTTGGTATAAAACTACACTTCTATTCTAACGACTATGACTTTGTTAAGTATAATGGCAAAGTTAAAGCAGATATAAAGTCCTTTCTGAAAAGAAAGGATAAGTATCATTTCGGTAAACTGTTTAGAACACA
>Ga0213867_1000668_pt1 | contig 15281 bp, 10 predicted proteins | sample PICome_12_FD_160120 | JGI IMG/M metagenome (GOLD analysis project Ga0213867, IMG submission 160120) | Coastal seawater microbial communities near Pivers Island, North Carolina, United States - PICO540 | ecosystem: Environmental > Aquatic > Marine > Coastal | place: USA: North Carolina... | reverse complement strand
CTTCAGTTCGCCAATCCGACACTTGGACGCTCCCTCTATTCATGCTTTTCAAATTTGGGTGTGTGCGCAATCCTGAATGATGGAGTTAGAAGTTGTTTTGTTTAAGGGTGTAGTGTATATAGTGTATTACTTCGAAGAAATACTACAAATGATACAAAGTGTTTGAAGAATGAAAATGAAAAATATACAAAGAGATGACGAGTGGGAGAAGGGAGCGCGCCGAAGACGTTGGATACAAATCCGGCTATTTTTGCTGCTATATTACAGATTACAGATGCACGCAAACGAGTAGACCGCCTTCGAGTACATGTACTTCGAGGATCGGTATCGGGTTGCATGTAGAGGTCTACCTGTCTACATACATATATGTACTTGTGTATCCAAAATCTGTACATATTGTACAACATTTTTTATATATTAATACATGTAGACATAAACTGGTACGACGCTATAGAATAAATTCCGATTATATATTGTCTTATTATTTCGAGGACTTTAAATGATCATTTTTAGTTTGTTATCTAAAATTTATCACCAACCCAATTCATGGCGAATATTTTTCAATACCGAGTGGCTGGAGATTTTTCCTGTTGAGGGCAGATATTTCGCCAAATTTATCACCGATTGTATTTCAACACATTTTAACAATCCATTTTTGTAGATCAACAGGAAGCATTTCAATATCCCAAATGAGTAACTCTTACTGGCTTTCGTTCCTTAGCCGTTCAAAAACGAGTCCACGAAAGAATACAATTTCTTCTTCATCAGCATTTGTACCAAAAACTTATGAAACAACATCTAAGTTTGATAGTTCCGAGGCCGTCTTGCCGAAGATTTTGGATAGGAATTTATTCGATAGAAGTGATCCTGGAATATCCCGAACGCCTGAAGGATTGCGTCCACGTAACTTAGAAGTGATGAGAGGAAAATTTGGCTTTGCTACTCACAAAAAATCTCATGACGGTCATAAAACAAAAACTACTACGACAACATTATTGAAAGCGGCGTCGAAAGTTTCGGATGGCTGTAACAAAGCAAAAGATCTATCTCCACGAACAAGTGAGCTTTTAGATTATTACGATTCCGAATACGCTACCAATGAAGAAGAATTTGTTAAAGTCATTGACCCTAGTTGTAGCGCAGAAGCTACGACGAAGAATCGGGCAAAGATAACTGATAGAGATATATTAAAAGGAAGCTCAAGTTGTGCCCTTAACCAAGTGAAGCATGCAATCCTGCCTAAGTGCTCTAATCCATTGACTGCTACAGGGAATCTTCTCGCTTCTTGCTTAGCAGAAAAGTCGAATAAAATGAATGAACCACAACCACTTACTCCAAGTTCGCTGGCTTCAGCACAATACATTTATTCTTGGAAAAAGTTCGAAAATGATCATGAAACTCTATCCGATATGGAAAGTAGCTCTTCTTCAAGAAAACTGATCAGCGGTCTCCCATCATCAATCGAATATGAAAGCAAAGATTATGCTTACGATTTTGGAAATATTGCCACAAATCTTGAATCTTATTACATGAATATGAAGCCATCGCAATCTCCTATGTCATCAAGCATTAGCACAATTACAAACCAAACAAACAGTCTCTATGGTAGCAGTACAAGTGGAAGTGCTATTATAACTAATTATAAAGACGAGTTGCCTTCGTCGGTGTCGAGGTTTCCAACAAATAATGATCAAATTGAAAATGAAGATGATAGAGATGAATTGTTGTTGAAGAGAAAGTGCAAGAACCATCGCAAAGAAAAGGAGAAACTTGTAGTTGGGTTGGTGAAAAAAATTCAAATGGACAAGACGTTTTATTTCGCTGCAGCAGACATAAGTGGTAGTGGATATATTGAAAACAAAGAGACTAACAATTTTTTCACAGGGTATGATGCGTCGTCAAGGGGAACAATAATTTCAAATATTGGATCAGCATTAGAACGAGTTACCAATACTTTTGGGGAGTACTCAGACAAAATAGAAAAGCAGGCAGTAACGTTTATGGCGACTCTTGCTGAATCGGTATTAAAAGTAGATGAAATATTGAGGTAAGATGGCACATCATTATTTCATTCAAACAAATTAACAAATGACTGCTTCTTGTCATAGTAATATCCAAAAGGATGTTTTACATGATCTCACGTCGAATACGTGGACTGCAAACTTTAGTAAAGGTAATCATGATTCAGGGCAGACATGGACAGTAAAGCAATGGCTTCTTGAATCTATTCGAAGTGGTAAATCGCCAAAAGGTAAGGTCGGCTTGAATTTGTAATTTGGCTCCGTCGTCGCAAAACTGATTTTCATCATTTAAGCAACAACAAACGGGCTGCCATCCAAGCCAGCAATGGATACGCTCCGTCATCTCTTACGGTCAGTTTGGACTTTATCGTCGTGTGCAAAAAATCTATCAGATTCCGGATTCGACGGGAATAGAGACAATATTCAGAACACATATTTAGATTTGATGCAACTCAATACAAGACATTTATGTTTGTTGAACAATGCTTTTGTTCTTGTAGAGCAGGCTTATGATGACAGTGACTATAGTAGTATTGACAGCCCTTTTCATCCATTGTCTATTGACCACGGGATATGGAAAAGAGATTCGCATGAAACTAAGAGTGTTCGACATATTGAAGAAGACCAGGAGTCTGTTGATTGTCCTCAAAAAAGTAATGATGATTCTTGGACCGATAAATCTGATATGTCTAAAAAAAGAGATCCTTTTTGTGTTGCAAAAGATAACTGTTCGAGAGATCATCTAATTAAGTTCGAAGATTTCGTGCATGTTCCGATAAATACCAGTTTCGGGGAAGCATCTTATGATGAAGCAATAAGCGCAAACGCCGGTTCAATTGTTTATTCCTTGAATGATAGTATCGCATCGGCACCTTTATTTTCCATAGTTGAGGGAAGCGGTGAAGACTCTGGATCTGAAAACAGCGTCAAGCTAATTTACTCATCACCTCCTGTGCACTCAGATGAAAAACTGATCATACCTTGCCACGAGAGATCAACTGGTAAAGCGAACAGTAATGAGACTCCTTTTGAACTCGAGAAGGAAAAAGATTACTCTCCGTCAACTGACCTAATAAGGAAACGTAACTTTAGGGAAGAACTCAGTTTTGAAGCGAGGAAAATCAATTCAAATCCCAAATGTAAAGAGTCTCCGGAGCACGATATCATTCATACGTCTGCCATCGAGGTCGACGAAGATTTACGTAGACTCTCAGTCGATAGTGGTGACATAGCAAGTTGTTCTTCAAATGATCGCGAGGGGGGTTCCAGCCTCCTTGACATTTCTCACGCATCATCTTTCGACGATAACGTATACAGTAACAAAGTTACAGATGAGATAACATTGTTAAGTAATAGGTGCTCATGGACAACGAGTATTGTTACAACAATGAGAAAAAAATCGTCAACTGCTCAAACCTGTGACTCGACAAAAGACAGCGCGTTTAACGAGGTGATGAATGGGTTTACAAATAAATATGAAATGTGTTGATTAGAAATGAGAGTTAATGATGATGAAGCTACAACCTCTCTTTCTCTTCAATATAATGACGTAAATAATAGGAATTTCATTTGCGAAATCCTATCAAAAACTAAAAATGATTTACGTGAAAAACAGTTAATCGCAGACATCTATCTCTATGACCTCTGGTTTTTTTGACGAAATAGGTCCACTACTGATTTTTTTCTCCTTAAAGTATGCACCGAGTGTAGGCTGTATGCAAGCCTTCGCCTTCTTCTTTGTTATCGGATCACATACTTTTGTCCCTCCATCATTTCGCTTCTCCGCACTCCTCATTGAAGAATTACGTGCTCGATTTTGCTCAACTATTAAAGTCATTTCCTCGGTTTCTTGCTGAATAGCAAGTTCACGCGTCAAGTGATAAACCCTACTTTGAATTGACGCCACTGTTAATGATTCACCTGGTAGTAATCGTGCTCGCTCACCAAAAATTTGAACAAGATTTAAATTAGAATAACCCGATGATACCACGTTGGTGAGTAGATTGTAATCATCTTTTACGTTTTCTTCGGTTGCTGAACGCGAACTCCACCATGAAGGTCTATTTTCCCAGAAATCCTTCGCTCGTTCAGAGGCACGAATAGCCGTTGAGAGCATCTTACTAAACTTTTGTGCATCATTTTGAATCATAATAGATCGAAGACGTGTTTGCTGTGCGATTTGACTCAAGATTGCGCGACAAGCCTTCTTATCTAGGGAGGCAGCACATGACTCTGAGACGGCTTTTGTCGTTGATGAGTTGCTTGTTTTGGACGAGAACGCCGCACATTTATTTTTCAACGCTGAGTTCCACATTTTCAGTTGTTTTCGGAACCAATCCAAGACTCGGTTGCCAAGACCATTATTAGCAAGAGTGTCCCCATGATTAATTATTTTCCGGTCGTCCCTACCTGCATTGCTAACTTTCGTAATAAACTCTATCATAGAAAGTGTAAATAAGTACTTATCTTTCACACGATCTTCGGAGTGTGCCAAAAGCTCCTTCTTCATCTGTAGCGCATCACTAGCCGATGCTTCTGCGTTTATTGCCTTGACCAAATCCCCCGAGGACGCACCATTCCTTTTTAACTCTTCTAACTTGTATGCAGCTTCGGCATGACGAATTTGAAACACTTTTACCCATTCCTGTGCTGCATTGATAAGCACGTACGTCATAGCGGGGAAGGTAAGTTGTAAGTCATGCATAGATGAGCCCACCTCCTCGACAAAACCTATCCAATTAGTATCAAACACAGGAAAGCCCTGAGAAACCACAACTGATAAAAGGAGGGATTCGAACGGAGTTATATCCAATGTTCCACCGTTGTCGTTATTATTAAGAGATGTAATAGCCAATGAAACAGAAGAGCTGGACCGCCGTACATTCTTCTTGTAGGCGGATATTGCCTTGGACATAAAAGTTTCAGCAATGGAAGATTTTGACTCTTTTTTGCTTCTTTTTCTTTTTTTCTTCGCATGACTTTCATTGTTTTCGTCTTCAGCTATAGATGCTTTTTTCATGCCATTGCTGCCATTCAGGTTAACTTCCAAACTTCTAATTTCTTCCAGTGGAAAGAAATCTTTCATTTGAAACGCCGCCTGAGTCAAGGAAGATGAACTCAACTTCTGTGGCGGTACAGGATCCAGACCAATCATTACTCTTGCGGCCTTTTGTAAAAAAGGTGAATCATTCCAAATCCGTGATAAAATAACAATATGGAATGTAAATCAACAAAAATCAATACGTACATTCTTTATTTTCCTTTGGATGCTATTCTGACAAGTTAGATCGGCAACCTGTTGTAAATTGTGGAAATCTTTTTCAATTCGGCGGTACAAATCCTTAGATCTCTTATCGTCGCTATCCGGACAAGAATTAAAAAGCATATGTGCCTCCTTCTTACATAAATCTAATAGTAATCGTGCCGAGCTCAATTCCTTGCTCTCCAGTCCCACATAGGCATTTACTAAATTATACAGAAACGCCTCATTTGGCGTAGCGACATGATCAATACGGGGATACAGGTAGCAATCGGTGGTGTTCTGAACCACTAACGAGTTACTTTTAGAATGAATAAACAATGGTATCAAATGTTTTGCGCGCTTGGCTAAAATATGTCTCGCAGGCAACGGTTCAGGCTTATGATTGAAATCATCCGAACCGCTAGATTTCAAACCTTGACGTAGCTTTGTTTCATCAATAGAATAACACACAGGACTGGTCTCTTCCGCAACCAACGAAGACGTTTCGACGATTCCGTAAATACGACAAACTTCCATGATATTGAAGTTCCTAAATCTGGATATGTTCAGATCCGGATTAGTTGTAGCCAGGAACTCCTTGACGCGTTTGCCAGTCTCCAGTCGACGTGATACTTCCGCCTCGGACTGAGTTTCATTCAATGGTTTCGTTCTAACATCACGACCTTTGTTTCCATGCAATACAAAAGGGGTACCCCAGGTAATGCTAACATCGCTCACCAAGTCGTTGTAAGCATCCTTATGATCACACCAACCATGCTTTAAAATTGCCTGACACAGCGCACTGTCGCTGGTGGCCGTCCAATGCTTGTGTGGTTTTCCAGTACACTGTAATGACAGTGAAGCACTTACACTTTTCGGACAGTTCTTCAACAAATGTACGAGCGCACAAACATTGACGACCTTACGCGACGACGTAGCATTCAGGACGGTTTTGTAACCGGAGACGAGCTGCATGGGTGCATATTTACGCAAAAACTGAAGAATATCAATACGTGTCAATTGGTCAATATCAGAAACTAAAGTCATCCGCGGTGGAACGCTTATCGATTTAGTGCCGGCCTCTGGATGTTTCGTCAACAAATATTTCGCCATCTGTGCCAATTCGGGATGCAAATGTACGACGGCCGTCAACACTTCTCTGATGTTGTTAAACAATAACTTTTGTTTTGTCCACGGATGTGCAACTTGATAATTTACCTCGTTATTGTCCAGAGTTACCATACACCACGATCGCATATTCAAGGACGGCCACATTGTCATGCCAAAATCCACATCTAGTGGATGTTTCTTGTTTTCTTCGTCATTTTCCGCATCGGTCGCTGTCGTAGGATTGAGGGCTCGCATCACATCGGCATCACTACGACTGTCGTGATTAAGAGCATATGCATTCATATCGCGTATCACTAGTGAAACTATGTTTGCATTAGCCTTCAACAACCGCGCAAATTCAGAGTTTAAATCGTCTTCACTGATTTTTTGCGTTGCTTGGACCAAGGAAGATTTTGGAATTCCAACATCATTACTATTATCACTGCTACCTTTGTTTTGAGAGTGTAATTGCTGTTTATTTGCAAGCATGCGCATCCGCCTTTGTATCGAATCCTCTACAATGAGCGTCATCGAATAAAAGTATAACGACCAACACATGCGCTCTACCTCTACCTTTTCTGGCAATAAATCTTTCTTTCGTGATTTTTTACGATTCCGCTCGATATCCGTAAATAGGTGGTTCATCCATTTTTCTTTTTCTTCGATAGCTTCGTCCTGTGTAGAAGAAGAAGAGGAGGAGTTGAAGTAACCGTACCGCTGCACATGATCCACTAGTCGAATGGCATCGTTCCTGGACCATCCAACATTACCCCATTCCGTCTCTTCTTTCTTCGAATGGCTCTTGGGCTTAGATTTAGATCTTACATCATTGTCATCGTCACTATCTTGGTCGTCTCCTGACGAGGCAGATGCATCATCCGAGTTAAAGTCATCATCTTTCGAAGAAGAATTTTCAACCTGTGCACTCTCACTATAATTGATCTTCCGACGTCTACGTTTTTTACGGCTACTACTCGAATGCGGCGCGTTTTCTTCCATTTCCGCCGATTTCTTGACTTCTCCGATCATCTTCATCCAAAATTCCGGGTCATCAATATCCACTTCATCTTCCTGTCCCCCCGCATCCGTCTTGAAACTCGCCTTGCTAAACGTCCCACCCTTTTGATTCCCGTTCTCATGTACGATCTTACGACTGTGTGATGCCAATATAGACTCAATACTAGCTTCCACAAACTGATGCGAACTGTTATCGTTTTCTTTGTTACTGAAAATTTCGTACGCGCCATGTCGCAACAATTTCTCTACTTCTTCCTTGGACAATCCACCTTCGCTTTGATCCTTGGAATTCTCGATTCCATTCAACACCGCTTGATCCAATCCCATTTTCAAACTGGCCATGTGAAACATTTGCATCTCGTACGTCTTTTTGGAAATCAACCGGTAGACTTTGACTTGCTTCGTCTGACCTATGCGATGACACCGTGCCTGAGCCTGTAAATCGTTCTGCGGGTTCCAATCGCTATCGAAGATCACACACGTATCAGCTGCGGTGAGGTTAATCCCTACACCGCCGGCTTTCGTCGTGATCAACATAATGAACGGGGCATTGCTATGATCCTTATGTGGCTGTTCCATAGGAGCCTGGAAACGATCAATGGCCTTCTGCCGTGCTAATCCGGTGACACCCCCGTCAATCCGTTCGAATTTGTATTCACGTTGAACGAGATAATCCTCGATGATATCCAACATGATCTTGAATTGGCTGAACATGAGAACGCGATGTCCGTTGGCTTGCAAGTATGGCAAGAGTTTGTCCAGTAACACGAGTTTCCCGGACGCGTGCACCAAAAAATCACCTTCGTTGCCTCCTTTGAAGCGCGCTCGGCATTCTTCTTCAGCATTTTTGATCAAAAAGGTATGGTTACAGCATTTCCGCAATTCCATTGCTAAATTCATCAAGCTTTGCTGATTTTTCTCCTTTTTGGAATGCAAAAATTCCACGTTTTTCTCATACAAAGCTCGATAAAATTGCTTTTGAATGAGCGTCAACTCCACCTCGATGACAGTCTCCTCCTTCGGTGGAACACTTTTTTCTACATCTTCCTTGAGTCGTCTTAGTATATAAGGCTGAATCAACGTGTGCAATTCATCAATGGTCTCCTTATCAGATATATTACCAAACTTCTCAATGAATGAGGCATTATCATAAAATTCATCCTCATGAATGACATTGAGCAGACACCACAATTCCCCCATGTTATTTTGAATAGGTGTACCCGTCAACAAAAGCTGATGGGTAACGTTTAAATTTAAAATCTTATCACGTAACTTACAATCCCTCGTCTTGATACGATGCGCTTCATCCAATACCATCACTTCCCATTCCACATGCGTCAATTCATGATAATCCTCACACAGTAACGTTTCGGGAGACGTGATGACGACGTCTACCATCCATGTCCGCTGCCACTTTTTATAGTTCTTCGGGTGACACCTACGTAACGATTTATGCGCATCGCATTCATATGCAAAGTCCAACTCACGGGCATATTCCCGATCTTCGGCATTGCCATGGTATACAATGGCATTCAACTTTGTCCATCGTTCGAATTCTCGTCGCCAATGCGTCAGAGTACTCAGTGGGGCAATCACGAGGTAAGGGCCGAGACGATGGAGTTTGCTGTGGATGTAATCGATCGTTGATACAGTCTGGAGGGTTTTACCGAGTCCCATTTCATCTGCGAGGATTCCGCCGCGTTTTTGCATGTAGGAATTAAGCATCCATGCGACGCCTTCGGCCTGATACGAGCGGAGTCTACCGTTGTTAGGGAAGGTCAGTTGCATCAGTTCACGGACAATGGAAGCATTATCTTTTTTCAAGGTTAAAAATAACTTCCGACCAGCCTGTTCGCCAGCTCTCACATTTCGTTGGATTTGTTTGGCCGTGGGTTTGGTACGTCTTCGTTGGAACTCTGAAACTTTCGTTTCATAATCGATATTATTAGAAATTAAATCACATTCGTACTCGTATGTGGAACTAGCGTATCCGAGATGTTTCCATTTAATGAGGAATTGTCGTTTCATCTCTGGAAAGTCCTTGTCTGGATCGGATACTTCTAATATACGATCGACTTGAGTGTAGGCTGGATCGAAGTAGGCATCCGATTCACCACGTTCATCTAGAGAATACAGGAAGCCATTGTTTTGGTTAGCTTTTTTAAAGAAATATCGTTGCAGTTGCTTGAAATTATCTTGGTGTTCTAAGTTGCGTTGAGATTCCCAGCTGCAATGTAAGTGGGAAACATCATGCCATTTGACGAGGTATCGCTCTTCGTAGATTGTTTCCTCCTCCTTCTTATCATCAACATCAACGCCCATAGCCTTGTTACCTTCTTTTTCCATGTTCAGTTTGGTGGTAGAATGACTGTCTTCTTTTTCTATTGGAGAGGAAGAGGCGGACGCGTTGTCGTCGTCACTTTCACTATCCTCCGATTCAACAAAGCGTGACCCGTTAGTCACTTCAGTCGTTTGAATACCCGCACAGAAATTCTTCCATTGTTTAATTGTGAGATTTTTACATGCGAGTAAACGTTCAATGACCTTTTCATCATCGTCGTCGTCGTCATCATCCTCCTCCTCCTCAGACGATTCACTGGAGGACGATGACGATGATGACGGTCTAGTATTGGTCTGCTTTGTAGCTTTCATTATACTATTTTTCTTTTTCTTGTTTTCTATTTCTTCGTCGCTGTGTTCTTCTATGAACTTTTTCTTTTTCTTCTTTTTCACAGGTGTTGGTTTGTGTGCACGTTTGCTTCGTAGAGATTCATTCTTGATGGGCTCCACATCCTCGTCATCTTCCTTGTTGTCATGATGTTCCTCATCTTCTGAAGGAGATGAAGATGACGATAATGAAGTAGAAGACGAGGGTGTACTTCTGGCAGTACTCCCAGTAACATCGCTATGTTCGGTTGCGCGTCTTCGACGATTGCGTGGTCTCGTTGCAACTACGAGGGTACTTTCTCGACCATATTCCTCAGACACATCCTCTTCTTCACTATGTTTAAGATTGATTATGGTATCTACGTTATAGTTAATGTTTTTGGTCGCTGCTCGTTGGGATCGACGCTGTAATTGGCACCCATGACGGCGTGAGATTTAAATTTGGAGGGGGAGCTAATTTAGTTCGAGTACTTACCATTGTGGTGAATGCTTGAACGCAGGATCGAACAAATTGTGATTGGATGATTGGACGTAATGGATTTGAGTCTGAATCAATTGCAAGTGTATTGTTTGGATTGTATTTTATGTGATGAAAAGATTATGTTGTGATTCGAGCTGATTTCTGTATAATATCTCTATCTGTTGTCTCTTCAAAAGAAACCCTCGTTGAGATGTGTTGTGTGTGTTTACTCTGTGAGATGAGATGCGCCATCCTGGCTAAAACATTTGAATACGAAGGTAGATTTCTACGACAACGAACATTTTAGTAGATCGATTCAAATTCAAATGCACGCAGAATGCAGACTGATCGAATAGGATACGATACGATTGGTAGATACGATAAGAACTCTTATGATATCCCGTGGTACTTTAATGACCTCTCTATCCGGAATACATTCCAGTACACTTTTATTAATACGAGTATACATTGTATTCGTAGTGGGCAAAACAATAATATGCTGCTGCTTTAATAACTCTAGTTAGTTATTACTCTTCGAAGTAACTACTGAGTATTAAACGCATACTAATTGGTACCGCGATTTCGATCTTCAAAGAAGTTCTTTTTAAAATGTACGCGGTATACTTTTATTTTGTTAACTTCTACTCTTGTACCATTTTGTAAGTGAAATACGATAATAACGTCTTCTCCGAAAATATTATCACTTTTATTTATTGTATCGAGTGAAGGATTTGTGGTGTTGATTATAGTTAAATATTGAGGCATCAATTGTGGCATGACAATTGATATTGCCAGTGCACACTTTTAAATACCGCTGAGGCTAGACATGAATAGGTCACATTAATTAATGAAAGTCCTCTTTTTTATTACAACTAATACTTAATTAGGAACTTACGCTGCGTATTATGTGCTTTATGTGTCTGTATGTAGATGGTGTAGCAAGTAGCAAAATCTAACGAAAAACACATTTTTGTCATAGCTGAGTAACCTTGTGTGCAGCTGTGGGTGGGAAGGTTTGTAACGCTGTTTTTCTGAAAATTTGAGCGTGCAAAACTGAGAATTATTTCTTAGATTCGGTCAAGCCCTCTTGTTGTCTCGACCTTTTCACATATCACTAACTGCAATTATATCATAATGTTATAGTTGTTTTGGGAATGTAAGTGTCGCCAAGAAGCTGAAGCAAGAAGCAAAGCCTCGTTAGTGTACCTAGTACAAGAGTAGAAGTAAATATAATAAATGCATACAGTTCAAAATCCCCCAAAAATACCTAGTAATAAAATAAAAGCATACACAGTTCAAAAACATTTCGAAAATTCAAAAATTAACGCTTACTTTTTCCAACTTAGCTTCAGGCAACATATTTTTCTCCTTCTTGCACCCAACATTCATACGATAAACCAAAATTGCCGTCGCATCTTTCTAATCCTAAACAACTTACTTTGTAACGTTCTTACAGACCGCGATACTGAAGAAATATCTTGAATACGTTTAATAATGGGCCTTTTGAGTATACTGAAAAAAGTCAAACAAAAAGAGCGAGAGGTCCGAATATTAGTCCTAGGTCTCGACAACGCCGGAAAATCGTGTGTCATTAAAAAACTTTGTGGGGAGGATATTTCGAAGGTAGAACCAACCCTTGGGTTTAATATTAAAACATTAGAATACGGGGGCTATAAGTTGAACATTTGGGACGTGGGTGGACAGCAAACAATACGCGCCTACTGGCGTAATTATTTTGAACGAACGGATGGGCTCATTTGGGTAGTCGACAGTGCCGACAAAGTTCGAACACAATCATGCAAAGATGAATTAAAGAAACTGCTGATGCAAGAAAAGTTAGCAGGTGCTTGCGTGCTTATTTTAGCGAATAAACAAGATTTGGAAGGAAGCCTGTCTGGTGAAGAATTGTCATTAAGGTTGGGACTGAATGCATTTCATTTTAATAACAGGCACCATTTTGTCCAGGCATGTAGTGCAGTCACCGGACAGGGATTGAAGGAAGGCATTGATTGGATCGTTCAAGATATTTCCAACAGAATATTTATGTATTGATGTTTAGCTTATGCTTAGCAAGTATATGATGCTCTTACTCGAAAATTTGATGTATTCTACGTTTACTGACTTGCTTCACGGAAATCGTAAAGGTATAAGTTTGCTAAACTGAACAAAATTACTGAAAGAAATTTCAAGTATTCGCTCTCGACTACGGTACTACGAAAATTTGGAATGGTATTTCTGTTATGTCATTGAATATTGTCAAAAAGTTGTGACATAAGAACGAAATACCAACTTCATTCATCAACCGATTTTCTGCAAATTGTCGATCGAAGTAGTACCCAATTCACAACTACTATTGAGGGACTGCTTGTTTCTCGCATTAAGGCTGACTCTGGTGATGAAAGGAGTGTCTCTTTTAAAGCAAGGTAGCTTTTGAAAGTTTAAGGAACAACCGAATTTCATGATAAAAGGAGTGATGTCTCAGTTATTCTCCGCTTGTGTTGATACTGTACTTGCATTTAACCCAATAAACATAAACCAATTGAAGTTTAGATATGATTATTTCAAATCAAATGTATGGGGGCTTGCAATTATCTTTTGTAATTTGGCGAAGTCGCAATGAACTTGTGAAATATCAAACACGATGTATGCCGATTTCTCGCAATATATTGACTCATTCGACTGCTTTTCGACGTTTCATTGGAAGAGATCTCAGAAATAGATTTCGCAATCGTGCAACAATACAGGAAGAGATAAAGGTAGGTGCTTCGATCGTAAAATATTTTAGTACATTTAGGCAATAGACGCTGCAAAATAATCTCTGGATTGTCGATGTTGCTCTTTTCAAATCACTTCATAGAAACCCTTCCACTTTACGATACACGTTAGGGCATAAGTTGTGGGACCGGTAGATACAGGTTTACTCTCATCAGGAAATATAAGTGGTCATGTTACAGTGTAAACAAAAGTCGACAACGGCAGCTCCAAAGGAGGAAATTCTATCTCGGGGTTCCGATGAGGGGTGACGGGAGACGGGACTGCCACTGCCAACTCCAATTCCAACCCCGATGCCCAAATATCAAATTTCATATTCTTGGAAACTCCTGGAAATGTCCGGTGCGTGCTGGCAAAATTCGTAAAGATATGCTACGTACTACGTACCGGTACTCTAATCAAACGTACGAAACATTGAAGCAAACAATAAAGAATCTATATGATGATATCATGATGTCAACAATACGATTGGATAATTCCAATCTTCCTATGTATGATCTGCGATTTTGGGCGAATCGAGAGGCGTTAGAGACTTTTCGTACAAACCTACGTAACCCCACATACTTGTTCCGGAAGTTCATAGAGGTCATAGCGACATCACACATCACTGGAAAGTTTAGTTTGCACGAACGCGCGAAACGCGCAGAAAAAGATAGAAAACATCCCACGCAATTACAAACGACATAAAATCTCGTATTGAAACAACAACCTTGCGTTCTTCTCACCAAAGTCTAACACCAGCAATCACCCAACCAATTACCCAATGACGATCCGACTTAATTCAGAACACGTCCAACTCCTATCATCTTCCCCTCCATCATGCAGCGAAGAACCTCAGCACCGAGATGATGCCGGCCCTGGCAGTCCTACATCTGTGCGTTCTTTATCGAAGGTGCTACGCACGGCAGATGCCCCAGAGTTCGCTTTATCCGTCGATGACCGTTTATCGGCCCCAATATTTCCGAGACCGGTAACACCGCCTCCTTTACCTCCTTCTGCCATTGGTGCCCAAAGCAACACTGCTTACCGAAGATCCAGTCCAAGGAAGGTTTCGCACAGGGTGCGATTTGCCGACACGTTGGTTAGTGATGTCAGGTGTCGTCCTTACACACCCGTTGAGGATGTTTCAACACTGTTTTACTCAAGTGAAGAGACAACTGCGTTCCGTATGGAGTATCGTTTAGAGCGTAAACTCCTTGCAGCCTCATCCCCCAATGAAGTTTTACAAAGACCGCTAGCGAAGAAGAGCAAGCGTTCGATATCCATGGTTGTAGTGAAGACAGACGATAACCTGGTCGAGACATATACCGCTAATGATGATCTAGACTTTTCAACAACAGGTTCGGATGACATTGAATTTGACAACGATTCGTTTTGGAACGGATCGCTTACATTTTGTTAGCGTGCACAATATGATATGTACACACGTCGTGTATGTGGGTAGAGCGCGTTACATTTTTGGGGTTTTTCCTTTCAACCATGGATAATTGACGAAGTCCTATAAATTTAATTATCTGCATAGACTGATGTGTGGAGAGTGTTGTGTGAATTTAATTACCACGTCTTCACTTGTATTATTATTTTAGATGTGATTGTGGTTTACCATGTCAAGTGTGCCACATTAGATGGATGTTTATATAAATATGGCAAAAAGTTTTACGGTCTAATAATTGATTCTTTTGTTCAATAAATTAAATAGCTTATCATCCTTACTAACGCTTTTCTTTATTACAATTTATCAATGTATCACTTCAACTAAATACATTTAATATTCGCGTTAATATAGTTTCTATCATCGTTATTTTGGTGTTATATATCGCATATGATAACTTGGTCGAGTTAGAACTTCACATTCACAGGTCTGATACATATTTAGAAGGTGTCAATAGCATGAACAATGTAGGGTAGAGCTGATAGATCATATTGATGATGGGGATAAGCTACAACGCGACAGAGATGATCGAAAAAAAAAAGACAAAAGCCATGTATCAAA
>Ga0213867_1000666_pt1 | contig 15286 bp, 11 predicted proteins | sample PICome_12_FD_160120 | JGI IMG/M metagenome (GOLD analysis project Ga0213867, IMG submission 160120) | Coastal seawater microbial communities near Pivers Island, North Carolina, United States - PICO540 | ecosystem: Environmental > Aquatic > Marine > Coastal | place: USA: North Carolina... | reverse complement strand
ATAGGGTTTGGTACTTTTGGATTTATATTATATATGGTGACATAATGGCTAGAAACTTAACAGAAAAACAACAGAAGTTCCTTGATGTCCTCTTTGACGAGGCTAAAGGAGATCCTGTAGCAGCTAAGAAACTAGCAGGATACGCTGAAGGTGTTTCTACCTCAGGTATCGTTAATGCCTTGACAGACGAGATTGCAGACCTTACAAAGAAGTTCATAGCACAATCATCTACTAAGGCTGCATATACTATGTTCTCTGTTATGGCTGACCCTACAGATCTAGGTGTAAAAGAAAAGATGTTAGCAGCTAAAGATATTCTAGATCGTGCAGGATTTACAAAAACAGATAAAGTAGAAGTAAAAGCTTCAGAGCCTTTATTTATTCTACCAGCGAAAGAAGATGAGTAAAAGAGCTTCAACAGCACCACACCCGACAAAAGTAGACTGGCAGATACCATTGCAAGGAGAAAACGGAGAATGGTATCCTGTTATAAGAGTAGGAAGACACGTACCATTTGGTTACAAACAGGACGAAGAAGACGAAATGCTTCTTATCCCTATCCCCGAAGAACTAGAACTTTTAGAAAAAGCAAAGAAGTTTCTTCAAGATTACAGTGTTAGACAAGTAGCTCGTTGGTTGTCTGATCAGTCTGGAAGAGAAATCTCACATGTAGGGTTATATAAACGTGTCAGAATGGAAGAAAAAAGGCGTAGAGCGTCCAGCAACTACCGCCAGTATGCCAAAAAGTATAAAGAAGCGGCAAGGAAGAGCCAGAAAATCGAAGAAGAAAGACTTGGTGGAAAGCACACCAGAACTCTCGCCACAGACGATGAGTACATCGAACTCAGAGATGGAGAGTGTTGCCCCTTCTGCGGTCAAACAAAAGGTGATATTCGAGCCAAACCCAGGGCCGCAGACTAGGTTCTTAGCAGCTACAGAACAAGAGGTACTTTATGGTGGAGCAGCAGGTGGTGGTAAGTCGTACAGTCTGGTTGCAGACCCAGTTAGGTACTTTGCGAATGCACATGCACGAATGCTACTTGTTCGGAGGTCTACAGAAGAGCTTAGAGAACTTATTTCTGTAAGTAAGCAGCTTTATCCTCAGGCCATCCCAGGTATCAAGTTTATGGAAAGAGATAAGACTTGGGTTGCCCCTAACGGTGCTACACTCTGGATGTCTTACCTTGACAGAGATGACGATGTTATGAGATACCAAGGTCAAGCCTTTAACTGGATTGGGTTTGACGAACTTACACAGTGGCCTACACCATACGCTTGGAACTACATGAGGTCACGTCTTCGTTCAACAAAAGCCTCAGGCTTACCGTTGTATATGAGAGCTACCTCCAACCCAGGAGGTCCAGGTCACCAATGGGTTAAAAAACATTTCATTGATCCTAGTGTACCAGACAAACCCTTCTGGGCTACAGACGAAAATGGAGAGGTCATTAAATGGCCCAAAGGCCATAGTCGAGAGGGTGAGCCACTATTCAAGAGGAAATTTATACCAGCCACCCTCTTCGACAACCCTTATCTATCTGAGGATGGAATGTATGAAGCCAACCTTTTATCTTTGCCTGAACATCAGCGAAGACAGTTGCTTGAGGGTGACTGGGACATTAACGAAGGAGCAGCTTTCCCAGAGTTTAGCAGACGCATCCATGTTGTTGACCCATTCGATATACCAAGTAACTGGGTACGTTTCAGAGCTTGCGATTATGGGTATGGGTCTTATACTGGTGTAGTCTGGTTAGCAGTTGTTCCAGGATCTGAACAGCTAGTAGTATACAGGGAGTTATATGTTTCTAAGATAATAGCTACCGACTTGGCTGACATGATCCTGGACATAGAACGAGATGAGAAGGTAAGATATGGAGTTCTTGACTCTTCTCTTTGGCATAATCGTGGTGATACTGGCCCTAGCCTTGCTGAACAAATGATTATTAGAGGGTGTAGATGGAGACCTGCAGATAGATCAAAAGGATCTCGTGTAGCAGGAAAAAACGAACTACACAGAAGATTACAAGTAGATGAGTTTACAGAGGAACCAAGACTTGTCATATTTTCTAATTGCACTAATCTTATATCTCAGCTTCCCTCTATTCCTCTAGACAAAAGAAACCCTGAGGATGTAGACACAAACTCTGAAGACCACTTATATGATGCTCTAAGATACGGAATAATGACACGCCCAAGAAGCAACATATTTGATTTTGATCCTACTTCACAGAGAACAGGATTCCAAGCTTCAGACCCAACATTCGGTTATTAAGGAATACCTATGGAAGAAGATGACATTTATGAATCAGAAGAACTCTACATTGATGACGAAGAGTCATCTTTTATAGAAGATAAAAAAGATTCAGAGGGTCAAGATGATCCTACTGTAGGTACTGTTGTTACCTTCATAGAAGAAAAGTTTTCTCGTGCTGAGAAAGCTAGGTATTCTGATGAGCAGCGTTGGATTAAATCATACCAGAACTACAGAGGAATCTATGGTCCTGATGTTCAATTTACTTCTACAGAAAAGTCTCGTGTCTTTGTTAAAGTCACTAAGACTAAAGTTCTTGCAGCTTATGGTCAGATTGTAGACGTTCTCTTTGGGTCTAACAAATTTCCTATTTCTGTTAATCCTACTACTCTTCCAGAGGGTGTGGCAGACACTGTAAACTTTGAAACTAACGAACAAAACAGAAAAGCTAACGAACCAGATCTTGCCCCTGAGGATATGAGACTACAGCCAGGTGAGACTATTATTGATTTGCAAGAACGTCTTGGCGGTCTACGTAGAAAGTTAGAGCCAGTAGCTGACCTAGTAGAAGAAGGTCCAGGTACAACACCAACAGAGATTACTTTCCATCCTGCAATGGTTTCTGCCAAGAAGATGGAAAAGAAAATTCATGACCAACTAGAAGAGTCTAACGCTAAGAAGCAGTTGCGTACTGCAGCATTTGAGTGCTCTCTCTTTGGTACAGGCGTTATGAAAGGTCCGTTTGCAGTAGATAAAGAATACCCTAACTGGTCAGAAGACGGTGAGTATTCCCCTACTATTAAAACTGTTCCTCAAACATCTTCTGTTTCTATCTGGAACTTTTATCCTGACCCAGATGCTAACAACATGGACGAAGCAGAGTATGTTGTAGAACGTCATAAAATGTCTCGCTCTCAAATGAGAAGCTTAAAAAACAGACCTTTCTTCCGTAGTAACGCTATCAACACAGCTATTGAAATGGGTGAATCCTACACAAAAGAGTGGTGGGAGCAGGTCATGGAAGATGCAGACCAAGAAACTAAATCAGAAAGATATTCTGTTTTAGAGTTCTGGGGTTATGTTGACACAGACATTCTAAAAGATCACGATGTAGACATTCCTAAAGAATTGAAAGATCAAGACCAAGTTTCAGTAAATATCTGGATTTGTAATGGTCAAGTTCTACGTCTTGTAATGAATCCGTTTACCCCTGCTATACTTCCGTACTATGCAGTACCGTATGAAGTTAACCCTTACTCATTCTTTGGGGTAGGTATAGCGGAAAATATGGATGATACACAGAGCCTTATGAATGGGTTTATGCGAATGAGTGTAGATAATGCTGCACTTTCGGGTAACCTGCTTATTGAAGTAGATGAAACAAACTTAGCACCTGGTCAAGATCTTTCTATATACCCAGGTAAAGTCCTGAGAAGAATGGGGGGAGCACCAGGACAGGCTATCTTTGGCACCAAGTTCCCCAACGTATCAAATGAAAATATGCAAATGTTTGACAAGGCTCGTGTTCTGGCTGATGAAAGCACTGGGTTCCCTTCTTTTGCTCACGGTCAAACTGGCGTTCAAGGTGTGGGCCGTACGGCATCTGGTATTAGTATGCTTATGTCTGCTGCCAATGGTTCTATACGCACTGTTGTAAAGAACATCGATGATTACTTGCTAGGCCCACTAGCTAAGTCTTTCTTTCATTTTAATATGCAGTTTGACTACGACTCAGAGATCAAAGGTGACCTAGAAGTTAAAGCTGAAGGTACTGAGTCTTTGATGGCTAACGAAGTACGTAGCCAACGTCTAATGCAATTTCTTGGTGTTGTACAGAATCCAGTACTTGCACCTTTTGCTAAAATGGATTATATTATCAGAGAGATTGCTAAGTCTATGGATCTTGATCCTGATAAACTTACAAACTCAATGGGTGATGCAGCAATTCAAGCTGAGATCTTAAAGAAATTCCAAGCAGAAAATCCACCTGAGGTTAACCCTAATGCACCACAGCAAGGGGTTCCTCAACCACAAGGACCACAGCAGGGAGCACCTGCAGGAGTACAAGTACAAGATACCTCAGGTTCTGGTGGCGGTCAAATGGGTACAGGAACAGTACCTCAACCAGGTGAGCAAGGGTTCTCTGCTAACACAGGACAAGGTTAAGTATGAGCCTTAAACTACTCGTAAACAACAAAGACATCTGGGAAGCTTTTCTAGAAGAACTTGATTCTAAAATTGAACGTGTTCATGTTCAGATGGAACAAGCACTAACACCAGAAGACTTCTACAGATTACAAGGACATGCTACTTGTCTTCGTAGATTAAAAAAACTTAGGGATGAAGTGAATGGTTAGAGAGACCTCACCAAGACCAAAGCTAAGACCAAAAGGTTTTGGCGTATCAGAGCAAACTGAAAGAATGCTTGAACCTGAAGGAGATCCTATTTCCCCTACAGAAGTTATGAAGACTGGTCTTACTGATGATGTTATGGGGAAAGCCCAAGACTATGTTGACAACCCACCACCTGAGCCTAAAAAAGATCCGTTAGCTTTTGCTGCTGAAAAAGGTTATGTTAAAGCTATTAAAGGGCCAGAAGAAAAAGAAAAGTATATTAGTAATCTTAATGTGGGTACTAAAGAAGGTAATCAAACAGTAAGAAAAATGTTTGAGAATATCTTAGGTAAGAATCCAGATTGGGATCCTCTTTTAGTAAACTGGTGTGCTACATTTGTAAGTGACGTACTAGATAATCTTGGTGCAGACCCTCTAAAAACAAATGATAGGTATGATAGACTTAGAGCTAGGAAGTACGTAAAGTATGGATCTCCTGTAGAAAGAAAGAATATACAACAAGGGGATATTGTTGTTCTTGATTTTCCTAGAGACTCAGAAGGTAATATAACTTTTGCCCCTGGTGGTAAAAGAGATGGTGTTGGAGACCACGTAACTTTTTATGTAGGTGATAAGAGTTCAGCTAATAAAGATGGCTCAGGTTACATTGGTGTTCTTGGTGGAAACCAAGGGTATAGCAGTGAGATCGGTATTGCTGAGTATCCTGAAGAAAATATTTTAGCTGTACGTAGAATTACTTATGATGATGTTGACTACGAGTTTACAGAAGCTCTAGCTAAGGATAACCCAAACTTTAAAGCTTTCCTAAAGAAGGAAGGTGAAGGGTTTGACATGAAGTCTTTAGAAGAGAACCCTATGTCTCCTTCTAACACACCAATGACAAGCAGACCCCAAGGGTTTGATGAAGGTGGTCTAGCAGAGAATGATAACCTAGATTTAGCTAGATCATATGGTGTTACTGTTGTTGACCCAGAAGAAACAGATCAGACACTAAAAGCTTTTGGAAAAGCTGCTATAGAAAGTCTTCCAGGTATTAGTACAGCAGCTACTGTCAGAGACATTAAAGAAGAGCTACAAGAAGAAGATCCTAGTTGGGGTAAGATTGGTTTACTTGCTGCAGGTGAAGTAGTTGGTATGGTTCCTGGCCTTGGTGATGCTGCACAGAATATGGTTCGCCAAGGTGTAAAACGTTTTAAAACTAAGAAAGGTTCTACCTACGAAGTTAAAGAAGGGAACACTACTGTTCGTGATAAAGCTGCAAGAAAAGAACATCCAGGTGAGTCTGGTATTCAACCTCAATCTGTAAAAACAATTTACATGCCAAGGTCTGAAGTAGAAAAGTTTGGGGGTGTTCACCAAAACCCTGATATACCTACAGAGTTTATACCTACAGGACCAGATACTGCTGCATTACGTCTTACTGAAGATTGGGGTCCACTTAAAGCAGGTGATATTTTACCAGAAACAGAAGTTAAGTTTACACTTGATCCTGAAGTAGGTCTAAACCCTGTTGAGATATTAGACTTTAGAAGCCCTAGAGGTATTCACTTTGGTAATGAAATAACTGAGGTGATGGATGATGTACGTCCTGCCAATTACGCTGAAGACTTAGCACAAGCAGAAGAACTTATTGAAAGTGACGAACTTTTAAAAGAGTGGCGAAAAGAAAACGGTGGTAAAGGTCAACGTTTTGAAAATCCTGCTAAACAAGATGCTGAAGATTTTTATCAAGGTGATATAACTAGGAAAGAATTACAAACTCTTATTAATTCTAAACTTGGTGATCCTACACTTTTTACACTAGATAATTTTCCAGATATGCCAACTATTACTGATACAGTAGGTGGTATGGGGACAAAAGCTAGGAAGTACGGTATTCTTGGTGTAAAAGGTTTTGATTTAAAAGAAGGGCAACGTGTAGGTTCAAGACTAGATATTCCTGCTTATAATGAATACGACAAATGGATTGTTTCAATACATGATGGAAACGTTGATAAAGGCGGTGTTATTGGATACGGACAAGCTATACGTTTAAAGAATATTGAATTTAAATCTGATCCTAAGATGGCTTTAGACATTGCCAGAAAGAAAGAATTAAAAGCAGCAGATCCAGAGAAAGGGACACCTGCTAAATATCAGACTAAAGCAACCATTGCACGTATTCATGGTGACTACGTAAAAGAAGATCCGTATGAGTTATACGAACAAGCAAAACTTCTACTAGATGACCCAGAGTGGACACAGGTAGGTATGAACCCATATAGAGGTAGCTTCTTTTATGATAAAAAGACAGGTATGCCTGTTTTAAATGCTGAAGAAGTAATTCAGGTTGGTCCTCTTGTTTTAGCTAAAAAAGTTCAAACACCAAAGTTGTCAGAGTTAAAGAAATACTTTGGTGGTGAATTTAAAGACGGTAAATACAAGTCTGCTGCTAGAACAAAAGATGGTAAAGTAAAAGTTTTTAACCAAGGTGGTGCAGTTATGAACGAACAAATGGAAATGGCATTCATGGCTGAAGGCGGCCTAAGAGATGATGGGCTAAGTGTAGATCCAGTATCAGGTAATGATATACCTAATGGCTCAATGGCTGAAGAAGTAAGAGATGACATTCCCGCACAATTATCTGAAGGTGAGTATGTAGTTCCTGCTGACGTTGTTCGATTCTACGGTGTAAAATTCTTTGAGGATCTACGAGAAGAAGCTAAACGTGGCCTAGCAGAAATGGAATCCAATGGTCGTATTGGCGGTGAGCCTGTACCTGAAGGTGGCCCACAAGTAAATGAAGCACCAGTGACAGAACAAGAGATGGCTGCACTTAGAGAGCTTGCTATGGAAATGAATGTAGGTGGTATGGTTCCACCTGTTAATCCTAACATGCAACCGCCCCCACAAGCTGTAGGAAATGCTGCGCCACAGCAACCACAAATGATGAATAAAGGCGGTACTGTTCTTGGGTTTGATAATGGTGGGGATCTTTCTGCTGTTCAATCACAACCAATTACTGGCGGTGGGTTAGGTTTTTCACTCTTTGGCCCTTCCACAAATGATGGTAGCTTACCAACCAATCCTTTTGAAGAAGGTCAGATTGTAGAACTTTATAAAGATGGCAGAGTATTGTCCTTTGTTATGATGAGAGACTACCAAGCTTACCTTGATAAGATTGAAGAAGGTTGGTTGACCAAAGAACAAAAAGACGCTAAACTTGCAGAAGAAGGTCCGTCTATCGCTGGTACTGATACTACTACTACTACTACAACAGACGATAAAACTGCAAGCACAACAGATAGATCTGACGATAGAACAGACTACAGACAGTTTACTACTCAAACTAAACCGACACTTACTAAAAACGTTGCTGACATGACAGATGACGAACTTAAAGTTGCTCTGGAAGGAATGAATATTGTTGGTCGAACAGGTTCAACCTTAGCCTATACAATGGGTCTTCCAGTAGGTGCTCTTGTTGGTTCCCAACTAGCTTCTAATTATAACAACATGTTAGAAGTTGCTAGAGACAGAAACCTTATCTCTGATAAAGAATATGAGAGTAAACGTAAAGGAAGTATCTTTGGTGGTGAAAAGAGCCTCTTTGATAATCTAATTGATAGATCAGATAAAAACAAAGAACTAGGAACTAGCAATAAAAAAGGTATAGACTTTGGGGATACTTGGTTAGGTGACCTACTAGGCTTTGACGGAAAAGCAGGTGTTCAAGGACCAAGTCTATCAGAGTCATTCGGTGGAGCACGTAGAGATCAAACTGCACTTACACCTTCAAGCACTTACGCTGCCCCTACTACAGGTGCTACTGCACCAGGTGATATGGGTGATGGTCTAAGAGGATCAGGATCTACGTCTTCTGCGCCTAAGACGCAAGCAGAAAAGACTGCAGCAGCTAAATCTGCTACTGATGATTGGGTATCAGCAACTCAAGCAGTACAGTCTACAAGTACTGATGATCCTAAAGCATGGTCTGATGCAATTAAAGCACAATCAGAGGCAAGTAAAGCTGCAACTAAAGCTATTCAAGAAGCTTCAGGTTGGTCTGGTGGATTTTTCGGTAGTGCATCAAATCCTAACTGGAGAGATGCCGCTGCTGAAGGTGGTTTGATGTCTAAAAAGAACAAGAAGAAAAAGAAATAACTACTACTAGTAACGATAAGGCTACCCAGCAATAGTGCTGGCCCCAACATAAGGAAAACAAAATGAATGTAGCAGTAAAAGCAACCCCTAAGAACGCAGGTTTTGTAGATCGTAGTTTTAACCATGCAGAACGTAAGCGTAAAATGGAAGAAGAAGAAAGAGAAATTGCTAGACTAGAGGCAGAAGCTCGTGGTGAAGAGTATGTTGAAGAAAGTGAACCCAGTGGCGAAAGTACTGAGGACACCCAGGTACAAACCTCAAGTGATACCCAACAAGAAAAACAAGCATCCCAGGAAGGGAAAACACAGGAAGACGATGACACAGCAGGATTAAGTGCTGAAGAGAAGTCTTTCAAGAAACGCTACGGTGACTTACGTAGACATATGCAAGAAAAAGAGAAAGAGTGGAATAACAGACTTGAATCTCTTGAGAAGCGTAAAACAAAAGATAGTATTGTTCCTCCTAAGTCTAGCGAAGACATTGAAGAGTGGGCAAAAAAATACCCAGACGTTGCAGGTATTGTTGAAAAGATTGCTTCAGAGAAAGCAAAAGAAATGTTCAGCAAAGCAGAAGAACGTCTAAAAGAATTAGATGAAGCTCATAATGAAGCACTGCGAATGAAAGCAGAGAATGTTATTCGTAAGTCTCATGATGACTTTGATGAATTAAGACAGTCAGAAGACTTTCATAACTGGGCAGAAGAACAACCTAAATGGGTTAAAGATGCTTTATATGAAAACATGGATGATCCTGCATCCGTAATTCGTGTGATTGATCTTTATAAAGTTGATAACGATTTGACTCCTGCAGCAAGAAGAAACACTAAGAAAGCTGCAGCGTCTACCGTTTCAAAAGGAACTCGTACCTCTATAGATGCTAAAGGTGTGTCAGGCCAAATCAAAGAGTCTGACGTAGCTAAAATGTCAGCTAAAGAGTTTGAGTCACGTCAAGATGATATTTCAGAAGCAATGAGATCTGGAAAGTTTATCTATGACATTTCTGGTGCTGCCAGATAAGGTGTTGACACTTTAAAAGTGTTACATATAACTACGTGTATCTAAGTAAAGCCTCCCTTGTGGACTACCTTTACGGATACTTTTCACTATAAAAGTCTAAACTACAAAGAACTACCTGTTCAAGTATAGGCCCAGTAGGTATTCGGTTGCGCAACTGAGTACCTTTCTGCACCCTAGAAAAGTAACAGCCTCTTTCAGGTGTTTAGCTTTCTTTTAAAGCCAAATATCATGGAGGATTTAACTATGGCTTTTGCATCCGCTTCAGGTTATACCAACCTGCCAAATGGGAACTTTTCCCCAGTCATCTACTCGAAAAAAGTGCAGCTTGCGTTCAGGAAGAGCACAGTTGTAGGTGACATCACGAACTCCGAATATTTCGGGGAGATCGCAAACCAAGGTGACACAGTGAAAATTATGAAGGAACCTGAAATTTCAGTTTCTGCATACACTCGTGGCACAACCATCGCAGCGCAAGATCTTAGTGATGACGATTTCTCGTTAGTCGTTGATAAAGCTAACTATTTTGCTTTCAAGATGGATGACATCGAAGAGGCACATAGCCACATCGATTTCATGAACCTTGCTACCAACCGTGCAGCTTACCGTCTTGCTGACCAACATGACCAAGAAGTTCTAGGTTACTTGTCAGGTTACGCACAGTCTTCACTGCACACAAACGCTGACACTGTTAACACAACAGTTAACGGCACAAAAGCAAACACATCTGCAGGTTCAGATGAATTGCTTGCAGCAAACAAGCTAAACAAAGGTGACTTTGGTAACATCACTACTTCAGGTGCTGATGACCATTCAATTCCTGTTGCAGCACGTTTGCCAGGTGCAACTGCACTACCAACAGATTACGTTTCACCAACAATGTTGGTTGCTCGTATGGGCCGTCTACTTGATCAACAACAAGTTGATAAAGATGGTCGTTGGATCGTAATTGACCCTGTCATGATGGAAATCTTGATGGACGAAGATTCACGTTTCCTACAATCTGAGTGGGGTGCTTCAGGTGGCCTACGTAACGGTCTAGTCATCAACAACTGGAATGGTTTCAGAGTTTACTCTTCTTCAAACCTACCATCAGTTGGTACTGGTGCTGCTACAACAGGCACAGCAAACCAAAACACTAACTACGGTGTTATTGTTGCAGGTCATGATTCTGCTGTTGCAACTGCAGAGCAGATCAACAAGACTGAGACATACCGTGACCCAGATTCATTCGCTGACATTGTCCGTGGTATGCATCTTTACGGTAGAAAAATCCTACGCCCAGAAGCGTTGGTTACAGCTAAGTACAACTTGGCTTGATAAAATAAAGGAGGGGGCTGCTTCGGTGGCCCTCTTACTCACATGAATCTAGTTTCTTCTGATTACAAAATAGTCCTTAATGACACCCACGCCTTGACTAAAAACGAGTGGGGTGGTGGTCATAGTATAGACAAGCTTCCTAGATATGAAGGTTTTTTGAAGAGCCTAGAAGTAAAAGAAATATTAGACTACGGATGTGCTAACGGTAAGTTTAAAGTCTACATGAATAAAAAGAAACCTGAGTATATTATACAAGAGTATGACCCAGGTATTAGAGGGAAGGATAAAGATCCAACTCCTTCTGATTTTGTAGTTTGTTGTGACGTAATGGAACACGTTGAACCAGACTATCTAGACAATGTAATGAAACACTTACAGAGTTTAGTTAAAAAGGGTGGGTTCTTTAATATCTCTACTAAAGAGGCAATAACTATACTTTCGGATGGAAGTAATGCTCATAAGATTGTAGAGACAGGGGAATGGTGGGTAGACCTATTTAATAAATACTTTGAAGTATTTGATGTAGAGATAAAAAGATTTGAAACAAATTTTAAAGTGCTCCCAAAAGATATTTGATACAATAGTACTTCCTTTAGATAATATAAACTCTGTTAATGATAATCTTCAGGATCATGCTTTTGAGAATACTCTGAAGAAAAGCATAGAACTAAAAGGAATGTTGCATCCTATCTTAGTTTGTTTAGATAAAGACTTTAAACAAACAGATATAAGTAAGTTTGAACGTAGACCTGTACCACAAGATATTAAAGAGAAGTACAGATGTTTAATAGGGAACAACAGATACAAGTTTGCTGTAGAAAATGGTTACACTCACATTGAGTGTCATGTAGTAAAAACTTTTGAAGAAGTAAAACTTGCACACCATAAGACACAGATAGAACCTAGAAAGATGTAAGATGGCTACATACGTTGCTTTAACAAATGAATTGCTAAGACGTTTAAACGAAGTCACACTAGATACTGCTGGTGATGGTTTTGATACAGTACGTAACGTACAAGCTCTAGCAAAAGATGCTGTTAATAACTCAATTAGAAGTATCTTACAAACTGGGCAAGAATGGCCTTTCTTAAAGAATACTTATACACAGACATTAACTGCAGGTACAAAAGAGTACAGCTTTCCCTCAGACTACTCTAGTGCAGACTGGGAAACATTCTACATCAAACAGCTTTCAAGCTCTCAGAATGTTCCTTCACACTTACCTGTCATCACATATGATGAGTATATTCAAAGATATAGACAATCAGACGATGTAGGAGATTCTTCAGGTATAGCTGCTCCTACTTTAGTTTATCAGACTAACGAAGAGAAGTTTGGTGTCACTCCTATTCCTGATGCAGCATACGAAATTGAATATGTGTACTGGTCATATCCGTCAGATCTAACTTTATATGATGATGTTGCTATTATACCTGATCGATTCAAACATGTTCTTATTGATGGTGCTATGATGTACATGATGCGTTTCCGTAGTAATGAACAGAGCGCAGCCATGCACCAAGGAAACTTTGAGAATGGTATTAAGTCTATGAGAAGAGTTCTTATTGATGAGCCATTAAGGATTAGATCCACTGTAGTAGAAAGAAATAATTCTTCTAATGCTATCTTAGGAAGAGTTAGTTAATGGCTGATAACTTAGCATCCTTCAAAGTATTCTGCCAAGGCGGTCTAAACACTAGTCGTGATGTGCTGTCACAAGGTGAGACTCAACCAGGGTCAGCAGTTGCTCTTATTAACTATGAACCTTCTGTTACTGGTGGTTATCGTAAGATCAATGGATTTAGTAATGACTACGGTACCGTTACAGGCACAGGTAATGTCTTAGGTGTTTGTGTAGCTAATGGTATCAACGATGGTATTTTAGCTTGCCGTACACCTTCTAGTGGTAATAATTATTTACACTATTGGGATACAACTACATCAGCTTGGGTTGCAGTAACTACTTCTGGTTCACCTACAATGACAGGTGTAACTAAAGTACGTTTTAAACGGTACAATTGGGGTAGCCCTAAAGTAATATTAACAGACGGTGTAAATCCTGCAGCTACTTATGATGGCACTACATACACTCAAATTACACATTCTGATGCACCCAGCGCACCTAAGTATTCTTCTATATTTCAAAACCACGTATTTTTATCAGGTGATTCTACAGAGCCTACTAACTTATACTTTAGTGCACCTTACGATGAAACAAGTTTTGCTGCAGCAGATGGTTCAGGGGTAATTAATGTAGGCTTTCCCATTGTAGCTACTAAAGCTTTCCGTGATCAGTTGTATATTTTTGGTACTAATAATATACGTAAGCTTGTAGGAAACAATATTTCTAACTTTGTTTTAGAAAATATTACAGATGACCTTGGTTGTTTAGCTACGGATAGTGTTGTAGAAATTGGTGGTGATCTCTTATTCTTATCACAAGATGGCTTACGTCCTATTAGTGGTACAGATAAGATTGGTGACGTTAACCTAGAGACAGTATCAAAAGATATTCAGTCTATCTTTACTGACATTATCTTTGATATTGATCTTGAAGGATTAAATGCAGTAGTTATACGACAAAAGACACAGTTCCGTTATTTCTTTGCTGGTGCAGATACTCAAGGTATTATTGGTGGGTTTAGACAAACACCTAATGGCTTACAGTTTGAATACAGTCAGATGTTAGGTATTACTGCTACTTGTGCTGACAGTGGTTATATTGGTCAGAATGAGTTTGTAATTCACGGTGATAGTAATGGTAAAGTACATCGTCAAGAACGTGGGTTTGACTTTGATGGTGAAAATATAATTAGTATCTTTCAAACACCATTCTTTCACATGCAAGACCCTGAACAACGTAAAGTATTTTATACTGTAGCCACATACTTACGTTCAGAAGGTAATAATGAAATTGTTATGTCAGCAGTTTACGATTATGAAGATGTAGATACTCTTAATCCGACAAACTTTAATTTATCTACAGAAGGTGCTGCTGCTTATTATAACGAAGCTATTTACAACAGCACAGCAATATTTGATGGTAATCCATCGCCAGTACAAAGAACAAACATATCAGGTTCGGGTAAATCAGCATCATTTAGATATGTTACAAATAGCTCAGATGCGTCACACAGTATTCAGGGTCTAGTGATTACATTCGGAGTAGGAGACAGGTTATAAAATGGCAGGTTATTCAAGACAGTCCGTAGCTGACATTATCGCTAATGCGGTTATTAAAGCTGCACCAGTAAACGCAGAGTATAATGCAATACGGGATGCCTTTGCTTTCGTAGGTGGTCACAAACACGATGGTAGTTCTACAGAAGGTGCTTACGTACCTCTGATTGCTGACGTTGATGCATTAAACAAAGTTGTTGTAGATACATCTAACAACCGCATAGGTATCTTTACTGAGGTATCTAGTGCTGCAGTTGAGCAGATACGTATTCAAGATGGTGCTATTGTTCCTGTAACTGATAACGATATTGACCTTGGTACTTCATCACTAAAATATAAAAATATATATGTAAATGGTATCGCAAGTATTGGCTCTATTACCTTGTCTGGTGGTACAATAGATAATACAGTTATCGGTGGTACTACCCCTGCAGCAGGTGACTTTACTACACTAGGTGCTACAGGTAATGCTACTGTCGGTGGTACATTAGATGTAACTGGCAATACTACAGTCGGCGGTACCCTAGGTGTTACAGGTGTAACTACACTAGGCACAGCTAATATTACATCTGTAGACATTAACTCTGGTGCAATGGATAACACCACTATCGGTGCTACAACTGCTGCAGCGGGTACCTTCACAGATTTAACTGCCACAGGTACAACTACTCTTACTACAGTAGACATTAACAGTGGTGCTATTGATGGCACTGCAATCGGTGCAAGTAGTGCATCTACTGGTGCCTTTACTACACTGAGTGCTACAGGTACATCTACACTAAGCACAGTAGACATTAACGCAGGTAACATAGATGGTACTATTATTGGTGCTTCTAGTGCTGCTGCAGGTAGCTTTACTACTGTATCGACATCTGGACAGGCTACCTTGGCGACTGTTGATATTGATGGTGGGGCTATTGATGGTGCTATTATTGGTGCAACAAGTGCAGCAGCTATCACAGGCACAACTATTACAGGAACTAGTTTTGTCGGACCTGTCACAGGAAACGTTACAGGTAACCT
>Ga0213867_1000659_pt1 | contig 15340 bp, 17 predicted proteins | sample PICome_12_FD_160120 | JGI IMG/M metagenome (GOLD analysis project Ga0213867, IMG submission 160120) | Coastal seawater microbial communities near Pivers Island, North Carolina, United States - PICO540 | ecosystem: Environmental > Aquatic > Marine > Coastal | place: USA: North Carolina... | reverse complement strand
GGCAATGCGGCAGGGAAAGACTCCATTCGTTCCATTTTGATAGAACGTTGATATTCATCAATGCGGTCAAAACTGCCGAAGAAATCAGAAAAGACATTCGCCGCATGAAGTGCGTCTTGCTTAGATAGAATCATATAGTACTCCCATTACGAAAGAAATTATACCAAATAAAGTGTCAGTTGTCAAGACACAAAAAAGGGGACTTGCGTCCCCTTGTTATTTACTCTTCTTCTTCAGTTGAGATATCACAAAAGTAATCACCCTTGCGTTGGTAGAGTGTCTCTGTAATCGGATCATACAGGACTGGTTCATCGAAAGAGTGTGAAGCACCAACAGCCGGTAGAAGTCCATATATGCTGATACGCTTATTACCATCACCATTCAATACAAGATTAGCATCTGACATAAAGGTATTGAACTTGTCGATGTTGTTCTTTGCAACAGTCTCGTAAGAAGTCAAAGGGTCTGTACCAGTAAGAGTACTTGTGTGCAGAACAATTCGTATCTCTGCATTTGGATTTGATGCTGCCTTACGTAAAGCAGTAGTAAATACCTTCGAGATAGTCGAAGCAGCCGCACAAATGTAGATTACCTTACCATCTTTTGAGTTCGTTAACTTGTAACGTGACATGTAAGACTTGATCTGGTAGTGAGCCTTAGGATTCGAAGACCATGATGCAACTGGTGTTGAAGGGTTGAACTGGTTGTACACAGAGTACGCGATGTCGTGTCGCTTACCTTCAGTGAAACGGAAACCGATCTCTTCGGTACGTGCAAGTAGATCCTCTATTATGTTTGGATTGACACCTGCCTGACCTTTGGATTCTTCCCAGATAGATGCCTGAACGGACAATGCATCCTTCACGTCTTCCATTGAGTTCGGGTTAGATGCAGGTTCCTCTTGTAGGGTCTGACCCATGTAAGAGATAGCATCCTTGATTTCCCATTCAGTTGCACCTTCTACAGGTTTGTAGACAGCAGCAATGTAAAACTCGTGACCGTGTTTAGAGAAGTACTCCTTACGCGTGTCTCCGGTAAGTTGGAAGTCTTCAGTTCCAACGCGTAGTACAGAAGGGGGAAGTTCTGTCAACTTAAATCCCTTATCCATAGAACGCCATACGTTCTTGGGGTCTTTGGCACGTCCACCTTTGCGGTGTTTCTGGTTGACAGCAGACTTGATTGGAATCAACTCAAACTGATGGAACTCGATGGCCGGGTGTACCTCATCGCCAAAGTGTTTTGGTTCAGATTCAGACCATAGAGTATCGTACAAGTAATTGTACGCATCTAGTTGTTCTTCGTTGAAGGTGGTTTCTTTGAGGTCAACAATCCACTTGGATTGTTTTTGACGTTTTGTCTTCAGGGTGCCATCAAAGCCACGTGAAGAAGTTAGTTTTGTTACCTTGTTAGTGTTGGACATTTTGTCCCTCCGATTTAGTCGTGAGTTAATGTAAAAAACTGTCCTTTAGGGATCAGTATTCGTATATAGTACCACACTTAAAGTGTGTTTGGCAAGGGCTTTCTGATAGAAATTACATTACCATCCGGATCAGTACACACAAGTTTACTAGCTTGAACGTCCTGAACCACACCCATTGACCGTTTATGAAATCGGTTTCTCCAACCATACCACTTTGTTGGTTTACCTTTATCATAAGGCGGATCACATTCCATAAGGTCATACTGACCCGCCGTAACATCGATGATTGTACCGTCATGATCCAACCACCAATGTATATTTCCCAGTTCATCTGTACCACTATATGGTATGAGATCATCTTTCTCATCACCGTCAAGCATTATGTACATAGCCTGAGTAGAATGATAACAATGGCCAAACAAAGGGTTGGTCTCGTTACCTTCCTTGTATTTAGAAGACAATAGTTTTGGGTTCAATACTTTACGTATATCTTCCGAAACTTGATCTACTTCATCAAAGGAAATGGGAGTATAACACAAAGTCCAAGTCTTTGTCAAGACCCACTCACCATTTTCTTCTTTGTTGAAAGATTCTCTTTTTACTGTTTTCATAATCATATATTATACCGCAATAACTTATGCATGTCAACCGAAGAAGTCTTCAAGGGTCGCCTTCGGTTCTGCGGCCCACCCCACCGCGTCAAGGATCGGTTCTAACGGGTCAAGGAAGGTTTTGTCAAACATTGTGTCGTAATCAATGTGTCTGTGCAGCCCCAGTTCCTCCGGAAGATTGAGTGGAAACGAAACGACATTTTCTCCCAGTTTGTTTGGAACCTTCAGATAAACAAACTTAATCTTCTCACCCTGTTTGACCGACTCATACTTGATGGACAGTCCCTGTGACTGAATCGCATTATTAAAACACAACGCGCCGCGAACATGAATAGGTGTGCCTTTCTTATAAATGGTGTCGCGATCTGTCCACTTAATCAAGTCTGATACGCCTCGTGGAAAAGACACCTCTTCCGGCGGGAGAGACTTAAAATCGGATTTAAAGTTGCGGATAAACGATTGTGTGTCTACTTCGGTCCCTTCTATGATGACGCGAAAGATCTCCTTAAACTTGTCACGAACGACCTGTGGAGTGGACGATTTGATCGCCTCGATACCCATCATCTTGAGTTTAGGTTCTGCGAACTGCACACCCTCCGAATTGTGGACATTAAGGATATATCTCTTCTTGGCCATCCAGATACCACGATCCGCAATTACTTCTCGTTCCATAACCATACGCTGATCGTACGCACCCGTCACATCAGCAAGTTGTTGATAGGCTTTATCAAGAACAGGTTCAAAGTGATCGTTGCAGATATTATCTAAAAACTTTACAGGATTCTTGGGGTTAAACTTATCAACAAGTCCACCCATCCTAATATAAACAGAATCGGTGTCAATCGCCACAACATAATCTTCGTCGGTACCCAGTACCTTCTGCATCTCATCATTTACGGCCCGTTCCGCCCACTTAATCGCCAGTTGTCCAGCCGCAGTAATTGACTCTGCAACTCTCTGATCAAAGTAACGGAACCACTTGTTGCCCAACGCACCATAAAGAGAGTTCATTAGAATCTTGATGGCCATCTGTTGGTTGTTAAGAGAGGAAATTCGGTACTCTAGTTGTTTAGAAGGATTCTTCTGAAGTTCCTTCTCGGCGTCTAACATCTCGCGTTTTATCACTTTACGTTCAGCAGAGTATTGTTCAATAATTGTGGGGACAACACCTTTGCGATCATGGGAGAATCTGACCCCCGTAGGCGCAAGAGAGAACCCCTCACCGTCAACAACACAACTACCATCTAAGAAACTATCCACACTTGCCCGTACATCCAGACCGTCTATAACAGTCTCTGGCGACATGTTGTACTGTACAATGATGTTTGGATACAGAGAGTTCAAGTCAAAAGAAGTGACCCAGTCGTGTGATCCGACCTGCGGATCTTTGACATAACCGCCAGGATATGGCGTCTTAGGTTTCTCCGTCTTGGGCGGTACAACAATCTTTTGTTCTGTCAACATGCGATAGATAATGCAGTCCCAGATGTTGGTGGTCCCCAGAGTGTCGTTATAATTTACTCCCGCCTTGTAGGCCATCGTAAGGATCAACGAAATGAGGTCGAGTTTCTCATCAATCTTGTGCACCAACTCCACATCTTTAATGTTGTAGTCAATAAACTTTTGATAGTCCTCTTTGTACAGAGTGAAGAGGTTTCCGTGTTCCTCGTACGAGAGTTTGCGTTCTCCTAGAACAACATGTGCAATGTGGTCGAGGCGATACGATTCTTGTTGGCCTAAGGTGTTGTAAGTAAACTTCCGAAAGACCTCAAGGTAATCCAGTTGTTCAACGCCTTCAATGATGTATTCTTGATTCTCTTTGCCGTTAATCTTGGTTTTGCGTTCTCTTACTGCGCCCCAAGGAGAGAGTCGTTTTAGTAATGTGTCATCACCAAACAACCTAACACAACGGTTGATGATGTAAGGCACATCAAAGAATCGGGTGTTCCATCCAGTGATGACATCGGGAGAATACTGTTGGAAGTGATCTACGAACTTGCGGACAAGATCAATTTCATTGTCACACTTAATAAAGAGAACATCCTCACGCGTAGGGGTATAGTCGTTAAGACCCCAGACCCAGTAATTGCCGTCGTTCTTACGAATCGCGATTGAGATGATTGGGTGTGCAGCTTCAGCCGGTTCGGGGAACCCCTGATCGGACGCAACCTCAATATCAATATTTAAAACTCGGACCAAGTCGCGATCATACTTGATCTTATTAGGGAAATTCTCTGCGATAAATTGCGCAGTGTAGTTAGTGTTTCCATAAACTTTGAAGTTGGAGACATCGGAGTATTTTTTATTAAACTCCGTCGCCTCCGTCATAGACTCGAACTGCATCTCGACAACAGAAGTTCCCTCCAGAGTTTTCCACTCTGACGGGCTGTCGCCGGTCACATAAAGTTTAGGTTTAAACGGAATACGCAATTTGACTTGTTTGCCGTTGTCGTATCCACGATAAAGAATGTTGCTGCCCATACGCAGCACGGATGTATAAAATCTAGTCATGTCGGACATTATACAGAAAAGAATAGGTTCTGTCAATCAATAACATGAAAAAATTTATGTCTTGTCCAAGGCTCCGCAATGTGTTTGTCTTTATACCCATGATGGTCCTGTGTCACTGCAATCCGTTTTGAAATCACCTGAGTGGTCGGATTCGGGATGCCTGTTTTATGACGATCTCTTTGATTAAAGTAGATCCCAATATCACGACCAACACCTATTGTATCACATTCGTTCCACGGATGTAAAGAAGTATTTTTTATTCCGAAGTAATCAATCTCTGGTAGTTCTAGGTGGCTTGTGGTGAATGTTCTGAACAATCTCTGTAACACACAGTAAGGCCCACAGTTGATAGGAAATTGTTTCTTAGTCATCATATGATGCGCCCAGTGCGCAAATCTCTGGTCCATACAGTACATACCCATGAATAGACCTATGTTCGCGTAGAGGGTGTTTTCGGCGTACTCAGCGAGCAGTTTAAACGACTCGTATCGTTCTTCTATCAACCATGTGTCGTGTTCCATGATCCAGAACTTTTCTTGTGTCTCGCCCTGTTGTCGCATGAGTTCCCAGTGAGAACACATCCCAGCTTTCTCTGTAGGTGAGTGATCTTCTTTTTCTTTACCGGATATGAGGTCTAGTGTCATGAGACTTTTAGACCATGTGTACTTGTCTACATGTTCTTGAAACATATCTGATTGCGGAGTGATCGCATCGAAGGTCTCAATAGAATCAATGTATCCTTCGTCGATGGCGCGTTGAAAAGACTGACGGGAGAGTGCAGCATACTCTTCAGACCGTTCGTCTCCTCTCATGACAATTTGTATTGCTTTCATATAACTCACAAAAAAGGGGGATGTGACTCCCCCTTATTTATTACAATAGTTGTTGGACACAGACGGCTATCACGAATACACTTGATAGTCCTGCGAACATCCAACCCATTTCCTCTAGTTTAGAGTTGGGACGGCTGCTCTTCTCCATTGTTGCTCTCCTCGTTTAAAAGTTGCGGTGTCGATTGGTAGGTGACACCTGAATTGATTGCTACTTTACGAGGCTTCTGACTTTCAGGGATTATTACCTCCAGTTGGATGGCAAGTAATCCGTTCCTGAAATCAGCTCCCATTACTTCAACATACTCCGACAGACGGAACTGGCGTTCAAATCTCTTCGTCGAAATGCCTTTGTGAATATACTCTCTAGTGTCGTTTACAGACCCTCGAATGCTAAGTGTACGGTTCTTTACTTCGATCTCGAGCTCGTCTTCAGTGAATCCTGCGACTGCTAACTCGATTAGGTATTGATCCTCTCCCGTCTTTAGAATATTATGCGGGGGGAACGTATCACCCGAGTGTCGTGCGACCCTGTCTAGTTCGTCGATCATAGTATCAAATCCGACGAATGCTGAACGTGGGAACAGTTGTTTTGCTGTTAATGTCATGTTGTGACTCCTTAAAATTAAGCAAGTTTAAAAAGAGTGCCCGATCATTCGGCACACTCGTTACTATATATACGAGTTATGATACAAAAAGTAACATATAATTTGTAAATATGTTACTCAAAAGGATCATAGTCGTCATCATCTATCTCTATAATAGGGACAGAATCATCAACCAACACAACCGTATCATTTTCGATCATGTCGATGATTTCTTTTGTGACCTTGATGTCCATTTCTATGAACGCTTGTTTCTGCAAGCACATGTCCAAGTGTCTATAATAAAATTCTAACTCTTTCTCTTTTTCCAGTTTCTTCTTAGCTACTTCAGAGAACGAAACAATATTGCTTTTGTTATCTGACATATTAAGTCCTTAGTAATACATTGACGGATCTGGACTACCTTCTACTCCAAACGAAAATGATACACGTGAGACTTTAGGAAACACTTGATGGTGAGTTCCTCTAGGCAAGTACACGTACATTCCTGGCTCAAAGTCGAACGGTTCATTATTGTTTATGCCTTCTACCTTAAGACCGACAGTACTAATAACCTGAACTAAGAACACATCCATAGAATCTTTGTGCCATGGATAAGAACCACTATCACGTCCAAAGCCACTGAACGCAATGTTCGTGATCTTCTGGGCGTGTAGTGTAAAGACATCTTGCATCTCTTCGTAGATCTTCTTCGCGAAGTCCGGTGCACTACCGCGACTGTGAAACGAATTTAATCCGATACGCATTTTGTCTGAGTTTCGATCGTAGAGATCATCCGGATGTGAGTCCATCATCTGCATGTACTCATTCCAATTGTAGGTCTCTTCCATGTTAAACGGCAAGCTTCCTACGAATGGTGTTTTGGTCCGAATGTTCTCATCACGATCGTCAAAAATACCATAATATTCTGACATTATCAGTTGTTTCCAATATTATACTTCGGTTGCAAGTTCCAGTTGGACTTGTCTTTGTATGAGATAATCTTAATCTGTCTCATTGGCGCACAGTCAAGTGCGACTTCTTTATTAACGATTGCAACGAGGCCCCAGTCTTGGAGAAGTGTTGCGATTGTGTTACGACGTTCCATGTCTGAAACTTCGAGATTTGATTTCTTGCCGTCCAACAAGAACAACTCCTTAAAATGGACGATGAAATACCTACCCTGCTTGTGCAAGATATGGCATGATTGGAATAGAGTATTGTCTCTACGAGAAGCAACACCTATTCGTGTTAGGGTTTCTCTGACTTTTAAAAAGTCATCTGGTTCCGCTAACGTGATTTCCAACATCATGTCAGCGTTCCATTGAACTAGATTATTCTCTTCCACCTATGGACACCTTACTTTTAATTGTTGTTATTTGTGATTCTGACAAAAGACCTACCACCTGTTTTGCTTTAGTTTCACTGTAGCCAAAATAACGTTTCACACATTCTATGTCGTCTCGTTGTTCAGGTTTATCCCATTTAGAGAATCGTTTCTTCTTACGTACAATATTTATAAGAAAATCGTATTGCATCTTGTTATCTAGATGATGCAAACGGTTCATTTCATTGGACATAAGTACAGTGTCCGGAAAATATGACAATGACCTATTTGTAAGAAACGAGTTATATTTAGTCTCAACCTCTTCGTCTTGCTCCATGAGATTGACTTTAGTGTTATTAATACTGTTTATAAACTCAAATGGGCCCAGATTAGATTTTGTCTTCAACTTTACACCACCCGTTCTCATAATCTTTACGATAAAACTTTTTGATACGATGTCTCTGCATATTAGTCAACGCATCTCCGTACATTTTCAACAGCGTTTTATTGTCGTGAATGTTAATCTGTCTTTCTGACAAACCCAACTCAGCTGCCTCGTTTAAGAATATCATAAGTTGATACAGTTCGTCAATATGTACAACCATGTCATATTGTTTAGGATCACCTAGATACCAAGTTTGAGTATAAAAGTGATTGTTCTTAAGATTCCCTCTTTCAATATTATCTAAAACTTGGTCTAACTCTTGATCTAAACTGGGCAACTCATCGCCACGACCATCTTTGATGTACCTAGCATGATTAGCAACAATATATTCACAAGCTGACTTGAAACGATCTACAGGGTCTCTTTTTACCGCAATACGATAACTACCCGGCCGAAAAGGGATATCAAACTGATCACCAAATTTCCGTACCTTGTTTAGTCTTTCAACACGACCGATATATTCATCCACTCCGCGATTTAATCTATGGAGTTCTTTCAGTGAAGACATGCCATTTTTAGGACACATCCTAACATCGATATTGTTCGGAAAATACAACACATTGTCTGCTGGAGACATTTCATATAATCTTGTCGTATACATTAACTTTTAATCTCTACATTCGCCATACACTCGGTGAGACAGGCGACTAGGTTTAGTTCGTGGTCAGCAACAAATGCGTTCTTGTACTGATAGTCAGCAAGAATGAGGACAAGTTGCGGAATACTGTTTGGGTCAACATGATCATACATGCGATCATAAATGCCACGGAAAATAGATGCGGGTTCAACATCAATATTGTTGACAACCCACGATCTCATTTTCTTAAAGTTTTTATCTCGTATAGCTGTAAACAACTGAGTGTACGGATCTGAGACATCTTGCCCCGTCATCGGTGCCACATTGAGTGATCCCGAAATAGACCCTTTCTGCAACTCGTTGAGAACTCGACGCCAGTCAGGCGCGTGTTTCATGATGACTTGCGCCAACATGTCCTTATGAAATTCGACACCTTCAGTCTGAAGAATGTGCATCGCACGGGACATAAACTCCGCCGATAAGGACTGTAGACCTTTCTTGGTCGTGTTGAACGCAATCTTAGTACAACGGGAATGCAGTGGTTCAATAATACGGTTCTCAAAATTACACGTCATAATGAACCGACAGTTATTTGAGAACTCTTCAATAAATCCACGCAGTGCTGGCTGCGTAGACTGTGGGTTGAGGTAATCTGCCTCATCTAGAATAACTACTTTATAACCACCGGACAACGAAACAGAAGAGGCGAACTGCTTGATCTTTCCTCGTAGTGTATCAATGTTGCCTTCTTCTGATCCGTTGATTACGATGTAATCTAACTCCAGTTCCTCGCACATCGCACGAGCGACTGTAGTCTTACCAGTACCAGCAGTACCGGAAAACATCATGTTAGGCAGTTCGCCGCCATCAACGATGTTTTGAAAAGTAGTCTTTAGTTCTTTTTCTAGAATCGTCTCCGAGACTTTGCGCGGACGATATTTTTCAACCCATAGAAACTCATTGCTCATTCGAACCTCATAATATAATAAAATTTGTAGGGGATATTATACTACAAATTCCCCTTCAAGTAAACCTCTCGCACGATTTATTTATGCGACCGAGGATCATAATGTCAATCGGTTTTTGCGATACAACCAATCGACAAAAACTATAATACTTCATCCGCATAGGCGTGGTTTACCTTTGCGTGGTGCATCTCATCACGACGGACGCACACAATCATATCAGAGAGCATTGCACCCTCTTCTAAATCTATGTAATAATCTATGGCAATCTGTGGTGCGGGAACATCTTCAATCTCTCCCGACTCTATCAGATACAAATAGTTAGTATAACTTTGTACGGCCTCTTCCTCAAAGTATCCAGTCATACGATGTGCCGTACGAGGGAAAAACATATACATCACCAAGTAGTAATGCCAAAAGACAAGTTGTACAAAAATAACCAAGACGCGTTCAAAAAAAGAAGGATGCACAATCTCCATAAAGAACATTAAGTGCTTGCGTTCGTTGGTCGCTTCGTCAAGAAGTTCTTGAATCTTTGTGCCATTACCCTTTTGCATTTTACGCAGACTGTATAGGTGCGTGAGCATTCCTCCGACCATGCCAGGAACGCCCGCAACTGTTTCTAAAATAAGTGCGCGTTTGCCGTAGTTCTGGCCAAAGAAGGTGTCTGCAAAGAATCTAAAAAACGAAGTCATAGACCTTGCAAAAGAATCTGATATTCTTGCGGATAGTTTCACGGAATCTCCGAAGGTGGTGCCGCCACCACGAATCGAACGCGGGACCTACTGATTACAAATCAGTTGCTCTACCTGCTGAGCTATAGCGGCATATTCTGTTTCATTTTTTCCTTACGTCTTTCAGTAAGGGTCCTTACTATGTATATGCGAGTGAATGCCACAAACGATATTCCAACAGTAAGAATTGTAGACAGAGTTAAAGGATCCGTAATACCCCACTTAACAACCGCTAACCATGTGTAGAAGATGTTAAGGGGGTAGTTAATGACCGTTCCAAGTGCAACGTGAATTGAGGTCTCTTTTGCAATTAGGGGGTCATATAGTTTCATAAAAAAGGGTTCGCGGGTAATGTAAACATTATAAACAGATCATTCGCGGGTAAAGGTAAACCCACGAACCCAAACTAGTTACTCTTCAGTTTCTGCCTGTTGCTGCGCAAGAGTTTCATAAAGGGCAACAACCTGAATCGCTTGATCACGTAGTTGGCCAATGGTAGTAAGTTCTTCACCCTTGAAACCGCCACGCGTCACTACGGTGTCCACGACCGCAACACAAGAACGTGCTACGCGGTTTGATAGGTCATTAAATGTTGTTTGTTCTTCAGTCATTTTAAGCTCCGTAAGTTGATGACTTTTCAAGCGCAATAAAGTATTGCGTGTTAGAATTAATTGAACGGAAGTGTGAGATTAACTTAGTTGAGATAGACACCTCATAGTCTTCACCCAACAACTTCATGTTGTTAACACCCATAACAAAGTTAAAGTTTTCATCCACAGGGAACTGACCTTCAACCAAAATAGAATACGAGTTAGAAGTAGAATCTTCTGTATCAACTACAGCAACTTCGATAGAATTTCCGTTAGGACGGATTGAGATGTTGTCGTAGCCGAGCGCAGACGATGCACGTTTGATCTTACTTAGGGTTTCGTTAGTAAGTAAAAATTTGACTTCACACTCAGGCATGACGATGTCTTTCTTAGGAGCAGAAAGCATCTCAGGGTCAGAGTAGAAGTATTTGACAGATGACAAACCACTGCCGTCCGAAACGGTACAGAAGTGTTCGCCAAAAGTAATTGATGGATTGTCTACCAGAGACAACACAGACAAGAACTCAGACAAATCATAGATACCAAATGTGTTTGGAAAGTCCTCTTCGATCTCAGCGCGAGATACGATATTCTTTGCGATAGACATAGTCTTCAAGACGTTTCCGCCATTGACAACAATGTTTGGATTGATAGTCGAGAAGTTTCGCAAGATCTCGACCGTGCGACTAGATAGTTCCATTAGATGTTTCCTCAGTTGATATGTTGCACATTATATAACATTCTATACCCACTTGTCAAGTGGTCTCTCTCATACGACTGAAATTTTTATCCTTTACGAACGACAACTTTCGTTCGAAGTGGGCATCTTCAAGCTCAGTCTTGTGTGAGATTACAAACACATTGGTGTCTTCTTTTAATGTGTCAATAATCTTCATAAGGTTGTCGACACCCTCCCCATCGAGAGACGAATCAAAAGTCTCATCAAGGATCAACAGGTTAGTCGACACAGAATTTTTCATCTTGGCAATCTGTCGCCAAGTGAACAAAAGAGATAGGTCAATACGTTGCTTCTCCCCTTCTGAGAAAGAATCGTAAGAGAAGGTGTCGCGGTAACGAGACCGGATAGTCTCAGTGAAACTATCATCCAACTCAAAGTGAACAAAGAAGTCTAGGATTTGCAAGTACTTGTTAGTCAGTTCGTTGATGACCGGAATATACTGACGAATGATTTTAGTCTTAATACCCGTATCACGCAACAGCTCACTGGCAATGCGGTTATAAGATGAACGCTCGGTCAGTTTAAATTTGTTGTCTGTGAGATCGTGCAACTCAGAATCTAGTTCAGTAAGGTCTGCGTTTGCTTGTCCCATGTCTCCATCACTGTTAGACATCTGAGAAAGGTCAGACTGAATCTTTTGGACATTTTGAGTCAATCGTGAAACCAGTTGCATATTGTTATTCATAACATTCTGCTTGTGGGCTAATTCCGACATCTCAGACTCTAGTCTCTCAATGTTTTCTTGGTACTCTAGTAGTTGTTTATCAGCCTCTGACATTAAACCCTTGAGTTCTTTGGCGCGATCAGTCGCAGCGGACTTTTTAGATTGTCGCAACTCATCACCAATGTCTTGATCACAGGTCGGGCAGTGTTCATGTTGATCAAAGAACTTTGCGTCTTTAACCACAGATTTTACCTGAGTATCAAACTGTGTACGATACTTTTCTAGTTTTTGTTTATTGGTACGGATTTTGCACAGTTCATCTTGCACAGAAGGTAACAAATTATTGACGGTCTCTGACAGTTCTGCCGTCGCTTCGTTGAGTGTAGCGATATCGTCATTAAGACCCCGAATCTCTGACTCTTTCTCTTTACGTTGTTGCGTATTGATAGCAGTCAGATCACGAATGTATTTCTTCTGTGCGTTGATCTTGGTCTTTACAACTTCTATAGAATGGTTGTTGTTCTCGAGCTCGCCTTTGAGGAGAGAGGTTTTCTCCTTGAGTATCACATTCATTTTAGAAAATATGTTAATATCAAGAAGGTCTTCTATCACGTCACGCCGAGAGGTTGAGTTGAGTTGCATGAACGGGATAAACGACGACGAGCCGAGAACAACAATTTGGTGGAAACTCTTGTGAGACATTTGTAAGATGTTCTTCTCAAGAATCTCTTGATACTCTCGTGAGTGAGAACTCTGGTTGATCATAGTACCATCTTTCCAGATTTCAAACTTCGCGGGTTTAATACCACGCACGATACGGTATCCAATACCGTTGACAGTAAAGGTCACTTCCGACAAACAATCTTTATTGTTGATTGTGTTGATTAACTGGTTCTTAGTAATCTTACGATGTGCCTTACCGAACAACGCAAACGACAGTGCGTCTAGCATTGTGGACTTACCCGCACCGTTCTCACCGACAATGAGATTGGTCGAGCAGTCAAGGAAATTAATTTCGTTAAAATAGTTACCCGTCGAAAGAAAGTTCTTCCAACGCAATGTTTCAAATCTAATCATGCAATTTCTACGGCCTGCGCCTCTACCATCAATTCGGACACAACACTTTTAATGCGGTCCTTGTCTAAATCAGTTTCGACTTCTTGTATGTAATTATAGATTAAAGTTTCCGTGTCGTCAACCCTTAAATCTTCGTCTGAGACATTTTCACCACGAAACTCACGGAAGTCTTCGGCAATCTTCAACTCATGAACTTTCTGTTGTTGAATGCGTTCTACATATCGTTCAAACTTCTGTAGGTCGGATCGGTTGGACACTATCAGTTTAACAAACTTGCCGTCAAGATATGATAAGTCTTCGAAATACTTAACCGTGTCCTCATCATAATAGATCTTGTGGAAGATAGTCACGTCATTCTGCACAGGCGTGATCTCACGCGTTTCTGTGTCATAGATGTGGAAATACTTGGGGTCGTGCGCATCGTTCCAGAAGAACTCCATCTGCGCGCCTAGGTAGTGTATATTACCCTTGCTTGACTTGGTGTGAAAGTGTCCGGACAGAACTGTCTCAAACTTCTGCAGTGGTTTGGGGTCCATACCCTCTTTACAAACCAGACCCTTGTCCATCTCAAACCCTGCGAGCTCGAAGTGGCCACCGATCACATCGGCGCCACAGTTGTCCAAGAAAGTCATTACCTCTTTCTCATTCTCTGGACAGATCCAAGGCACAAGACCAAACTTAACACCGTCGTACTCACGAACGATCGGGTCCATAAGAATATCGACCTCGTTCATGTAATGACCCATCAACTCTTTGAGGGAGTTCAAACCATTGGTGTTTTTGTAATACACATCGTGGTTGCCGGGAATGATGTCCATGTGAATATTATAGTCACGCAGCTTGTCTAAAAAGATTCTACGATTGTGACTAAGCGCCTTGAGGTTGACCGTCTTACGATTATCGTAATAGTCACCTAAGTGAAGGATCTGCGAGATGTTATTCTCAAGCAGATAAGGAAAGAACACCTCAACGTAGAAGCGTTCTTGGTAATCCATAAAAATTTCAGATGAATTGCGACACCCGCAGTGGGTGTCATTCAATATAGCGATCTTCATAAACTCTCAGTAATTGGAGCGGGATGTAGGGATTTCACCTACTACAGTAAGGGGTACTCACTGTCTCCATAACGAACTCCCGCATTAAACTTTTACTAATTTAGACACACATTATACTATAGTATAGGAGTCATGTCAAGTTAATCTTCCATCCATTCTGATAAGTCTGAGTCAACATTTACCGCACGACGGCGACGTTGTTTTTCTTCCTTCACATACTCTTTAAACTCATGATCGGCAGACTTTACTGCGTCAATGCGCATACGCAAAGAGTCAATGAAAGGAGATGCTTGTTGAGCTGTATATCCATCTTCCTCAAGTGATTCAGCCAAGAAGTCCATAACATCCGCTTCGGCAATATACTTGAGTTTAATGTTCTGTTGTTTTTTCTCTTTCTCTATTCTACGAAGAAACGCGAACCACGAGATCTGCGTAAAGTAAGCGAACGCATTTGGTTTGCCACTACGAGTTGCAGCCTCTATATTATAATTCTCAATCGCTTTGAGCATATTCTCAACAGCGTCCATAACCATTTCTTCACGATAAGTGTATCGCACAAAGTTCCCCTTGTGAGAAAGACCTTCTGCAATCTTAAGAAAACAAGATGCGATATAATCCGGAACAACAGGTACAGATTTTTCACTAGACTTGGCTTCTCGGACTTCAGTGCAGTACTCCACCACTGCATTTGAGAAATCTCTATTACTTACGTAATGTGGTTTTTCTTTTGGTTTCATAATATACAACTCGATTAATTAAGGTAACATTATACTATAATCTACACTGTTTGTCAATGCACTTGACAGATCGCATTTTATAGTGTATAATATCTCTGTTGTCGAGGGAGGATAATATACTAATTAATTGTCATCCCTGTGGTGTCCGAATCAATGCCTTCTTCAGACAAATTCAAATTCATTTCATCAAGGAAATCATCCAGAGACAAAGAATCATTAAAGTCATCTTCTAACTGTTGGGCCTCATCCTCTTCTAGATATGCAGCCATTTCCTTTAATGCGTTTCCATACTGATTTACCATTTCTTCAGTAGGGACAGCAATAGACATTACTTTATCCGTAAATATCATTATCACATTCATCGGTGAGTCTTGATACACCATATATGTTTTAAAAGCAAAAAACTTAGATCCATCATTCATTGTTTTGGCAGTGAGACTTAGTGCATTACGCACTATGAAAGATTCTTTCATC
>Ga0213867_1000658_pt1 | contig 15372 bp, 11 predicted proteins | sample PICome_12_FD_160120 | JGI IMG/M metagenome (GOLD analysis project Ga0213867, IMG submission 160120) | Coastal seawater microbial communities near Pivers Island, North Carolina, United States - PICO540 | ecosystem: Environmental > Aquatic > Marine > Coastal | place: USA: North Carolina... | reverse complement strand
GTTCCAGTCGCACCGGCTATACCGCCACATAAGGCTATCCGCACATCTTCCTTGAACCCATTGGAAGTTGATATGAGCGACAAATCTATCCTCCTCCGTCGCTGGGGCTGTATTTTGGTAAATGCCGATTTATGATCATTGTGAGATCGTTGTACGTTGAATACGCTGGTGCCACCATAAACAAAATGCCGTCCCTGAATGCATAAGTTCGCTATTAATGCAATGAAAAATATCATGTATTTCGGTACATTCGTTAAGTTTAGCATAATTGTTGGAGTAAAGGATCGCTCCTTTAATTTATGTTGATTCCCGCAATACGCGTTTCAGGTTTCAGGTTGACGAGGGTTTTTTCGCGACTTGAATTTGTGGGTTTCGTGCCTGCGTATTTTGGATGTTGGATTTTTCTGGCCTCTGCTTCCGGCAGCTGCACGCTGCACATGCTGAAACGTCGGACGTACGGTCATACGAAGTATTTCTCAAATACCGGGGAATGAAATACATTTAGCAGGTGAAGAAACAGTTCATCGAACATTGAACACAATACACAATCATCACCAGGAGATAACGAAATAAGAGTGTAGATGAAATATCTAATAAAGGATTGTTTTGCCCTGAGCATCGAAAAAAACATCTTACCAGGCTTCCTGTCAATCTATCTCCATAGTATAAGGTGTCAAAATTGCTCAACCTTGCTTGTGATGGATCAATGTACACATGGGTGAATGAGAAGGAGCGAATAAAATGAAGGTACCTTACATATGTTGACGAATAACACTTAAACCAAAGACTCTACTATTACTATTTTTTTCTAATTACACAACAACAAACGACAGGTTAAATTTCAATCAGCCGCGAAACTGTATCACTATCATGATGAAGTACTTTCATTGCTTTTGTAATATCGGCAACAATTATCGGTGATTGATTGGGCTCGCTCTCTTTCAAAGACGAGTCATCCTCTTCATCGCTAGATTCTTTACTTATAAATACACTTGGAGAAAGCTTTCTAACATCCCGTATTCGTTGCATTGACTTGCATTTCGTTTTAAGGCCTCTTCCCTGCTTCTCAATTTTTTGACAATCCGTGGGGACTGTGTAAGGCAAGCCTTTATCGAACAATATCAATTCTCCGCGCTTTACTTCTATCCAAACTTCGTCTTTTGTCAGCGGCTTGGTAGCTATGACCGCAACAGCGTCTGTCGATTTGTTTGTTTTCGAGAAATCCATAGTATAGTTACAATCAATCAATGATGCTGTTGTAAATGGCGGTCTTCTCAGAGTGTAATATAGACCGTTCCAAACACTAGAATTTGGGCGAGATCCTGGCCACGAAAACGCGAACAATGTGTACTGTCCACAACCTAACAAGAAGTTAAAAATCGTCTCGTTCTCAAAATCTTGAACAATCTCACAGCATAACCGTTGCAAGGTTTCATGTAAAACTGGTAATGTTGGGAGTGCCAGAAACTCAGCTTTAAGGGAATTAAGAATAGCACAAAAAACAGCCTCTGAATCGGTATCACCAACTGGGTTGTAACTCATATGTTCTGTATTTTGTTCTTTTGCTTTGCCCAAGCCTGGGCAGTCATCTCTCGAAAACTTCGGAATATCCCCATTGTGGCAGAAGCACCTATTTAGCACAAAATTTGTGACTTCAGATTACCTTGCATCGACTTAAGTTATACATTTGTATACATACCACTGAATACCCCACATCTCCCGACTGAAAGGGTGCACATTCTCCAGGGTTCCGCCACTTCCCTGTGTTGCATATCGAATATGAGCCATCATGGAGTACGTTTTCATAGGATACTGCTCTACCAGTGCTGCAATCGGCGAGTGAGCAGCTGGAGCTGGATCTGTGAAACATCGAAGACCCCTTCCTTCATAAAAGGCCAACCCCCATCCTATGACATTTATTCAGTTTGAGATAAAATGAGCAACGTTCATCTTTTAAAAAATTGTATGTAGTCGTTCTATTTGAACACAACGAAAACAACACACTACTCACCATCGCAATGCTTATCACTGCATCCACCTCGCTTCGCGAATCCGCGGAAGGAAAAGCTAAAACTTGTAGGCTCCGCTGCATTCATTCCCAGTAATTGGCACATGACACGATAGTGACAGAAAATTCTTTAGTGAGAAACTATTCGACAAAAAATTTAACTCTGGTTTTTCTTTCAACTCAAAAATGCCTCGAACAAAACTATGTTTGTCACCTGTTAACTCTTCAGGTTTTATTTTGGGGTTTATAATTGTAATCTCAATATACGTAGATGACCTTCGTTTCGTTGGAATGTATTCAATACGATTGACGTAGACGAATTATTTGTTCCTCATTGGTGTCTAAAGAACAGTCAGTGCTTTTACTTCCAAGTTACTGCAAACTGCCGATTAGAACAAAAATCTACGTATACGTCGTACATTTGTACGTACATGTACACGGGTGATAAAAATACGAGACGTGTTTGTTCTTTCGTCACCGCACCGCAACCACAACATGCATTGATGCCAATACGCTCGTACCGTGGTACGTAGGAGTGTACATTTTTTGTACATTGAGACTTCAAGTTGGCGAAGCTTTGTGTGTGAAGAACTCTTGCATCTTCTCCTCACTCCTCACGCCCTCCGCTTCACGCCCGCCTTCCCGGACTAACCCCTGGCCCTGGCCCCTGGAGTCTGGAGTAACGACAACTTCCTCAATGCTCGGTGCTTGATGTCACGAAATTAGAATCGGTAGAATAAAAAATGATTAGATGAAAGATACTCACTGAAGTGTAACATTGCGTCGTGACACTAGGATTTTTCATGCTCCGAAGCCTTACCATTTGTTGATGAATGTCGTCAAAGGCGAAAGGAATATTGAAGCGAAATATGTCAGCTAATGGAAGGAGATTGACAACAAGAGTGATCCTGATAATCCATATATGCTATACCTGCGATAACTTTGTACGAAAATTTGGTTACAATCGAATCATTCCATTTGTCATCGACGTATCTAGCAAATTCAATCACGAAGCTTTTACGTTCCTTTTCGCGCTTGCTTTTCGTCTTGCCAAAATTTATGATTTTCTTCATTATCAAATGGTTCATTGCGAAAGTCAGGTCCATTCAAGTCGATTTTGACGAGAAGTCGTAAGGAAGTCGGCATATCAGGAGAAATATTAAGTACTTACAGAATACGGTGTCCGTGGTTTGTCATTTAGGCACTCACAAGAATATTGTTTTTTGTATTCTCAACAATCCGTGGTCCCGTCATAACAATTCAAATGATACTAATCAACGAAATTGAAGTATGAATTTCAATTCAGTGATCAGGTTCCTGATGCGTGGGGATTTCTTCTTTAACTCATACTTATTTCGTAAGTCTTGAAGCGTTACAAACTCTACTTTTTTCAGTATAATATGGATATCTTAGCTGATATGTATTACGTTTATTTTCATCTTTCTACATTTGCACGGTTATGAGAAGTTTTGCGCGATGCTGATAAGATAATTACTTTCGTCAAACAATCCTTATGCCGTTTTGTTTCAGCCCAGAAAAGAAACTTTTGACAGAAATCCAAATATCAAGCATCTCCGCGACAAGATATTCCTCAATTGTAATAAGACTAGGTGTGTATTTGAAAGCGAACTTCAGAACACATTGTTTGAAATGTGAAAACTCCACTCTATTCGAAGAGGCGTTTGTAGGTATATTATTAAAAAGACTCTTTTTACAAGATGATAACAAAGCAATTTCAAGAACCGATCTACATATTTATCTCTATACTACATTCTCCTACTTTCCGTATCTGATCATGGTTCGAAATATTGCAATTGCCTTAATCATTTTTAAACAACATTTCCGTTTTAATACAACAAATCACACATTTGACTTCATGTTCAACGCTAATCATGCTATGCTAGTTCCTCGCATGTGTGCCAGTGCTGACACGACCTTTGCCCATCTTCGACAAAAGGCAAGGAACTTTATGAAGAGGACATCCCGAACGGCTTGTAATATCAGGTGATACCATAGCCATGCCTTGAGAGTCTTCTCCTTCCACACGAGGTTTACGAGGTAAAGGTGGAGGCATAATCTCTGCGTGATCGGCCCCTCTCTTGTGTGACTTTGTCTTCTTTTCTTCAGACGAAAGTTTTGCTGCGACGCTAAGAACTTCATCAAGCACGTTCTCTAGCTCAGGTCGTTGCAAGTTGGCAATTTTTTCAATTGCTAGCTTTTCTTCCTCTGAGAACGAAGACGTAGCGGACAAATGAGTACCTGAGAGCAATGTTGATAGAGAGTTATCAACTGAGATCATCACCTCGTGCTTGAGACTCTCGAAAAGACTGGAACAATCTACTTCAACCTTTACACGTCTCAATCCATTTTCACCAAATGTTCCTATCAATTTTCCATTCGATTTGATATGTACCGTTCTAGGAATTCCAAAAACGAATATATCCAAAATAACCTCGAAGCGAATAGCACAACTGGTACGGCCGGTACTACCCTCTGTATAGCCCCTTCCTGAATTCAAAGCATTGCATGCCTCGTCTCTTGAGGAGAGTACATGAAACGAAGTAACTACGGTTTCAACAAAAGTTCGACTCCAAATCAAGTCAAGAACAGCATTCGTAACGTCGTACCCTCCACTGCCCGCAAGGGAATCTTCCAGTATCTGGGCAAGTATCCGTGCATATACTTTGGCACGAGAATGAAGTAAGTTCGTGAAAGTGGTGCACAAATTAGTAGCTAATTCGTTTGGTACTTCAGCAATTGACTGAAGGTATCCACTTCCAGTGTCAGCTACGTCCATTCCTTGACCATCAGAGTAATTCCGGTCTAACCGCTCTTCTTGGAGCACCAAAATGGGACAGCTTAACGATGCAATCGCTGTTTCCTTCAATCTCTGTAAGTTGCCTTTATATCCATGACCAACGGCAAGTAACAGTGAGGGAAATGATCCGATTACAAAGGCATCATCGTCATCATCATCATCACGATATACTCCGTCTTCAGATGAAGTTTCTTCATTAGTCACCATAGACCGTAGTGCCTGCTGTGCGTTCTGCTGAATTTTCTGAATGAGGGAGCGGCACGGAGTTCTGTGATGAGAATCACCGATTTTCGAATGACACCCGTTATCATTATGCAGCTGCTTTTCCAGCTGTTCTTTGCTCGGTTTCTCCTGCTGTTCATGAGAAATGATCGTGCCGAGAAGGGTAGCGAATCGCTTTAGCAGTGCCTTCCTCTTGTCCTCTGGTTCCATCGTTTAATGAAGTAATTATGACTGCAACGATGGTGATTGTGGGGCAATGGAATTGATCTTAGAGGCTGCAATGAAATCAGGCTTAATACAAATGTTGTGTGTCTTGAGATACCTGCATAAAAACAATTATGCCTCGTCCACATTCACATCCATATCAGATAGAATGTTGGCAAGTATCTGATGTCATGTTGTCCAATACAAAATTCGTGTGGGTTTGGAAAAAGTTAGTGTATGAATTGTACACAACATACGTGAATCGTAAGTACTCCCAGCTGTTCATGGATTTCACTATTATGATGATTCCGCACTTACAAATTCTAACAGATGGCACCACCGTCAACAGGCATCAGTTATGCGATGCCGTACGTGTGTGCACGTAAATGTTTGTGAGTAAGAATGTTCATATCGTACGTCAATCAACTATGAAGTATGTCATCCGAACAAGTGTGAATGGATAAACTACAGTTTTAGCTCCCTACCGTAAAAAAGAGTACGCAGAACTTCAACTCAGAATATCTTTTAGAAAAACTTGACAGGTATCAAATACTTGATGTTTTCGAATAGATTCTACCGGTCCCTCTAGCGAGAGCGAGAGTGAGGAATCTCGTGATTATGAGTAGTCGTGATGGAATCATTCATCCATTTGATTTGAAACGGTGGCCTACCGTTTTACGTAATACAGCTGCAACTGCCCTATCGGCGAACTTCATCAACGCTCTCTGGTCAAAATGAACTATGAAGCGGCAGCTAAGGAGACTGCATTTTCTATTGCTGTGATGAGTTATACAGCTTGTCGAAATAGAAAGGATTTGGCTTCATCACCACACCCCTAGCCCCTACCTACATTACATGTATTATCAAAAGTACTTACTGAGATCGATCACTTCCGCATTCCATCCAACTGTATCTTAACATAAATATTTTTGAACTTCTTTAAATAGAGATGGGATTGTGCATGTAATTATGTTTTGGCAGTCGGTAACAGGATTGGACGGTCCGTGCGTGAAAATTATGGCATACATTCTATATGTGCATTCATAAAATGACGTGACATCAATTACACAGCATGCCAATGCGAGAAGTTTTAAAATAGGCTGATTACCGTCCCTGAGGCGCTTTAGAAATGAGAATGTACTATGGTTTCGTCCGCTAGATACATTCATGATGCGAAGTAGATCACATTCGAACGACGATGATTTTGTTTCTGTCTGATGATACTTCATCCGTACTTTTCAACCGGTCTGATGTCGTTATTTTTGTATACGCCAGTGTCAACTTTGATAATTAATCAACAGATCGTCATACAGCCATACCTTAAATGCTGATGACGGTTGATTATGCTACAGGATGATCCACTTTATCACGAAGAGAACTGCATAACCAAAAAAAGGATGTTCCCGTTTCCGCACATTGTTACCTCATCCGTACCTGTCAGTCGAACTCTGTTCAAATATCAAATAATCTATTAGCATCTACATGTAGTTTATGTAGTGCAAAGGCATAGGGTAAAAGATTGATACTACTATACAACATTACTAATCCACTTTTCTTTCGTACAAGTAACAATTAAATATGTCCTGATAAAGTCAGTCTTTGCTTTACTTTATAATTAGCTTCTCTGACGTAGATAATGTTTCGCCATCATGCGATGCTGGGGGCGGGCGGGTGAACGGTTCGGGGAAATACATTTGGGAGTAAATGGAATTAATTTCTTCCGGACAAACTGAACAGTCTTCTTCTTCAGTCACATATGGATCCGACGCTGCAGCGGAACTCACTGGATGTTGACGTGGAATTAAAGCACTGCTGGTAATTTCGCAAGGGTCATGTTGCGAATCGGATGAGATTGGTCGTGAACAACGATAATCATGATCATAATCATAATACAACGAATTTGTCGGCGCCGATGATCTACTGTTCGAGGTGCAATACGGCGGAAATCTATGAAAATCGTAGTCATAGGAAGGAGTTAATAGATGGCAGTTGTGATAAGAAGAATGTTGGCTTGAGTGGTCATCGGCTAAGGTCGGGGGATACATCGGATAATCAGGAAGTTCTCGGTATAAATCACTGCGATAAAAATTGGGTTCTGCATCTGGGTTTGCGACGCGCGCCTTACCAATACCCTTGATCTTCTTGCAGTGCATATGCTTCATAAGACCTGGCAAAGCGCGCAAGAATCGAGGGTGATAGTAACTACCGGCATCCTCTCCCCTGGTAATTCGTTTAAAATTCCATAAGCTCAGCTGTTTCCGAAACGAATTTATTTGGTTCTATATTTAACCGAAACAAAATATGAGCAACAAGAATGTATTATTAATTTTGACCATAATCATCTAATAACGTAATGCACATACCGTCTTAAAGTAACGAGATAACACTTCTTGTTGAAACCGCCTTGGATCGTGTACACGAAACGCTCTACCATGAGGTTTCCATGAAACAATATCACTAAAGTAGTAATGGGCATCATATAGCAAAGTCATAAGCTTATGAGGGAACTCTCCCTTCTTAGACGGGGCTGCCTCACTGCTAGCGAAGTAATGATGAAGACTGATGTTGAAAGTCATATCGGATACACCTCGAGCATGATCCACGTAAGTGTGGTCTACTTTGCCCTTGCTTAAAGCGATTGCTTTATCGCTCTTGACTTCTTCCGCAATCAAATTACTGTTAGCTTTTGTCCCATGTCGGGGCACATTAACTTTTAGAGCAGCTGACGACTTGGACTTCTTATCGTCAATGCTATGTCGAGTCGTATGATTGCTATTGTTCACGTCTCCACTGATACACCTTGATGGTGTCTGCATGGGAATACTTTGCGGTAAACTGCCGCTGTTTCCATCCCCGAAGTTCTGTTGTTGTCTTCCTTCGTGATGCGCATGAGGATAACGGGACGACGAGGACGCAGTCGAAGAGGTGAATTGAATTCCTTTAACTGGAATTGGATCAAATGATATCGCGCAATCCGAGACTCCTCCCGCCCCATCATGACTTTCCACGATGGGGAAGCAGTCCTTAAGGATGTTGAATATCGTCTGCTCATTGTCGAGTGTGTTGGATGATGACATGGTTCACGCGTATCAGATAGATGATGAATGTCGCACAGGGTGAATGATGGCGGGAATTGTGTGTGGAAGTTATGTTTTCTCTATGGTCTTGGGTCATTTAGAGATGTGTTTCACACGTCCTTATTGAGCTTAATATCGTTCTCGTGTTAGACATCAGAGAATCTGATGATGTGAATTGCGTGATGTTTGCACATGACGATGCGAAAAAGCAATGTCTATTAGGAGTCGTGCGTTGAAAAGAAAGGAAGGTTGTATTGGGGATTAAATTGTCAATTAAACAAATATTTCGATTATTTATGGACATAGGTAACTGGATCTGAAAAATATTTGTTCTTTTGCATTATAGTGATGTAAGCATTCCCACTAGTATTTTGTACGTAGTTCGAAAAGGATAGGATTTCGCGGATAATGTCATCCTTTTATATAAAGATGTACACAAGAAGATTTAATTTTTTTGTCACATACCATAATAAAATGAAATGATTCCATATACAAATTCATCTATTCATTAAAATGTGGTATTAAAATTTAGTCATTTACTACGAGAAAAATCGAGAGAATGTTCCTATGACAGGCGTCAATCTTGGGATAGAGATTGGCGAGCGAAAGAATGTATCACATACTAAAATTAGGTTCTTGAAACAGGTGAGGATTGATACGGACCTGGGATGAAAGTGCGTTACTTGTTCAGTTCTTTGTTTTGTGAAAAATTAAATTTTAGTCACTTAAGTACGATGTCTTTGTTCACACAGCCTAGGTTTCATCAGTGAATTTGCGTAAATTGAATGTAGACGAGGTTGATTCTCCTAAACGGAAACATTCTTTTGTTAGCCATTTCGCAATAAATCATGTCAAAACATGAATATCTAATGATCAAATCGAGACGGCGATTATGGACATGAAGTCCGTATGACTTCTGCAACTTCATAGTACACTGCTCTTGGTCAAGCTCGCGCCGCTTTTCATGGTGACCGATCATAGAGTAGGGTTTACTTGTGTACTTTTGTGGTCAGAGTTAAGATTAGAAATCCTTCTTTTTCTTCAACGCTCTCCTTTCTTGAAAATATAAATTTAGGTTGCTAGATAATACGCAAGGATAAGATCAAAGCATATTAGGATTTGAAGAGAAGAGTTTGTATGTGATTGCATACTTCAGTTGGCACCATTAACACTATGGCATATAGTTTAGGAATCTCTTGATCATCCTCTTTAATGTTTCATAAAGAGACGATAAAAAATGACGCACTTTGGTATTAAAGCCAATCATGGATTCAACTATTGCAATGCTTAAGTAGGTTGAATGGTAGATAGAAGTTGTAAAACACTCAGCGGAAAGTGAGTACAAATATTACATAATGATGGATGAGGTTGATGAGTTCAATGATGATGAGGATGGTCCAGTCAAGATAGGTAACAATACGCTGTGGTCTGAATGTTCCAGAAGATATCGAAATTCTTGATAGATTTGACCAAATATGACAGGACGTTACACTGATGGTGCGGCTACATGATAATTCAATCAAGTGAAAATTTGAGGCTTCAAGGAAACCCATATGCAATTTGGAGCGAAATTGGAAATTTTTTGCTCCAAATAGTGAAATTTATATACACAGCTAAATAAAGAGTTATTAATACAGGAAAATCCTTCCAATGACCCATAAAAGTGGATCACATTCTTTCCATTATCGACATAAGACAAACGCCTTTCTAACACAGTCTCATTAGATTGTTCAGTCGTAGTCGTAGTTGGATCTTCCTGACATTGTCATTACTTTCCCCAGGTCCGCAAAGATTTCATCAAGAATAATTCTTTTATACGTTTAAGGAATATCACAATCGCGAGCATTACACGTCGCTTCCACCAATTCTTGTTTAACTAATTTTTCGGGGACCTTTTTCATTTTCTGAAGTAGCCATTCCCTTGCTTTTGAGCATTGACCTTTTGAAAAACCACTCATACCTGTGAGCCTTAGATCCAATCATACGACCCAGGGCAGTTACGCTTACATCCCATGAAAGCAATGGCCTAATTCTGTGTGGATGTGCAAGCAAAATGCGTGCAAATGGACACGAAGCTCTACGACCACCTTCAACATGTGCAGTGCTGAATTACATCGAGTTCTGGTTATTCTTGGGAGATTGATTCACTCTTTCCTTTAGCGATTGTGACCCAATAATTCTATTAACAAAGTATTTGGCATAGTCTCGTACTGTTGCAGTAGCATCTGCACTCTTACCCAACTCTGGTTTTTACGTTTTTATCAACAAGACTAGCTTGCATAAACTTTTGAACGATCAAGATGAGCGTGAGGGCAGAAGCACAACGCACCCTTTGACCCTTTGGTGATTTACAGACAATTGCGTAGCAGTAGCAGTACATATACAATGTATGTATAAAGTACCGGGCACATGTACACAATCACGTCTTTGTGTTCGTTGATGTCCGTTGCAGTTCGAACACTCTCTTTCTGATTCGCCTTCATTCGAACGAGTTCTGCGTTCTGTCGTCCGTGAGCACCTCTTGGCACGATCCTCATTAAGTACAGTCACAGTCATACAAGATACATGTACAAGACGCAAGACGGGAATGGTAGTTTGTTACACAAAATACATTTCAAAATACATTTTCTTCCACAAAATACATTTTCTTCATGAAAAATATTTCGATGATGATAGCAATAAATCGATCAGTAGAGAATCGCCAATCTGAATGTTTCACAGGGGGGGAACAATCAGACACTCTTAACGAATCGTTGAACAAAGAATTCCCAAGAAGTGAAGAACCATTAGAGTTCCATGAGCAGTGCGGAAATAATCAAAAGAATAACAAGGCAATGAAACTAAAAAATGTTCGTTTTGGTAAAGTAAGGGTTTGTTGTTTTCCAGTTGCCCCTGGAGATAATCCAGCAGTATCTTATGGGCCGCCGATACGCTTGGATTATTCGATGCCACATATGTCATTTGAAGAAGACTGCAATGAGTTTGGAAGAACAAGACACACAAAGAGTCGACCCTTATCCGCAGTGCAAAGAAAGAAACGCTTATTTGATACTGGTTTTAGTCAATCTGAAATATTGAAATGTTCAAAGAACGCCACAATCATAAAGAGGCAACGAAGCCGTACAAGAAAACTCGATCTGTTAATGAGGTCGCCGTGGTTGCTAATAATTGCTCCGCATAATTTTGTTCTATAATGAGATTAAATTTGAATAATTAAATTAGTGAAGTCTCAATACTTCAATACATTATCTGTGGATGTAATGAGGTTCTGGTTGCAGAAAGGTCGAAAGAACATAAATGTAGCTGTATTCGTTTCCAATAACGTTCCACAACTGTGATTTTCAATTGGTCCACGGTTGCACGATACACGCAGATGATTGTTGACTTGAAAGCAAGTATGGCGACCCCTCCTCACTAAAAGGACCTTTCCTATCTGCGAATATTTATATTTTCAACTTGTAGAAAAATTTAAGCATAACATCTCATGCATAATCCGAAACAATTTCCCTTGCCAACTTTATCGTCACTTCGACCATCTTTTCCTCTTCTCTACTGTTGGAATAATTGCCTTCGTTCAACGCTTTCGTGAATTGAACTGCGTATCCGACACAGAAATGGACTTGTCTAGACAAAGAATCACTGCATCGTGATGATTGTCGCAAAGTCTCAATTCTTAAAATATTTGAAAGAACAACCAATGCGCGGTGCATCAATTCCAAATGAGAGTAATGGCCCAAGTCGATAAATTCATCAAATGAATCCAATTTCGATATTTCCACGCAAACATCTTCAAAAACTGAGGTGCACATTGCAAGACCTCCAAGTGAGGCGCGGCTTATATTTATATTTTCGACATCAAGCGCAAGTGCGCACCAAAGTTTTAGATTATCCGCATAATCTTGTCTTTGCTCTGTTGGACCTGCTATTCCATTATCCAACTCTCCACCAGTAAAGTATGAATATACATACCTTGTACACGCGAGGTTAGAAATACATTCGATTGCAGCTTGCCGTACCATTAGATGATCTGAAAATATCTGATAGTGAATCTTATTTAATTGTTTTCCAATTTTGTCTTGACAAGCTTCGTCACCAGCTAAGTTGGTAAGAGCCAAGAGAGCCTCGAATACCGGTAACTGATTCGAGTTACCCGTTGTTTCATTCAAGATCGACAGCAAATGCGGTACGGCACTGAGTTTCTGAGAAGCTGGTAAAATGAGTGGATTAGTAGACACCAACAGTTTCGCAATGACATGGCGAGCAATATCAATTGATCGATCTGAAAGGATTTTCTTCTGCCCTTTCTTGGTCAACGCCAAAGTCACGCAATGTTTCAGCACTCCAACTTGAATGAGTCTCCCACGCGTTGATAAATTCGTTGACATTCTAAGCAGAATTAAATACCCTAATTCCTGAGCCTGATCCGTCATTGATCGCTCGTCCGATGATTTCTCCCTCAAAACTCTCAAAATCACGTCGACAAGGCCTGAGCAGCAGTCAGAATTGACCAGCGTGACAATACGTTCGTTGACATCTACTTCTTTATCAAAGATTTCAGCTTCATCATCGTCATCATCCTCCACCTCATCCTTTGTTTCTCTACTTCCTTTGTTACCATTTTGCATCTTGTTCAACTTTTTAAGCTGTAGGTAAGATTCGTAATCCATATTACCCGATTCCGATACTTTCTCGCGCTCGAGAGTCGTCACAGAGATTACAAGGTTATGAATGATTTGAAAGTAGGAATACAGAAATGAACCCTCATTACAATTATCCCCTAGCTCCTCCATTATGTTTGATAATGATCTTAACAAACGCGTATCGGCACAGATCCAACTTTTATACTGCGGTCGCGCGCTCAAATAATGAAGCAGTTCAAGCCCAGAAGGAATGTTTGCTTTTGTTCCTTCCGACCCAATAAGTAAGCTACAAGCTGTTTCAAACAGTTCATCTTCTTGACTATTTACTTCGGATGCCAAATTGAGTTTTGCGAGACTGAGGGTCAAATTTGAGCGGACTACGGAACTATTGGTATTCTGCAAATACTTGATAACATTCTGCTGGTTTCGGCCAACAAATAATGTCGTAAGAAGCGAACGGCCATCTTTACAGTTGGCCATATTGTAAATTAATTGAGACACAAGAATTTGGTTTTCAATTGTGTCACCAAAAAGAAACTCTGCTATAGCGTCTTCGCTGACACGCCTGTATACTTTAGAACCTATCTTCTCATCGCACATAAAGGCCGCAGCCGCAAGCTTTACAAGCTGGATTTTATTGGTCAAACCATCCGTTGTCTTGATAACATCTCCATTTATTTGTAGAACAGAAGTAAGAATAGGACTAATTTCCGAACTATCGCTCTGCAAAAGTAAAGTTATCGGAACGAGATTAGCAATATATTTCTTTCGGGCGTTCATAAATTCTCCTGTAATTTCGTACACGAGAAAGCTATGAATTCTCTTCAAGTATTATACAAAATATATTATGACTCTCTTGACTTACTGTACAAATATTCTATTTTGTTTACACGAGCAAACTCTTTGGGACTAAGAGAGTTCTTATCGCGAGATTCTTCCTTCTTACTTAGCACTTCATCCCCTTTACCAATTGGTGTCACTCTATTGGTACCGATCCATATAAGAATAAAGTCCAAAATTGCTTTTAAAAAAGGCGCGCTCTTTCCTTCAGTAATCCGTTCTTTATGCAGAGCTATCCTTAAGGTATCGCACAATTTCTGGTGAATCATTTTGTGAGGGACAGTATCTTCATTTGGTATGTATTGTATGTCGTCATCAACGTTCACAGAAATTAGCTTCTTATCGGGTTGAGCCAAAATATCATCCAGTCTCTCCTCTATAAATGCCTGCTTCGGTGAAGCTGCTTCCACTACTTTCGCAAGTGTCAAAAAATATATATCTATTAAACTTTTGCTATCATTGTCCTCGTCAAAGCTCGGGCAATGCAGCAGCAATGTAATAATGTGGTCACGTGCAATTTTATTTAAATGCGGATGATGCAGAAGAAGAGTAAACGTAAGTTTGGTAGTATCGGAAAGCCTCGAAGGAAACTTTTCGAGAATTTCTTCGGTACGCGAAAGATGATCAGAAATAATTATACCTGGCTAGAAAAAGGACAAACCACAGAAAACGTACCAAATAGTAAATCAAGTGAAATCGTACCATACTCTTCTCTTCGAAGAATTCCTTGAAGGGAGTTTGCTATTTCTTCTTCTGAAGATGAACCAATTGATTTGAGAGCTAACCGATCATCCTTCATCCTGCTAGCTACCAACCTAACCTTTTTCAGTAACGCACTTGCAGAACCATTCTTAGGATTATGATGCATTAATTCCATTATGTCCGATGCAGAAGCGTTTAAGTGCTTCATGATCACATTTCTATCATTTTTATCCTCTATCTCTAGTTGACATAGGTTCCAATGCGACATCGCCCGCCGATACAGAGCCTTTTCTCGATACTTTCCGTAAATGAGACTATTTACTTCACTAAGCACAGCAATCGCATGTTCCGTAGATCCCAACGCATCCTCAAACGATTCCTTTGAAGATGTCTTAGAAGCTAAAAGAGCCTGGGCTTTGTTCAAAAAGAGCACTCCCAGGAGCTCCTTTGTTTCATCATCGGTCGAAATGGGCTCATTTCTCTTGTTTGAGATGGCGGCAATGGCATTTTCGTAGGATGAAATGGCAAGATTGTGATGACCGTTGGAAAAATGTTGGTTTCCCTCTGTCTTAGAATCCAATGCTCCCTGTAAAGCGCTTTTGTTCATGGTGCGATTGATAGAGTATGTTCATGAATACATTTTTGTAGAATCTGTTTTTTCACTGTACTGTCAACTGTCAACTGTCAAATGTACCGCAGGTATGGCGGTCGGCGGTACATCCTTGCGTATTTCGAAGTAACCTTTTTTTTTGAACTGTATGCTTTTATTATATTAACTTCTACTCTTGTACTAGGTATAAATTACTTTGTGATTATAACTCGTCCTCTTCATCCGATACCGGTTCGGAAGAGGAGGAGTAG
>Ga0213867_1000657_pt1 | contig 15406 bp, 11 predicted proteins | sample PICome_12_FD_160120 | JGI IMG/M metagenome (GOLD analysis project Ga0213867, IMG submission 160120) | Coastal seawater microbial communities near Pivers Island, North Carolina, United States - PICO540 | ecosystem: Environmental > Aquatic > Marine > Coastal | place: USA: North Carolina... | reverse complement strand
GCATCAGCGTCGGAAATTATGCTCACAACCAATTTGCCAAAGGAAGAAGCCGAAGCGATTGCCCGCTTCCACCGTGCTTAAAGCTAGCTAGCGTCGAAGCCATTTCCTTATTATTATTATTATTATTATTATTATTATGTGCAGATTATAGCGTAAAGACAGATAGTTTGCAGTTTGTGCGGGTATAGCGGTTGCGGACCTGCACAGATAGAGAGCCGGTTTTCCGATTGAGCTTTAGCGTGCCTTCTGGTGTGCGAATAACGGCCAGCTGGCTAGATATTTCTTCAATAGTGCCAACGCGGTCGCCATCATAGCCAAAGATTTTCACCTCCTTGCCTTTCTTAGCGCTCCGAATAACGATTTCTGCTATGTTCAGATTGCTGTTTTGGCAGGTGTATTTTTCATGCCGAAAGCGCTCTAGCATGCACCCAGACAAGCTGACAAGAACGCCCCCAAGCATCGTGGCCATTATCACCGCCGATAATATCTGTCTGCTGCGAGAAGGGCCGGTACCGGGGCAGTGTGCGTTTATGCGCGTTTTAGCTATGTTTGTCATCTGCCCCAATTTTTACCCCTAATTATTATCTTTATCAGATTGCGGCGGTGCGGTTAGGTCCAATTCTTCACCTTCTGCTAGCTCAGCCATAGCTTGTTCTATATCTGAGTTTGATGCCAGTACGGGTTCACCCAAATTGTCCGTATTATCCGCAACGGTTTCGCTGGGTGTATTAATATTGTCTGGTGTATTTGGATTTTCGCCCCCTTCGAGGCTAGGCATTTCTATCTCGGCTGCCGGCATGCTTTGTTCTGATGCGTTTTGTTCTGGCGTGCTTTGTTCAGCTATTGGCGGGCTAACCTCATCTGTCTCATTTGCCTTATCTGTCTCATCTGATAGGGATTTGGCAAAGACGGCCTTTTTCGTCTCAATAAGGCGGCGTGCATCTTCGATACCCACGGTAATCGTAACGCCTTTTGGAATACGCACACCGTTGATCTCGCCAGATTCGACAACCGTCAGCTCATTCCATTCCTCATACATATCTTCGGGTATTTCACCTTCCCCGTCTTCTTCTGCATTCACCCCTTCTGCTTGCGGCACTTTTAGCATATCCGCAGGGGTAAGTTCAGAAATAGCTTTTTGTGAGGGGTCACGATTAAAGCTGGAGATATTCTGCATCCGCATCCGCAAGATATAGACCCGCGCAGCCAAAATACCGAGCCTCTTATTATCGTCTTTTTCAGCAGCGAGGGCGGTCTCAATAAAGCTATTTAGCTCGGCCAAGGACTTGTCTGAAAATTTTTCAATAATGGCATCACGCACGCGAATAGTCTCCGCGGTCAGGGTGATAGTAGAGCCCGGTCCGGCACCATAAGTCAGGGAAGCTGATTTCATATTTTTTCTCCGCCAAAGCAACTTGGCATCCTATTTGCAAATTTTACACCAATTCCTGCTGTATGGCTGAAAAAACTTATAATTTATTTTAATGGTTGATGTGCTGAAAAAATGAGCAAGATCAGTAACTACCTTGAATTCTATTCTGAAGCTTTGCAGCTACGCTCAAAGCGCAATGAAGTATTGGCATCTAACATCGCCAATGCTGCGACACCGCATTTCAAGGCTCGTGACATTAATTTTGATCGGGAAATACAGCGCCATATTAAAGAAGGACCGCTGGTAACTACCAATGATGTTCACTTTCCAACCAATATCAGCCCATTGCGCGAAAAGCTGTTATTTCGCGATCCGCTTAACCCGTCTTTGGATGGCAATACGGTTGAGATGGAAGTGGAGCAAATGGAATTTTCTGAAAACGTCATCCGTTATCAAACGACGTTGCAGTTTCTAAATGGTCGGATATCTGGACTGATGTCAGCGATACGCGGCGAATAAAGAAAAGAGGCAGGTTTATGGCTGAGGTTAAAAATATTTTCGACATCGCTGGCCGTTCTATGGCGGCGCAGATGATACGCCTAAATACGGTTGCCAGTAACCTTGCTAATGCAGGTGTGGTTACAGGCGATGAAAAAAGCGCCTATCGCGCGATGAAACCAGTATTTGAGACAAAATTTGCGGATGCGCTCAAGCGCACCGGTGTATCGACGGTAGATGTGGCCGATATCAAAACGGTATTGCGCGAGCCAGAACAAGTTTACATGCCCTCACATCCAGAAGCAGATGAAAACGGGAATGTGTTTCGGGCAGCGGTAGATGAGAATGAAGAAATGGTCGAGATGTTAGAAGCTTCTCGGCAATACCAGAATAACGTTGAGGTTGTCTCAACATTGCGTTCCTTGATGATGCGCACCATCAGCATGGGCAAATAACCCAAAAAGGCGGAGACCAGTATGAGCACGGTTGACAATAACCAATCCCTGAATGCCATTTTAGATAAATTAGGTATCAGAGAAACCGAACAGCAAACACGGGCTGATGGCTCGGCTCTTGGCCAGGAAGACTTCCTGAAGTTGATGACTACTCAGCTGCAAAATCAGGACCCCTTCGCGCCGATGGAAAATGCAGAATTTATCGCCCAGATGGCGCAATTCTCCACAGTGACAGGCATCACCGAAATGGGTGAGACCTTAAAAGGGCTGTCTAGTCAACTCTCGGAGTTCAGAATTGCAACGGCTACAAACTTACTCGGCAATTCGGTTCTCGTGCCCGGTACTAAGGCCTATCCAGATCATGATGGGGCTGTGCATGGGGTGGTTGACCTGCCGGCTGCGTCAGGTGCAACGAATGTGGTCTTTAAATCTATGCAAGGCGAGGTTCTGCATGTTGAAGATTTAGGCGCACGCGCCTCTGGCCTGACTGGCTTTACTTGGGAAGATATTCCGCAAGAAGTGCTGGATGCAAATGAATATATCACGGTTGAAGCCTTTGCAGATCAAGGTAGCGGTCTGGAGGGTGTATCTACATCTGTCTTTGGTGAGGTGCTGGCTGCCTCTACGGGCGGTGCCGATGGTGTGCAGCTGGATGTCCGCGGTTATGGCGATATTAGCGCAAATGACGTCGTCCGCTTTCGCGGGGGTTCTGGCACATAAGTTGCTTTGAAATGTGTAAGTAATTTTTTGAAGTCGTGATTTTAAATCTAATAGACTAACTATTTAGCCCTTCTCTTGGAGACCTAGAATATGTCATTTTATACCGCGCTTACTGGATTGAATGGTTCACAGGCTGACATTTCTGCAACCTCAAACAATATTGCGAACGTTGGTACCACTGGCTTTAAGCGAAGTGTTGCTGAGTTTGGTGATATTTTTGCTACTTCACCTTTGCAGAACTCTTCATCTTCTATTGGTTCAGGTACCATTTTGAAAGGGATTAAGCAGCAGTTTACGCAAGGCAACATTTCTTCCTCGCTAAACGCGCTAGATATGGCGATTTCTGGGCAGGGGTTTTTTGCTCTAAAGCCGTCTCTGACTTCAGCCCAAACAGTGTATACACGAAACGGGTCACTGAACGTTGATAATGACCGTTATGTGGTCGATTCCGCTGGACAGTATTTGCTAACCTATCCGGTGAACGATGATGGCTCGGTAACTGCGAAAGATTTGCAAAGTGCGGTGCCTTTGCAGTTGCCAGTGACTTCTGGTGACCCTCGCGCGACAAGTAATATTTCTCTTGGTGTGAACGTGCCTGCAGCAGCTGAAGTGGTGACCGATGACCCACAATTTTCAGATGGCTATAATTTCAACCCTTCTGATCCGAGCACCTTTACAAACTCAACGTCAATAACCATCTTCGACGATTTGGGTAACCCAACAATCGCAACGATCTATTTTGTGAAAACACAAGCGGCATCTGCTGATGACCCAACCAACAAATATGACACCAAGCTGGTGATTAACGATACAGTAATTGACCCAGACCTGGTCTCGGCTGTTGATGATAGTGGCCGCCAGCTATTTATTGACAGATTTGGTAAGCAAACCACAGATGTGCCAGATGATAACTACTTCTTGGAAGGTAAAGGTTCTGCGCTTTATAAGCTGGATGGTTTGCAGGAGTTGATCCCATCTCAGCCAGCCAAATTGCAGAGTGAGCAGTCCGAATTTGATTTTGGTGAGGAGGGTGACAGGCTAGTTGAGGTTGTAACAGACCCAATGCAGTTCAAAGCTACTCGTGAAAGTGGCACCGGCGATAGCCGCGTCTATTGGGGCAAAAACTTCCTTACAGTAAATGTTGATAACGGTGACCAGCCTGTTAATATTGATATTCGTCCAGGTAAATACAATGCGACCCAGCTTGCAAATGAAGTTGAGCGTGCAATCAATGAAGCCTATGGTGATGACAATAAAATCCAGCTTGTTCAGAACGTTGATGATACGTTAAATATCAATTTGTTTAAGTTGAACCAAGATGGCTCCTCAGCTGGTCTCAGTGCACCGATTACCGTTGACCTTCTGGGGGCTAGCTATGTCTCACAGGTTGATGGCATCACTTTGTCTGGCGCATCGCCCGACTTCACGCGTGAGCAATTTCTGGCCCATTCACAGGCTAAAATTAATCAGGCTTTGAACGAATACGCTGTAGATAGCACAGACGCGGTTACCAATGCTGCAACCTTGGGTGTGACCACAGACTTATTTGCTCGTTCAAGTGGGTCATCTATGCCGGCAATTTTTGAAAAGACTCAGATTGTCACTTTTGACCATACAACCTCTAGCACTTCATCAGGCTCCATCACTGGAGCTAGCCTTGGCACAGACCAAAAGTCACTTGTTTATTCTACTTATGCTAGTCGTCCATCTGTGAGTGTTTACGACAACAAACAGATAGTGGATACAACTGGAACAGGCAACAATTCGGTCATTTACAATGCTACTGAAAACACTTTGCGTGTTTATTTTACTAATGCGGGTTCAACCAGTAATTTCCAGCAGAATGAAAAAATTAGAATTGCTGGTAACTTTACCAACGCAGCAGAGCTTGGAAACTCAACCATGATTAATGGTCGGGAATTTACTATCAATAATGTTTCATCAAACTTCATTGAGATCAACACTACTGGCCTTGATTTTCCAGATGATAATTTTTCTTTGTCAGAGACAGACTTGCATGTAATGAGCGATGAATCTGAAAACGTTGAGGCCTTCTTTGAAGGCGCGGAAAATGTTTATGAAGGCGCTGAAGTTAACTTCAATAGCCAGCGCTTAGTTATTCGCGAGATGAGCTCTGAAGGAAGGCATCATTACACCAATACTAACGTATCTTCCCTGAATGAAATTTCTACCTTTTCAGGCTCTGTGGCTACAGGCTTAGGGGCGGGTACCTTTAATATCGCATCTTCACAGATTACAAATGCAACTGGTACTGGGGGTGAAGCTTCGCTGAGCATTACTATCGCCGGTGGTCAGGCGACCGCAACAATCGTTGCTGGTGGAAGAGGTTATTCAGCTGGTGACCAGTTAACCATTGCGGGTAATTTGCTAGGTGGGGCATCCCCAGCAGATGATTTAACGCTGACCGTAGGTACAGTTGCATCTGCAAATAAGGGTATTTTTTCAAACTATCAGGGGCAGTTTACGCTTTCCCAGACGATTGGAACAACCGCGACAGATTCTCTCGAAGTGCTCGGGATCAGATCTGGCCTAACAGATACGGTGACGACAACAACAGATTGGGTGGATGAAAAAAATCCACCGATTAAGGTTAAATATGATGCGGTAAACCAGCGCCTGCAATTTACTGTTGAGCGTAATATCCTCGGCACAGGTACTAATTCAAACTTTAATTCCTTCTCTATCTATGGCGCAGAAACGGCAGATGATACCAATAATCTGGGGGTGCCAGCAAAGAACGATTCAAATGAAGTGCTTATTCGTGGTGGAGAGGTCTTATCTACAGAAGCCTTTGTTGCTGATGGAGAAGAAATTCAGTTGAATGATAAGCGCTATGGGGTAAGCGTCAATTATAATTCAGACACACGGTCTTTCACTTTTTCTAGCGGTACAACAGGTGAGGCCATTGCTGCAAATGGAGCATTAGGTGTCGATGAAACGCAGACTGCGTCCAACATTCAAATAGGCCGCTACACGCTAAGCACAGCCAATGGCAGCGTGTCAGATACAAATGATCATTTCTCTGGAGATAATCATCTGATGGCCGTTGGGGTAAGTAAAGCAGATTCTGTCTTTACTGCCGGCCGGGGTCTTGCCTCAACACCTGCGGTTGCTGTTGGCAGAGCTGCCAATGATGATTTGACAGATGTCTTTCGTTTATCAAGTGCCGAAGGAGATAACCGCTTCAACGTTTCCGTTAACGGTATTAACGGTGTTGTTGAAGTGCCGTCAGGTTTTTATGTGGGCTCTACGCTTGCTGAAGCGCTTGAAACCCGTATTAACCAGATTATGGATGCAGAAAGCGGCGAGACCGTCGGCGGCGTAACGGTTAAATATTCTTCTGATGACAACAATTTTATTTTCACCACCGGTACAACAGGAAGTGAGTCCACCATTAAAGTAAAAGGTGCCTCTCGCTTAGGTCTTGATGATGTGCCTTTGGGTGTGGGCTCCGTGCCGGAGATTTATAATCTGGTACAAGCTACAAACGCAGAAGGGGTTGCCCTTTATGTTGACCCGAATGGCGATGTAGTGACGACCCCGCCAGATAATCTGGTGGAGGGCTATTATCCGCTTTATATTGATGAAGGCGAGTTGACCTTTGATAAAACCGGTAAATTATTGAGCCCTAAAAATCTGGTGCATTATGAAAACCAGTCGCAAGGGACATCTGTTTCGCTAGACATCAATTTTGGGGCCTCTACACAGTTTGCGCAGCCTTTCTCGGTGCTCTCTGTGGAACAGGATGGTTTTACATCTGGCCGACTAGATGGTTTGGAGATTGATGCTTCTGGTACGGTTCGTGCGAACTACACAAATGGCCAGAATAACCCGCTTGGTAAAATCGTGCTGGCGAACTTTAATAACCAGAATGGTTTGAAACAGATCGGTAACGCTACCTATGTGGCGACAGCGGTTTCTGGTGATGCACAGGTCGGTGAGGCTGGTGCAGAAGGCTTCGGAACGGTTCTTTCAGGTTCGCTAGAACGCTCGAATGTGGATATTACCGAAGAGCTGGTAAACCTAATCACAGCGCAGCGAAACTTCCAAGCTTCGGCAAAAGCGATTGAGACCACCACAACCCTGACACAGACCATTATTAACATCAGGCAGTAAGATTAAGGCCGCAACCGCTAAAGGCATATGACTAGGAGCCCTAAATTATGGATAAGATGATCCATCTGTCTCTTAATACGCTAGATATTGCTTTACGCAAGCAGGCGGTGAGTGCCCAGAATTTGGCGAATATGAATGTGTCTGGCTATCGCCGGGATATGTATGAAAGCTTTGGGTCTTTATATATGTCGTCGGATAATCAGCTTAATGCGCGTACCTTTGCCATAACCAATGGCAGTGGCATTTTTGATGACACACAAGGGCGGATGCGCCATACAGATATGTCTACAGATATGGCTATCGAAGGGGATGGGTTTTTTGTTTCAAAAAAGCCTGGTTCTGCTATTTCTTTGACGCGCCGCGGGGATATGTCGGTATCTGCTGAGCGGCTATTGGTAAATGGGGCAGGTGCTCTTATCCTTAACCAGAATTTACAGCCCATTAATGTGCCACCCTTTCGTAAAATGATTGTTTCTGAAGGTGGCCAATTAATGATTGAACCGTTAAATGGAGAGCCGGGGGTTACCGAAAATTTGGGTATTATTGGGTTGATTTCTGCCCAAGACATCCAGCTGAAAAAAGATGATGATGGTGAAATTCGCCCGCAAAATGGAGAAATCCAGCCGGACCAGAATGTAAAGCTTAAGCAAGGCTATGTTGAAGAAAGTAATGTGAATGCGATAGACGAGCTGGTTGCCTCCATGGGTTACCAGCGTAGCTATGAGTTGAACATGAAGCTGATTAAAACAGCCTCAGAATTAGATGAAAATACGGCTTCCTTGCTGCGCTTGCCAAATGGCTAGGCCTGTTTTGTACGTTTTATCAAGATGTTCAAAATACGCGCGCCTCAGCTAAAATCACACCAACACCACTAACTGGCATAGGGATTGCAATCATCCGAATGGAGATGACAACCATCGGAGAGTGCACACCATGTCAACTTATGCAATGCATGTTGCTAAAACAGGCCTGAATTCACAGCAAACAAAAATGCAGATCATTGCCAACAATTTGGCAAATGTGAACACTAACGGCTTTAAAAGCGACCGAGCTAATTTTGAAACACTGTTATATCAGATTATCCGCCCAGCAGGTGAGCAAACCTCTGACGAAACTAATCTGGCATCTGGATTTTCTATCGGCGCGGGTACCCGCCTGTTAAATACCAGTAAACAGCATACACAAGGCAGTATCATCTCAACCGATAATGCACTGGATATTGCTATTGAGGGGTCCGGCTTTTTCCAAGTTTTGATGCCAGATGGCCGTGTTGGTTATACCCGCAACGGCGCATTTGCGCGTTCAGCAGATGGCACCATGACTACCCAGTCCGGTTATGTAGTGCAACCTGAAATTCAGATTCCCGAGGGCGTGACCCAAGTAAATATTTCACAGGACGGTATTGTTTCTGTTCAGGTGGCAGGCCAGGTTCAGTCTGAAGAGATTGGCCAAATTACATTGGCTGATTTTGCTAACCGCCAAGGGCTTGAGCCTATTGGTGAGAGCTTTCTAGTTGAGAGCCCATCTAGCGGCCCAGCAGTAGTGGCAAATCCGTTTGAAGGTGGATTTGGCAAGCTTTTACAGGGCTCGCTTGAGGGTTCAAACGTGAATGTCGTCCAGCAGCTTGTGGATATGATCGAAACGCAGCGCGCTTATGAAGTCAGCTCAAAATCAATAACTTCAGTTGATGAAATGATGCGCTTTATCGCACAAAATCTCTAAAGGTTATGTGTTTTAAGGTCAGCGACCACTTTTCACACTCTTTTTTAAAGGCTTATAATGTTCTCGAAACCCTCTTTCTCTTTTATTTTGGCGTTGGCTCTACTTAATCTGGTTAGTGGCTGCTCGACCTATATTGAGGACAGGGCGTCGGAAGCGTTTGAGCCTGTATTCCCAACCGTCAGTCTAGCGCCAGATACAACTCGAAAAACTGGGGCTATTTACCGGGCTGGGGAGGGCGGTCTATTTTCAAAAGATAGGCGTGCGCGCAAAGTTGGCGATATCCTAACTGTCGACTTTAATGAAGTATTTTCTGCAACAAAGGCGCAAACAGCTGCAAGCGCAAAATCAGATTCTTTTGAGCTTTCTCTGCCTCTGGGATTGCCTAATTTACTAACAGGTGGACTAGCAAATGGTGACCCTAATAATGCATTGACAACCAGCACGGCACAGGCTTTTTCTGGTTCTGGCAATGCTGCCCAATCAAATTCCCTTACTGGTCGTCTATCTGTGACCGTTGTGCGGGTATTTGATAATGGTAATCTTGGCATTTTAGGTCAAAAAGAACTGACCTTAAATAATGGCAAAGAATATATTCGGGTAAGCGGCATTGTTCGCCAAGAAGATATTTCGTCAGTAAATACCGTACCATCAAACAGGCTCGCTGACGCACAAATTAGTTATATCGGTGCTGGCGACATGGCGGATTCATCGAAAAAGGGATGGTTGAGCCGTGCAATGCGCACCATCTCTCCATTCTAATTTTTAGTGTTTTTGACATTGAGCTAAAGAAGCAGGCGAGTAAGCGATGAGAGTAAAGATGACAAACATCAAAATGACAAGCTTCAGGATATTGAGTGCGGCAACGGTTTTGCTGGGCTTGTGCTTGCCTATTGCTAAAGCTGATCGCCTAAAGGATTTAACCTCAATAGCAGGGGTGCGGGCAAACCAGCTGGTTGGATATGGTATAGTGGTTGGTTTGCCGGGTACGGGGGATGGTAATTCACCTTTGACCTTGCAGTCTATGCAGGCAATGATTAGCCAATTTGGTGTAACCACGAATTCTACGACTTCCTTGAATGGAAAAAATTCTGCTGCTGTTATTATCACTGCAGAACTGCCTGCTTTCGCAAAGCCGGGACAGCGGATAGATGCAACAATATCCACACTCGGCCAGTCAAAATCATTGCGCGGCGGAACGCTCCTGATGACCCCTTTGATGGGTGCTGATGGTCAGACTTATGCAGTAGCGCAAGGTAACTTGTTAGTTGGTGGTTTGGGGGTAGCCGGTAATGATGGTTCTTCTTTGATTGTGAACGTTCCAACTGTTGGCAGGATACCGGGTGGCGCCACAGTTGAGCGACTTATTGAAACTGACTTCTTAAAAACAGACAGCCTGATCTTGAATTTACATCAAGGAGATTTTTCTGTCACCAATCAGATGGCAGAGGCCGTAAATGATGTGTTTGGCAGCGGTGTTGCTATTGCGCTTGATTCGCGTTCGGTAAAGGTACGCGCACCTGTTGATCCATCTCAAAAGGTGGCTTTTATCTCCATGCTAGAAAATATTGAGATTGAGCCAGAGCGCCAATCTGCAAAAGTAGTGGTAAATGCCCGTACAGGAACAATAGTCATTGGCGGTGATGTACGTGTTACGCCAGCAGCTGTAACGCACGGCTCGCTTACTGTAAGGGTAGATGAAAACAGCAATGTTACCCAGACTAATAATCTGGCCGTAGCAAATGGGGTGGCCGCGGCAACGCCAGGTGCCGCTGTGACAACACAAGACACAGACATTCAAATTGACCAGCAGCCAGCTAGAGCGTTTCTATTCGACCCTGGTGTTGAGCTATCAACCATCGTTGAAGCGGTAAATGCAGTAGGCACCAGCCCAGCTGATTTAGTTGCGATCTTAGAAGCCTTGCGTGAAGCTGGTTCGCTTCGTGCAGAACTCGTTGTGATTTAATCGGATTTAGGAGTTTAGATATGAATATCATGCCATCAACAAATCCGATGCTTCAGGCAGAACTGTTTAAAAAGCCAGACCCAAATGCGGAGCTGCACGAAGTTGCGGAACAGTTTGAAGCTATTTTTCTTAATCAGATGCTGAAGCAAATGCGAGAAGCTAAATTATCAGAAGGCATTTTCGATAATCAAGCGACGGAAAAATATAACAGCCTGCTTGATATGGAACAGTCCAAGCATTTGGCATCCAGTGTGAATTTAGGCATTGCTGATGCACTGATGCGTCAGCTTAGCACCAAATTGAAGGTGGAGTAATGAGATGACCAGCCTTTTTGATGTTGGTAAATCTGCGCTTAATTCTTATCGCCAGTCGCTGGCGGTAACCGGCCAGAATATCGCCAATATCAACACTGAAGGATATAAAAAGCGGGAAGCTAATCTTGAAGAGGTTAGCGGCTCGCAAGGCAGCGTAACCAGCCTTGCCAACCAAACTGGGTTGGGGGTCAGGGTTAGTGATATTAAACGCTCCTTTGACCAATATCTGCTAGACCGTGCACGCACCGCTTCAGCTGGTTTCGAGAAGCTTGATAACTATGTTGACCAGGTGAGTCAGCTAGAAGATTTACTGCTGCCAGAAAAAGGAAGCTTAGGCGATCAAATTGCGAACTTCTTTGATAGTTTGCGTGAGGTTGCCGCGGCGCCATCCGAACTTGCGCCGCGTGCTGTGGCTATAGAGCAAGGAAAGGCCCTAGCACAGGGATTTAATACCTATGCACAGCGGGTAGATGAATTAAAAGGCGGCATTAAAGCAGTTGTTAGTGACAGCATGACATCTGTTAATATGCTCTCGCAACAGCTAGCGGATGTAAATGGGCGCATTCTGGCAACCGGACAAAGTGGGCAATCACCCAATTCGATTTTTGATTTACGAGATAGGGTAATCAATGACCTTTCAAAGCTAATTGATCTTTCTATTGATTATCAAGATAGAGGTGTTGCTAGTATCAGGCTTGGTGGTTCTGGTGTGGGCCCAATACTAGTAGAGGGCAAAACTGCGCGCAGTATCGATTTTGAAGAAACGATTAGTGGGCTTCAGCCTGTTGTTCTATCTAGCGGTGAGCGCCGCGCAACCAATCAGATAACAGCTGGCATGGTGGCTGGCCTAAGCGATGCCTACACAACCGCAAATGAAGTGTTGAAGGAAGTCAACCAGCTTGCCTTGCTGATGGGTCGTGAGATGAACGCCCAGCACCGTGCAGGCATCACCCTTGATGGTGTGCGTGGGGACAATATTTTTTCTAGTAACGGGATAACGCTGGTTCCAGGTTCAGCAAACCGAGCAGATGTAACAGGTGAGCTGGATATTCTTAACCCAGATGCGTTGCCAATGGGCGAAATGGTAGCCGCCTACTCGGCTGAGGAAGATATCTGGACCGTAACAGGTACAGATTTAGAAACACCACTTCGTGGTGCCCGCCAGATTGCTGGGCCCGGCTTTATGTTGCGCATTTCAGGTGATGCGGCAACTGGGGATACGTTGGTTTTAAGTCCGGAAACTGGAGCAGCAGAAAACTTCCGCTTCCTGCTGGATAAGCCACAACAGCTTGCGGCATCGACCGGTTTATTGGTTTCAGCTTCCGCGCGGAATGCTTCTGACGCGATAATGTCGGCGCAGACCATTACGCCAGAGCCAGCCCCTAAACTCGCAGGCATAGCAGATGTGTTTACCAACTCATCTTCTCCTATTGAGGCTTCAGAATTTTTCCGGGATGGATTTCTAGCTAAAATCCCAGCTGGAACAAATGCAGTTTCCCTTACGTCGCTAACGCAGCAATCAACAGCTCGTTTTCAGCTTACTAACATTGAGTTAAACAGTTTGACTGGATTGAATTTTGCGTTGACGGATACCACTAATATCGGTCCTTTCTCATTTGATGTGCGCTATCAAACAGCCTTTCCGCAAGCTGGTGCAAATGATAATTGGTCCAATACATCTGACTTGGCAGACATGCTAAACAAAGGTGTTTTGAAAACACCAGCAAATGAAACGCTGCAGGATTTGGGACTTTATGCAAGTGGTGCGGATGGCCAATTAACTCTGACCAGTGCCAACGGTAATTTTGATACAGCAGATGCTAATGCAGCAAGGCTAATTGCAGGTGGCGGCCAACTTCGTGCGGTTACTTCTGCTCGAATTGACGCGTCAGACTTGCAAATTTTTACTTCCGAAGGTCGGCATATTGCTGGCAGCACGCTCAGTGCTGAGCAAGTAGCAGAGATAATGACTTCGGAGAATGGATTTGGCAAAGATGCCTCTTATACCGGTGCGTATTTGAACCAGCGTAGCCCAGCTTATCGCGGCATGGATATACAGATTAATCGTTCAGCAGGCTTTAATGTTTTGCGCACAGGAGCGAACGGTATTGGAGCTATGGCGGTTGCGGGAGTTGGCCGGATGCCGGCTTCATCTGCAATTGACCAAATTGTAGCTGTCCAGCAAGGTAATGGTCAGGTCCACAATATCACGCTCAGTGGCGGCGCTTCTGCTGCCGAGGCAGCAGCGAAGCTAAATACTGTTCTTACAAACACTGATATCACCGTAGAAGCAATGATGCGTCTTGAACTGTCTGAATTTAGTAATGCAGGTAGTGTATCTTTTGGCTTAGAGAGCGTTAACTTGGAGCCAGTAGAAATTAGCGCGGATATTATTGCAAATGACTTAACCAATCTAGCAACTGCAATTAATAACCAGTCCAATCGCACGGGAGTTGTTGCTCATCTATCTGCAAATAAAGAGCGTGTAATCATAGAAAGTGCTAGTGGCAAGGATATCTTTTTGTCTGACATAGCGAGTGCAACGCCAGCGTTTAAAGCTAAGGTGCTTAATGAGGACGGTAGTGCAGCAAGTACACAAGTGACGCTTGGCGGGGCAATTAGCGGCGCTAGTGCTGCCAATCAGGCGCGCTTTTCTGGCGTCGTCAAGATGGCATCTAGCAGTGCATTTTCCTTCATTGATGGGGCTGAATCTCTAACCCACAGTGCTGAAGATAGCTTAGAGGGTAGCTTTGTTTCGGTTGTCTCTAATGCTAGTGCGGATAGTAAGCTGGTTAATTTCGACGTACAGAGTGATTCAGATAATAACGAAGCTTCTAACGATGGCAGACGGGCGGTAGCTGCAGGCGCGCAATATAATTTGAGCGTGCTTACTAGCGATGAAGATATTTCATTTGCTGCCAGCCTTTCTTCGGCAGAGGTCAGCCCGCTTAATGACGCAGCGGTGCATAAAGCGATGGCAGAGGCAGTGCGTGCAACTGCATTGCTTGCCAGCCTTACCTCAGGTCAGCCTGCTGCTAAACCACAATCTGTAGAATTTACATTTGAAGGGCCAAATGTTGACCAAATAGACACGGTAACTAACCCTGTTGCTACAACTCTTAGTAATGGGGAGTATATTATTGATGCGTCTCAGGTTACCTATCCAGTTGGGGTGTTAGGTCAAGATGTCTCTTTGGATGTTTCTATCGTTGGTGGCCAAGCGACAGCTACCATCACTTCGGGGGGAAGTGGCTATACAGTGGGTAACCAGCTTGTCGTTCCGGGCAACTTTCTAGGTGGAACAAGTCCAGCAGATGATTTAACTCTAACGGTTTCAAATATCCTGTCGCCAAATGTTCAGGTTGGCGACACATTAGCTATCGATGTTGCTGGTTCAATGGTCAATGTAAGTTTAGCCATTGGTATGACCCCGCAGCAAATAACCCAAGCGGCCGTGCAAGCCGTTAATAACGCTAATTTAGGGGTTATTGCATCAGCGCAAGCTGAAACCACAAACGGCATTACGAGTTATAAATTCACTATTGCAGCAGATGAGGTGAATGAGAGTTTTACCTTTAACGGAGTTAATTTTACAAGCGTTGGCAACAGATCAAGCCTTAATTTGACGGATAGTATTGTTGCAAGCGATTTGCCGAAAAATGGTGATGCAGTTTTTGTTGATTTTGCTGGTGACAGCTACAAAATTGCGATGATAGAAGACGAAATTGTGGTTACTGGTGGTGAAGAAGGGCGTCTAACAGCCTATTTTGACGCAAATCACAATTTACAGATTTTCGCTGGCGGCACTCTTTCTGGTCATGCCATAACTCTAACAGGCGATAATCAGGTTGCAAATAATAGCGCAGCAGCCGCGCGATTTGGTCTTGCTTCTACACAAATGCGCTTTAGTGGTCAGGATATTGCCCCAGCCAATGGGCTAGACCCGCTTACTTTTAGTTATAATGACACTAAATTTTCTGTGCGTCTGGATAGTGCTGGCAATATCCGTTCTATACCCGCGACCCTTCCGGCAGATGTTAATGTTACTTTTTCTGAGACGACTTTGGGGCGCGGAAGGGTGATGATCACTTATAATTCTGCAAATGGTAGCATTGAATTTGATACCCCCCAAGACACGATGGGCGTAAAAATAGCAGATTCAGATGTGCGTGTTACTGATGGGGGCATTCGTATCTCCTCTGTATCTGGAAATGTGCAGAAACTT
>Ga0213867_1000656_pt1 | contig 15411 bp, 16 predicted proteins | sample PICome_12_FD_160120 | JGI IMG/M metagenome (GOLD analysis project Ga0213867, IMG submission 160120) | Coastal seawater microbial communities near Pivers Island, North Carolina, United States - PICO540 | ecosystem: Environmental > Aquatic > Marine > Coastal | place: USA: North Carolina... | reverse complement strand
GCTGAAGCTGAATTAACTTCAATGTTAAGTGAGTATATCTCTCTAGAAATCGATCTAGAAATTCTTGATATGCTAATTGAAAATGCTTCTGCTGGTACTGAAGTATGGTCTGCTGTTAACAACCAAGCTATTTCTGGTACTGGAAACGGTACTGTAACTGACCTAGGATTCTATAATTCACAAGGACAGTGGTTCCAAACATTAGGAACTAAAATCACTAAACTAAGCAACATCATCCACCAAAGAACTCTAAGAGGTGGTGCTAACTTTATGGTAATTTCTCCAAAAGTAGGTACTATTCTAGAATCTATTCCTGGATTTGCTGCTGACGCTGATGGAGATGTAACTAAGAAAGATTATGCTTTCGGTGTACAGAAAATCGGTGCTCTAGGTGGTGGTAAGATTAAAGTATACAAAAACCCTTATATGACTGAAAACACTGCCCTATTAGGATACAGAGGTGGACAGTTCCTAGAAAGTGGTGCTGTATTTAGTCCTTACATTCCATTAATCATGACTCCTCTAGTATACGATCCAGATACATTTACACCACGTAAAGGTCTCTTGACTCGTTATGCTAAGAAAATCGTTCGTCCAGAATTTTACGGAAAAATCCAAATTTCTGGTCTTAACACTCTATAATAAGAGTAAGACGATTTTAATAAGATTAGCCCGGCTTTGCCGGGCTTTTTTTATGTATGTACTAATAGGAAATACTTTAATATTTATAATAAAAATATAAATAATGGCTAATCTTAAACTTTCCATTAAAGAACAAATACTTTTAGATGGTACTGAAAGAGGAACTGAATATCGTTATACGATTCCCAACATTACCTCTATAGACAATAGAATACTAACCCTAGCATCAGGCTCAGAAACTGAAATATTTACTTTTAGTGATGTTAATAATGCTGGTACTTTTATAACTAGTAGTTTTAAATATGGGCGTATTACAAATTATTCTAATACTGGTATAAAATTAAAAGTATCTTCTTCTGCAGAAGCTTTAAATTTTAACCTAGCTGCAAGTGGAAGTTTTATGTTAAATAGTAGCGAAATAACAGGATCTAATAATACCGGTAGTTTTGTATATGATGATATAGTATCTATTAAATTAGAACCATCAGGTAGTGATGCTAAGGTAGAATATTTTGTAGCAACAACTTAATTTTTTAAATATGGCAAATCCAGCAATATGGCCCGGTTCAAGCTCATTTAATCCAGGAGATACACCCTTTGGATTTTACGACTCAGATATTGAGTTTAGAACGGATGCAGATAAAGTATCTAACTTTTGTGCTAGAAGGTTAGGTTATCCTTTAGTTGATGTAGAACTTCAAGATATTAATTTTTATACTGCATTTGAAGAAGCAATAACTTCTTATGGTAATGAACTATATGCTTATAAAATTAGAGATAATCAATTATCAATACAAGGATTATCTAAAGATACAGAATTAAACCAAGCTACAGTTACACCTAATTTTGAATCAATTATTCGCTTATCAGAACAATATGGTTCTGAAGCAGGTTCAGGTGGTAATGTAGAATATTATACAGGTTCAATTGATGTTGTAAGAGGGGAACAAGACTATGATTTAAAAGCATGGGCTAGAGATAATGGTGTAGATGGGGAACATGGTATAGAAATTAAACGTGTATTTTATGAATCAAACCCTGCTATTGTAAGATATTATGACCCCTATAGTGGTACAGGATTTGGATATCAAAATTTATTTGATTCATTTGGGTTTGGTGGGATGTCACCTGCTATTAACTTTTTAATGATGCCATTAAATTATGATATGCAAGTATTGCAAGCTATTGAATTAAATGATACTATTAGAAGGTCTAATTTTAGCTTTGAATTAAAAAATAATAAATTAAAAATATTTCCTATACCTACAATAAGTGGAAGTATGTATTTTGAATATATTAAACGTGATGAAAGAATAGCTAACTCAATCCAACAAACCCCAGATAGAGTAACTAATGTATCAGATGCACCATATTCAAACCCAACTTATGCCGACATTAATAGTGTAGGAAGACAATGGATATTTGAATATACTTTAGCCTTATGTAAAGAAATGTTAGGATATGTAAGAGGTAAATACGACCAAATACCTATCCCAGGAGCTGAAGTACAACTAAATGATGCTGATTTAATTGCAGCAGCAACAGCAGAAAAAAATTCTTTAATTGAAAGATTAAGAGGATATTTTGATGAAACTTCTCGTAAGGCATTACTAGAGAGAAGAGCACAAGAATCAGAATTTACAAATCAGGAACTTAAAAATGTTCCATATACAATTTATGTAGGATAATATGGCATTATTTGGTCGTTTACGAGATGTAAGTTTAATTAGAGGATTAAACAGGGAATTGATGGGTGATATAATAACCCAACAAGCTGCTTTCTACAAATATAAATTAGAAGAAACAAAAGTTAATTTATATGGTGAAGCAGCTGGGGCTAAATTTTATGATGGTCCCTTTTTATTTAATTGTTTAATTGAAAGAGAAAACCAAGCATATCCTGAAGATGACACTGGAATTGGATTTGGACAAGGTATTGAATTTAGATTTTTACGAGCTGATCTTGTAGATGCTAATGTAGTACCAGAAGTAGGAGATATTATTTTATACCAAGATAAATACTATGGAGTAGATTCTACAGTATCAAATCAGTATTTTGTAGGTAAAAATCCAGATTATCCAAATAATGAAAACCCTCTGAATCCTGGTTTAGAAGATTTTGGTGCTAATTTATCCATAATTTGCAAAACATATTATGTGCCCGCAGATAAAGTAAATATTTCACCATATAAAGAAAGATTTTAATATTTATAATAAAAATAAAATAAAATGGCAAGATTAGGAGAAGGACTAAATATAACTGGCAGTTTTAGTCTAGCTGCTACAACCGAAAATACATCATCCGCTGGGAACTTATGGTTTGATGGTACTGGCTTTCAATATAGTACATATGGAACGGCAACATGGAGTACCGGGGGTAGTTTAATAACAGGAAGATATTTCTTAGCAGGAGCAGGAACACAAGATGCAGGTTTAGCATTTGGTGGAGCAACAGGGAATGGAGCTTGTACTGAAGAATATGATGGTTCATCATGGACAGCAGGTGGTGTTTTAGCAACAGCAAGATATAGACTAGCAGGAGCAGGTACACAAACTGCAGGTTTAGCCTTTGGTGGTAAGGTAAGTGGTCCGTATGGTTGTACATGTACAGAAGAATATGATGGTTCATCATGGACAGCAGGTGGTGCTTTAGCAACAGCAAGACAACAATTAGCAGGAGCAGGAACACAAGATGCAGGTTTAGCATTTGGTGGGTATACCTTCAGTGGTGGTAGTTTCACTACATTCTCATGCACAGAAGAATATGATGGTTCATCATGGTCAGCAGGTGGTGCTTTAATAAATGCAATGAAGAGATTAGCAGGAGCAGGAACACAAAATGCAGGATTAGCTATAGGTGGGATACCTGCTTCTAACGCCTTCTTTGCTGCCTGTACAGAAGAATATGATGGTTCATCATGGTCAGCAGGTGGTGCTTTAATAACAGGAAGACAAGAACTAGCTGGTGCTGGTACTCAAAATGCTGGATTAACATTTGGTGGTAGTGCACCTGTACAGTTATCCTGCACAGAAGAATACGATGGTACTTCATGGGCAACAGGTGGTGCTTTAATAACAGCAAGACAATATCTCGCAGGAGCAGGAACACAAACAGCAGGTTTAGCATTTGGTGGTAATCCAGGTAATGCATGTACAGAAGAATATACCGCAGCTATAGTGACTTGTACATTGTAATATGACCCAATATAGAAAACCAATACCAAAAACACAAAAGCAAATAAGTAAAGGCTTACAAGATGCTTTTGATACAACTCGAGGTAATCCTAATCAAGCGGATAATCCTAACGAGTCACAAACTGGTATTGATTTTAATCGTGGTCATAAACTTAGTATGAAAAATGATTCATCTAAGTTACTTACTATTGGTATACAAGATTTAGATGAAGCTGTATTTTATTATTTTGATAATGTTATAAAACCTTATGTTTATCAAAATGGTAATAGACGAAATGTACCATTTATTTATGCTGCACCTGAAAGATGGAAATCATATCAACGAGATGGATACTATAGAGATAAAGGTGGAGCAATAATGTTGCCCATTATTGTTGTTAAACGTAATAATATTGAAAAAGATAGAAGTGTATACAATAAATTAGATGCTAATATGCCTAATTTATATGGTAGTTTTCAAAAATCATATAACCCAAAAAATGCATATGGTAATTTCAATGCATTAAATAATAGAATACCAGTTAAATCTTATAACTTAGCAGTTGTTCCCGATTTTGTAACATTAAATTATAGTTGTGTTATTCAAACATACTATATGGAGCAATTAAATAAAATAATCGAATCAGTAGAATATGCTTCTGATTCATATTGGGGTGATCCTGAACGATTTAAATTTAGATCATTTATTGATTCATTTCAAACTACTACAGAATTAACAGCAGGTAAAGATCGTTTGGTTAGGGGAACATTTGATATTAGATTACGAGGATATATTATACCTGAAGTAATACAAAAAGATGTCACAGCACTTAAAAAAGTTAATTCAAAAGCTAAAGTCGCTATTACCTCAGAGACAGTAACTAATATTAATGATGTCCCTTGATTAGGTAAATAAAGGTTATTATATTATCAATCAATGAAAGTTTTATTTTTATCACCACATTTAAGTACCGGAGGTATGCCCGCGTTTTTGTTAAAACGTATTGAGGCATTACTTGGTTTTACTGATATAGAAGTATTTGTTATAGAGTGGAAAATGTACAGCCCAACCTATATAGTTCAAAGATCTAAAATACAAGAATTAGTAGGTAAAAATTTCACATCCTTTTTAGGGAATAAAGAATCACAAAAGGGTATTATTGATTATTGTTATGCTAAACAAATAGATATAATCCATATAGAAGAAAGCCCAGAAGGATTTGATTCATTTAATAAATTTGATTCTAACCTTCAAAAAGAATTATATAACCCAAAACATCCCTGGAAAATTGTAGAATCACCCCATGGTATGGGTTTTAATCCTACAAAAAGTAAAAAATATGACCCTGATGCTTATGTATGTGTTACTCCGTTCCATGTTGATGTAACTTATAAATCAAGACCTTCAATTAAAGAATTAATAACTTACCCTATTGACCCTACTATTCAATCTTTGGAAAAAAGGGATGACCTTTTAAAACATTGGGGTTATTTAACCAAGGGAGAATTCCATATCATCAATATTGGTTTATGGACCCAGGGCAAAAATCAAAAATATGCTATTGATATAGCTAGAAAATTATATGGAAAATATGGTTTTACTTATATATTCCATTTTTTAGGTAATAGAGCTCCTAATTTTAAGGAATATTGGCAGCCTCTTATACAAGATTTACCCCCTAATGTTAAAGTTTGGGGTGAAAGAAAAGATATAGATAAATTTTTTAAAATAGCGGATTTAATGTTATTTACTTCTACGTGGGAATGTAATCCTATTGTATTAAAAGAAGCTATATCTAATGAAACTAAAATTATGGCCTATAATTTATCGCATTACGGAGATGAGTATTTACCTTTTATTACCCCCTTAAGTGGAGAACTAGAAAAAGATAAATTAAACTTAATGGAAACAGTACATTCTCCTATAAAATATAAATTAGGTGATTATCAAAATAATGTAGAAGAATTTGCTAAAAAACACTATAAACTATATACTAATTTAATAGATAATGGTAAAAGAGGCTAATAAAATATTAATTAGTTTTAATTTAACTCCTAAAGTTGAAATAAAAGGAGATACTAATAAAAAATATCACATAGAATTTATAGATGGTGATACAAACCAAATTATTCATTCTACTACTATTAAAAATGGAATGTGGACTGTATGTAGTCGAAGATGGCATACTAATTGGATTATAAAAGTAAATGATAAAATAGTACATAAATTTGATTTAACTGGGAAAAAAGTAAAAGTATCTCTTGAATCAAAAGCTATAGGAGATACTTTAGCATGGGCACCCCAAGTAATTGAATTTCAAAAAAGATATAAATGTGATGTAACTTTATCTACTTTCCATAACCATTGGTTTGAAACAAACCCAGAATATAAAAATATAAAATTTAAATCACCTGGTTATACCGATAATGAATTTGAAAAACTATCAGGAGATAACAACTCAAACGTAAATAATAAATTCTATGCTCATTTCTCTTTAGGGTGGTTTCAACGAGACAATAAATGGGATGAGGGACAATATCATCTTAATCAACCTAATACTATCCCCATAATACAATCTACTACTGATATGTTAGGTTTACCTTATAAAGAAGTTACTTATGGTTTATCTTCCCCAGAATTTAAACGTCCTTATAAAGAAAAATACATTTGTATAGGTCCCCGTTCTACTGCTGGGTTAAAAGAATGGCCTCATCATTATTGGCCTGTGTTAGCTGAAGGATTAAATAAAGAAGGATATAAAGTTGTAAGCATATCCCATGAAGGGTTTAACCAAAAAAATATTATAAACAAAGGAAAAATGAAATGGGAAGATACTATTAACCATCTTCGTCATGCAGAATTGTTTATAGGATTAGGTTCAGGTTTATCTTGGGTAAATTGGACATTAGGGAAACATACTGTTATGATTAATAATTTTGTACCTTATGGTTTTGATTTTACCCAAAACTTAACTAAAATTGAAGATTATTCTGTATGTAATAATTGTTGGGCTGATAAAAAATTTATGTTTGATAAAGGAAAATGGGATTGGTGTCCACGGCATCAAGACACAATGGCTCAACACATTTGTCATAAGGCAATCAAACCTGAAATAGTTTTAAAAAAAATTAAATACCTATTAAAGTTTAAATAATTAATATATATTTATTATCAAATAATTATGTCACAAATAATTAAGTTACAAGAAAAAGAATTACAAGATATTAAAGATGCCCAAACTAAAATCACACAATTAATTTATGGGTTGGGTCAACTTGAAGTACAAAAAACAAATATTTTAGCTCAATTAGAAGAAGCTCAATTAAAACAAAATACTTTAGGTAAAGACCTTCAGGAAAAATATGGGGAAGGGGATATTAACCTAGAAACCGGTGAAATTACTCCACCAGAAAAACCAGAATCAACAGAATAAATTGGTTTTTTGAAGGGGGTTTCAATATTTATAAGAAAATAATACTTAAATAAACACATAAAATGGCAGAAACTCTATTATCTCCTGGTGTATTAGCCCGAGAAACTGACCAATCATTTATCCAAGGACAACCTGTACAAGCTGGTGCCGCAGTTATCGGTCCCGCTGCTAAAGGACCTGTGGGTATTCCAACATTAGTTACTTCATATAGTGAATACCAAGCAATTTTTGGAAGCGATGTTACTAGTGGCTCACAACAATATGAGTATTTAACCCAAACCTCAGCAAATAATTATTTCTCTCAAGGAGGAACTTCATTATTGGTTACACGAGTTGCAAGTGGTAGCTTTACAGGTGCTTCAAGTACTTCTGTTTTAAATGGTGATGCTTCATCTGCTTTTACTTTAGAAACTTTAACTGAAGGTGAAATAGCAAATAGCTCAGGATCAGAAGGTACTAATAATACTTTAGCAAATGGTACTAAAGATAATATTAGATGGGAAATTCAAGGATCAAACACTGATAATGGAACATTTAGTTTATTAGTTCGTAGAGGAGATGATAATTCAAAACAAAAGAATGTATTAGAAACATTCCAAGGTCTGTCATTAGATCCAAAAGCCCCTAACTACATTTCAAAAGCAATTGGAGATACTTCTCACACCGTAGAACAAGATGGTACCGATTATTATGTAAAATCTAATGGTACTTACGTTAATAAAAGTAAATATATTAGAGTAAGTGCTGTAAATACTCCAACAGTTGACTATTTTGATAATAATGGAACTGCAAAATCTACCCTAACAGGATCTATCCCAGCAGACGGTTCAGGATCATTTACAGGTGCTACAGGTACTTTATTTGATGGTCAAGAAGCTAAATTTAATGGAGAAATTAGTGTAACTAATATTCAAGGTTTAGCCCAAACTGATTACACTGAATCAATTAACCTATTAAGTAATAAAGACGAATATAGATATAATTTAATTACTGCACCTGGACTAAACAATAGTGACCACGGTACAGCAGTTGGTTTGCTAGTATCTACTGTAGAGTCACGTCAAGACGCAATTGCCGTAATTGATTTGAATGGTTATGATACTAATGTATCTACTATCGTAAGTGACGCGTCTGGATTTGATTCAAGCTACGCTGCTACTTACTGGCCTTGGTTACAAACCCTAAATACAGCCGGACAAACAGTATGGGTTCCAGCATCAGCAATGATTCCTGGAGTATATGCCTTTACAGATGCTTCAAGTGATGCTTGGTTTGCCCCAGCTGGTTTAACTAGAGGTGCTCTAGGTAATGTAATTAAAGCTGAAAGAAAATTGACTTCTGGAAATAGAGATTCATTATATAATGCTAATGTTAACCCAATTGCTACATTCCCAGGAAGTGGAGTTGTAGTATTTGGACAAAAAACATTACAAAAACGTTCAAGTGCATTAGATAGAGTAAATGTACGTCGTCTATTAATTGAATTGAAAAATTACATCTCTCAAATTTCTGATAATCTAGTATTTGAACAAAATTCAATTGCAACAAGAAATAGCTTCTTAACTCAAGTTAATCCATATTTAGAAAGTATTCAACAAAGACAAGGATTGTATGCTTTTAAAGTAGTAATGGATGAAACAAACAATACTGCTGATGTAGTAGATAGAAATGAGCTAGTAGGACAAATTTATTTACAACCTACTAAAACAGCTGAATTTATTTTACTAGATTTCAATGTATTGCCAACTGGAGCAACATTTCCAGCATAAAAAATAAAAAATAAAATATTTATAATAAACAGAACATAAAATGGCAGTATTAGATAGCAACGAAATTTTTTACACAGCTTTTGAGCCAAAACAAAAGAATAGATTTATTCTATATGTAGATGGTTTCCCATCGTATATTATGAAAGGAGTAGGAGCCGTATCATTGACTCAAGGCACAGTACCTCTAAATCATATTAACGTACAAAGGTTTGTAAAAGGAAAAACAACTTGGAATACAATTGATTTCACATTGTTTGACCCAATTACACCTTCTGGTGCCCAAGCCGTTATGGAATGGGTCCGTTTGCATCATGAATCCGTAACTGGACGTGATGGGTATAGTGACTTCTATAAGAAAGACTTAACAGTAAATGTATTAGGTCCTGTAGGTGATATCGTATCAGAATGGGTAATTAAAGGTGCACTAATTACAGCTGCAAGCTTTGGTGATTTCAATTGGGATACTGAAAATGCTGCTCAAGAAATTTCAATGACTGTTCAACCAGATTATTGTGTATTAAATTTCTAAAAAACTTTACCTCCACATATTCCTCGAAATGGCTTGCCTTAGTGCAAGCCTTTTCTTATCTTAATATTTATTATCGAATAAAAAGTTATTACAAATAAAGATTATGGCGGAATTTAAACTCCCAACAGAAATTGTAGATCTCCCATCACAAGGTAAATTATATCCTAAAGATCATCCTTTAGCTGAAGGTAAAATTGAAATGAAATACATGACAGCTAAGGAAGAAGATATTCTTACTAACCAAGCTTATATTAGAGATGGTGTAGTATTGGATAAACTCCTACAATCATTAATTGTTACTAAATTTAATTATAGTGATTTATTAATTGGTGATAAAAACGCAATAATGGTTGCTGCTCGTATCTTAGGATATGGTAAAGATTATAAATTTAACTATGCTAGTGAAGAACAAGTAGTTGATTTATCCCAAATTGAACCTTTACCACTTACAGACGAAGTAAAAAAAGCAGAATCAAATGAATTTAGCTTCACACTTCCATCATCAGAAAATATAGTTACTTTTAAGTTATTAACCCATAAAGATGAAAAAAAGATTGAACAAGAACTTAAAGGGTTAAGTAAAATAAATAAAAAATCATCTCCTATAGTTACTACTAGATTAAAACATCAAATTTTATCAGTTAATGGGGAAGATGAATTACCTAAAGTTCGTGAGTTTGTAGATAATTTTCTACTTGCTCAAGATTCCAGAGCATTAAGAGAAGAAATTAAAAGAATTGGACCAGACGTAGATCTGACTTTTTTTCCCGAAGGGAGTGATAGACGAGTCGATATCCCAATTGGGCTTAGCTTTTTTTGGCCTGACATCTAATTTAGCACCACAATATAGAGCGGGTGTATTTAAACAAATACACGAGATTGTTTTCCATGGTAATGGAGGTTATGATTGGTATACAGTTTATAACATGCCTCTATGGTTAAGAAAATTCACATTTAATGAAATTAAAAATTACCATGAAAAACAAAATGACATGGTAAAAAATCAAGGTAAAGATCCAAATCAGAAAAATCTCATTAATCCTGATGGTACAGTAAATACTCCTGAGTTTTTAAATGCTTCAAAAGATAATAAAGGTAAGACAAGTTATAAGTAATCATATTTATAACATATACCCTATATTAAATGGCAAGCGAAGAACAATTAAATAGTGCCCAAAAATTACGTCAAGAATTAGATGAAATTCTATTTTTACAACGTAGTTTTACTGATGAAGCTTTAAAAGCAGCAAAAGCTGTATTTGGTACTGGGGAAAATGCTAAGAAAACTTCCCAAGCATTTAGAGGAGTATCTAATGCTAGTGCTGCTGTTAATAGTTCTTTAAGACAAGTACTAGATGGCCAAAAAGACTTTTCAGATCTACAAAAGAAAATTAATAAATCCCAGGAGGCGGCGGCATCAATTGCTACAGAACTTTCCCAAATTGAGAATAATAAAATTCAATTTTCTCAAGAAAATTTAACAGCATATGAAAGACAAGAAGAATTACTTAAAGTTTTAAGTGATGAAGCTTTAGTACTTACTACAGCCCAAGAAGATTTATTGGGGTTATATATAGACCAATTACAAACTCTAAGAGAACAAGAAGATGTATACAATGAAATTGATACAGCACAAAGCAAACTTGGCCTTACTGGAGCTATAGGAGATGGAATTGAAGGCCTTTTAAAAAGTGTGGGTGCCGGTGGCCTTGCAGACAAATTAGGATTTGGGGAAGCTAAAAAACAAGCAGAATCATTTGCATTAACTGCAGGAGATGGTGCCAACAAATTTAATGTAGCCGGAAAATATATAAAAGTATTAGGAGCTAATTTAGCTAAATCCTTAGGTCCCTTAACTTTAATAACAGCTTTTGTTAAAGCTTTACTTCAAGCTAATGCTGAAACAGTTAAACTTCAAAAATCATTCTTACTTACTAGTGAACAAGCTGTAGATCTTAGACAAGATATGGCTGCTGTAGCAGATAATACAGGTAATATTAATATTACTGCTACTAAATTACTAGGTACTATGTCTAGTATTAATGATCAATTTGGATTTGTTGCTAGATTTTCAGATGAAACATTAGTAAATACAACTAGATTAACTGAGCAAGTAGGATTAGCAGCTGAATCAGCAAATGCGTTAGCAGGTTTAACTGAAATACAAGGAGCTAATGCTGAAGAATTGTATGAAAATACAGTAGGTACTTCACTGGAATTAGCTAAACAATCCGGCATACAAATTACAGCTGAAAAATTATTTTCAGAAATAGCTAAAACCACAGGTACTGTTAGAGCCAATTTAGGTTCTAATCCTATTGAAATAGCTAAAGCAATCCAAAAAGCCCAAGAATTTGGAGCTAGTTTAGAACAAGTAGCAGCTGCAGGAGAGAGTTTACTTAATTTTGAACAATCTATTGAAGCTGAACTTTCAGCAGAATTATTATTAGGTAAAAATTTAAATCTTGAAAGAGCAAGAGCAGCAGCTTTAGCAGGTGATCAAGTAACATTAGCAGAAGAATTAAAACAACAAGCAGGGAGTTTTGCTGAATTTTCTTCTATGAATGTTATCCAACAAAAAGCCCTTGCTGAAGCTATGGGGATGACTAAGGACGAATTAGCTGATACTTTATACCAACAAGAATTATCATTAAAAGGAGCAGAACAAGTTAGAGCTGAATTAGCAGCTACAGGACAAGATGAAGCAGTTAGAGCTCTAGATGCACAAACCGCACAAGATAAGTTTAATAAAACAATGGAAAAACTACAAGCTATTGTAGTTGATGTAGCAACTGCTTTTATGCCTATTTTAGATATAGTAGGTATGATTGCTGAATTAATTGCTCCTATTATAAAATTTGCAGTAGGAATTTCACCTTTAGGGTTATTAAGTGACCTTATGTCTGGGAATGAATTAGGTACCATGGCCTCTAGTGCAATCCCAACAGCAGATGATGCTGTCATCCCCGCAGGCTACGGTGAAACTATTATTAAAAAAGGTAAAGATACTATTGCTCTAAATAATGAAGATTCAGTTGTAGCAGGAACTAATTTAGGAGGTGGTGGAACCGATATGAATGAAACTAACCAATTACTAAAAATGTTAGTAACACAAAATAAAGAAAAACCACAAATATCTCCTGTTGGTTTATACCAAGTACAATAATTCAATATTTATAATAAATTAATCGATTAAATTTAATATTATGGCACTTAAAGCAAAATTTGAAGCTAATGGATCTCAATTAAATCCTCTTGCTGGAACACTTCCAAAAGGGGCTTTAAAAGACCCACAAACTCTTCCTTTAAATAATTCTTTTGAAAAAGGAAGATATCAAGACTATGTTCTAGATACTGAAAAAGCTATTGATCAAACTGGAGCTTCTCAAAGTAGAACTCAAGGATAAGACATAGCATGGGGATTCTTGATTTAAAAACAAATCTAAAATCCCTACGATACGGAAAAGATAGACCCTTTGGGGGATCATCTAATCAGCCTTATATAAAAGGAGATATAGATGTTAAAGATTCCGAAGTAGGGAGAACAGGCGGACCTGATTTTTTACTACGTGGTGGTACATTAGTACCTAAACGAATAGGAAATGATGTGTCTCGTATGACACAGATGTTTTTTGATCTAAAGTCTCCAAATGGTGTTTTATTTACAGCAAAACAAAATGTATTATCACGTACTGCGGTTGCAACCCAAGCTAGTGGTAAGGCATTAAATGAAGGAGCTTATCTACCTACTTCAACTTTACTTCAAGTAGTAGGTAATAATTTAGGAATTCATTTAAATAAACAAGGCCTTGACCCTACTAAACGAACTGGACCTGATGCTGGCAGAAAAGGATTAGGTGATTTATTAGGATTTAAGGATCCATTAGGTTTACCTGTTTACAATGAGGTTGTTACTTCCCAACAATCTACTAAAGATAATAGATTAGTACAACTTAAAGAAAATAAATTAACCACCAGTAATAACATTTTATATGAATATTCAGGTGGACCCGGTTCTATAAATGGCATAGGTAAAACTCGTATTAAAAGATATGAGAATACTAATATAAATAAAGGTTATGAAGTTATCCAATCTTTGTCTGATAAATCAAGAGATAAAGGAGAAGGTAATACTGAAATAATTGATTTTAGACAAGAACCAGGAGGCAGTAAAGTTCAAACTTTAAACTATTCTAATCCTAAAAATAGACTTGAACAAAGAGTTAATTTAGGAGATCCGGGTAGAAAAGGAGCTGATAGAACAAATTATCAAAAAGGTACAGGAAAGGCATTAGACGAATTAAATGCTTTATCTTTATATAAAGGCCCACATCAAGATAATGAAAAACCTATTAATGATTTTGTTAAGTTTAGAATAGGGGTAATAGATAATAAAAACCCTACCCAAAAAACATATATGCATTTTAGAGCATTTTTAGATACTCTAAATGATAGTTATTCTTCACAATGGAATTCCGAACAATTAATGGGACGTGGAGAAAATTTTTATAGATTTAATAATTTTACACGAACTGTAAGTTTAGGATGGACAGTAGCTGCTCAATCAAAACAAGAGCTAATCCCAATGTATCAAAAATTAAATTATTTAGCATCATCTCTTGCTCCTGATTACACAGATATAGGATATATGGCTGGTAATTTAGTAACATTAACATTAGGTGGTTGGTTTTATGAACAACCCGGTATTATAACTTCTATGACATTAGATGTTCCAACCGAATCACCTTGGGAAATAGCTATTCCTGTATCAGGTTCAAGTGATCCTTCTGTAAAAGAATTACCTCATATAATTAAAGTAACAGGAGTTCAATTTATACCAATTCAAACATTTACTCCTAGAGTACAAAGAAATGAATATAACGGAGATCCTGAAGGAACAGGTGATGTAACTAAATTTGGTAGAGAAAGATATATAGCATTAGCTAGGGGGTTACAAAAAAGAGGAGATAATAATTACGATAGAGTAGAATCTGTTAATGAAATAAATAATGAGTAGATATCAAACTTCATCTAATTTAAAAACAGCTGGTGGTAAAAGATACAAAGGTACTACTAAATACCCTACTATCCCATTATCATTTGAAGACATATATGTTTATTCTACCCAAGGGGATAGATTTGATATTTTAGCTCAACAATATTATGGTGACTCATCTTTATGGTGGGTTATTTCCTCAGCAAATAGTGACTTAGCACAGAACTCTTATTATATTCCCGAAGGTAATCAAGTCCGTATACCTCAAAATATAACACAAATATTGAGCTTATTCGATAATTTAAATAGTTAGTTATGTATTCAAATATAGTAGGGGAACCTTTTGAAAAATTTGTATACGATGAAATTGACCACCGCCAATCTAACCAATTTTCAGGGTATAATGAGGATAGAACCCCAGACCAAATACAATATTTAAATAACCAAAATTCTTGGATAAAATTAGCATCTTCAGTTAGTATTAGTGGTTCTGAAATAGGTCAGGATAGAGTTGAAGAATTATTAAGTGATAAAAATCCCTCTTTATTTGTAGGTTCAAAGTTAGCTGAAAATTCAATTTTATTTGGTGGTTTATATTCTTTACCCAAATTAGATGAAAACGGAGAGATTAATTATATCCAAAGAGAAGGCATATATCCTGGAAAAAATATTTGGAATTTAGAATATGCCTATGGGTTAGGTAATAGAAATCAGGGTATTCAACCTATGCCCGGTATAACTGATTTATCTATTGATTGTATTAATAGAGGTTCTATTCGTAAAGCTACTCTTAATATTAGAGCATATAATAAATTTCAATTTGAATTAATTGAATTATTATACCTTAGAATAGGGTATACTATGATG
>Ga0213867_1000654_pt1 | contig 15431 bp, 17 predicted proteins | sample PICome_12_FD_160120 | JGI IMG/M metagenome (GOLD analysis project Ga0213867, IMG submission 160120) | Coastal seawater microbial communities near Pivers Island, North Carolina, United States - PICO540 | ecosystem: Environmental > Aquatic > Marine > Coastal | place: USA: North Carolina... | reverse complement strand
GCCAAGCAAGCGTTGAAGATGGTGTAGAAAGTTTTACTGATACAGATTGGAACGGAACAATCTATCACGAAGTAACTGTTACATTCCAAGCCTATAGTGTAACTAACGGTGATGGTAGTACAACAAGTATTACAGCAACTGATCACAGACGTGCATTTTTTAATGCAGGTGGAGAAATACTATTCAGCGGTAGTTTAGCATCAGGTGGCGGATCAATTGACAATGACTGGAGAAATTTGTTAAATGCCGCAGGAACTATTAGAATGAGCTACACACAAACTACTAACGGTTCTGAAGGTACTTTAATAGGTCATGCAGATCTTACAACTTCGTATCAAACTATTTTTACAAAAACTGCAAGCTCTTATGCTGAAAACGACTTTACAATTCAAGCAAAAGAAGATTCAAGCGGTGGAGCAGTCCTAAGATTTAGAATTTATTTTAATGACGATAAAGGACCTAATCCAAACTTTGACGAAGCAGTTACTCCACGTACAACAAGCACAGTACAGGTAAACAGACCATCAAATACTAATAGCGTTGATGTTAATAAGCCAGTATTTGCTACAGCACGTAATTTATCATAGTCAGATCTAACAATTTACTTGACAATTAGTCTTAAATATCATATACTTTAACAAGTATAAGGAATGAGATATGGACGATAGACTAAACAAGGCTTTGGAGTTTTCTAACTTCAATGCAACACTGAATAATCAAAAACGCATACTTAACGAAAAGTACCAAGAAGATTTGATACATTATCATAATGGTGCAAAGTTTACTGTAGATACACAGTTAATAAACTTTGTGAGCCATATGAAAGATAGTAATCAAGATACTCTCATTCTTATTGACGACAACTCTCAACCTATTGAAGTAACACCTGTTGATTTCCTAGAGGAAATTAAAAATGTGTATTTTACAGCAACAAATAGATATCATACAGAGTACAGTAAGTTAATAAAAAATAGAACAGTGTCAGGATTACTAAAATATGACTAAAGGCATATTAGTATTTGCTGTAAATAATGATAATGTTGACTATGTACTCCAAGCATGTTTTGTTGCTAAGAGAGCAAAGCAGTTTCTCAATATTCCTGTAACACTTGTTACTACTGACAGAGAATATTTTAATAAAAAATACAAGCAATATAGAAACTTATTTGACAAGATAATTGATCTTGATCAGAGACGCCTGCTTGGTCTTAACTATAAGCGTTATTATGACGGCAGTTTTTCATATAAAATATTAGAATTTAGAAATGGACATAGGCATTTAGCATATGAACTATCTCCATATGATGAAACTATTGTAATTGATACAGATTATGTTATTAATAGTAAAAAACTTTTAAAAGCATTTCAAGATAGCAACGACCTATTAATTTATAAAGACGCTACTGATATCTCAGGTTGGAGAAAAGACTTTGAGTTTGACTTTATTAATGATACTGGTGTAGAATTTTATTGGGCTACTTGTTTCTTTTTTAGAAAAGGCAGATATGCAAAACTATTTTTTGACACACTAAGGCATGTTTGTAGACATTGGGAACATTATAGTTTAGTATATGACGTAGGCACACAAACATTTAGAAATGATCACGCATTTAGTATAGCATTACATATATTAAACGGAAGATCTTCGTCAAAGTATGCAAAAGACTTTCCTGGAAAGTTATTTTACACACTTGATAGAGATATATTTGTTGAAATGGAAGCAGGACATAATACATTTTTGGTTGAAAAACAACAATCAGCAGGAAATTACAATGCAATTTCTACAAAAGGACTTGATGTTCATGTTATGAATAAGTTTAGCCTTAACCAACGTATACGTGAGGAGATGGTTTATGAGTAAAGGCTATCTAATGTTAGCGTCTGGAGACGAATATTTATTGCAGGCATGCTTATGTGCAATGAGTATAAAGCACACACAAAAAATAAACAGTGTAAGTATAGCAACAGATAGTGTTGTTCCTAAAAAATATAAACATCTATTTGATAATATAATAGAAATACCTTGGGTTGAAGAACAAAGATATGCTGTAGAGCATAGATGGAAATTATATCATATTACACCTTATGAAGAAACAGTAGTCTTAGATACAGATATGTTATTCTTGACAGATGTAAGTCATTATTGGCGTTTATTAGATAAACATGATTTGTTTTTTACAAGCAAAGTACAAACGTATAGGAATCAAACAGTAACCAATGACTATTATAGAGAAGCGTTTTCTCAAAATAACTTGCCAAATGTTTATTTTGGTTATCATTATTTTAAAAAATCAGAATTAGCGTTAGAGTTTTACAAATTTGTAGAGCTTATTACTAACAATAGAGAATTTTTCTATGGTAAATTTGCACCTAAGAAATATCCTAAAAATGCAAGTATGGATGTTACGGCAAGTATTGCTATAAAAGCAATGGATATAGAACAAAAAGTTACAAATAAGAAAATTAGTTTACCTACATTTACTCATATGAAACCCAAAGTTCAAAATTGGCGTACTGAAACATTTACATGGCAAGATAGATTGCATTATTCTATTACTCCAGACTTAAATTTATCAATCGGAAATTTTCTGCAACACGGAATCTTGCATTACACAGAAAATCATTTTGTAACAGATGATTTAGTATCTAAATATGAAAGAGTTGTATTATGAATATAGATTGTACACCAGCAATGTTTGTCAACTTTGAAGTTGCAACAGGAGAAATATATTCAGTAGGTCCTAGTAAACAGGAAAATTATGATAGTATTGAAGTAGATTTTGCGTCAGTTGAAAGAATACTTAACTTCCAAGATAAAAAGACAGATTATAAAGTTGTTTTCAATACTGTAAACAAAAAATTTGAACTTAAACATCAATCCGAAGTACAACAAACTTATCAAGGATTTATCGAAGTGCCAACAGATACGGAAAATGCAGATATAGAATTGTTGCATAAGGGTAATGAAATGAGAATACATGTAAGTAGCAAAGTAAAAGATGTTCTAGACAAAACAAATATTGAAGGTGTAACTTCATTTAGTATATGTGCTAAAGATGATCCACACACATTATACGAATTACTTAAAGTAGATTTAAGGAAAGACAATTCATTTGTTGTTGATGTAAAAAAACCGTTTACTATCTATACCAAACGACAATTTGCAACTTATAATTACAAGGAACTAAAATGAATAAATTTAAAGTGATAGACTACGACATAATTTATCTAAGTTATGACGAACCAAATGCAGAAAAAAATTATGCAGACTTACTTACAAAAGTACCTTGGGCAAAACGTGTACACGGGGTAGAAGGATCAGATGCGGCTCACAAAGCATGTGCTGAACTAAGTGAAACACCAAGGTTTGTTACAGTTGACGGAGACAACACTGTACATGCAAAATTTTTAGAACAAGAAATAGACTTTGACGAAAATCAAGATTTAACAGATTGTGTAATTAGCTGGTGCGGAAAAAATGTTATCAATGGATTAATGTATGGTAATGGTGGTTTGAAGTGCTGGCCTAAAGAGTTTGTGCTTAACATGAAAACACATGAAAACGCTGATCCTGATAATCCTCACGCACAAGTTGATTTCTGCTGGGACTTGAAGTACATACAACAGAATAGTTGTTATTCAGATGTATGGAATAATTATACTCCGCAACAGGCTTGGCGTGCTGGTTTCAGAGAAGGTGTTAAAATGGCACTTGATAGAGGAGTCAAACCTACGAAGCAACAATTCTTAAATGGTCACTGGAAGAATTTGCATAGACTTTGGATATGGCTAATGATAGGTTCAGATGTTGAAAATGGTTTGTGGGCAATATATGGTGCAAGGCAAGGATTGTTTATGACCATGTGTACAGATTGGGACTATGTAAATGTTAGAGATTTTGAATATCTGAATGATATGTGGCAAAATGAAAAAGAAAAAGAAGATGGATTGCTTATACAGATACAAGCACTAGGTAATGATTTAATAAACAATTTAGATATTCCAATTGATCCTAATCCTTTACTACCTAATCAAAGTAAATTTTTTAAAACAGTATATCAGAATCCAAGTAGGAATAGCAATCAGCAGTTTATAGATATTGAATGAAATATAATAGAAACATCAAAGGCAACGAATTAAGAAAGATCGACGGCAAGTTCGAAAGTCGATATATGCACGATGCTGAAGTCGTGTTAGAAAAACTTAATGAAGTTAGTCCAAGTTTTTGTCTCGCCAAATGGTTCAATGTAAGCATACATATACCGACCGGAAAGACACATAGCTGTTATCATCCCAAAAGTCATCTCATTCCAAAAACAGAGCTCGAAGATGATAACAGCGCCTTACATAATACCAAGCATAAAAAAGAACAGCGTGGTATGATGCTTAATGGAATACGTCCGCCTGAGTGCGAATTCTGTTGGCAGACTGAAGACAGTGGTTCACAACTAAGTGATAGAGCATATAGAAGTAAAGATGTATATGAACCAGGTCTCATAGAAGAAGCAAAGCAACTTGGCATGGACGGAAACGCCAGACCAAGATATGTAGAAGTAAATTTTAATCAAGCATGTAATTTTAAGTGTGCATACTGTTCTCCTATATTGAGTACAGAATGGATGAAGGAAATTAAAAAAGAAGGACCATATCTATTACACAATAGAAATCACAACGATATGAAATATATGGAACCTGTGGACAATAGTCCTGACAACATATATCTAAATGCATTTTGGAAATGGTTACCTGAAATATATCCTACTCTGCAAACATTTAGAATGACAGGCGGCGAGCCGTTAATGGATAAGAATACTTTTAAAATGTTTGATTATGTAAAAGCAAATCCTAAAGAAGATTTGCATATGAGTATTACAAGTAACTGTTGTCCGCCAAAAGGACAATGGCAAAAGTTTATTGACAGTATGCAAACACTTACTCCTAACCTAGATCACTTTATGTTATTTGCAAGTTTAGATAGTTGGGGTAAACAAGCAGAATATATACGTAACGGTTTAGACTTTGATGTTTTCTATAAAAATATAGTACAATATTTAGAACAGTGTGATAAGCATAGTTTAACTTTTATAATTACTTTTAACACTCTTAGTTATAGTGGGATATTTAATTATATACAACAAATACACAAACTAAGAACACAATTTAGTAAACAAAGGCAAATGATTTGGTTTGATATACCGCAACTTACGAATCCTGATTATATGAATCCTAAACTAATGCCTGAACGTGTTATTATGTTAGAACATTGTGTTGACTATATGGAGTTTAACAAAGACGGGGATAAGAACGAATTTCAAGGTTTTAGTGACTTTGAAATTAACAAAGTAAAAAGATTAATAAATTGGATCAAAGCTGATACTGGTTTTGATAAAGATACTGCTGAAAAAAATTTTAAATTATTTTTTAATCAGCACGATAAGCGTAGGAACACAAAATTTACAAATGTGTTTCCAGAGCTGAAGGAATATTATGAGTAGAGTTGACGACATAAAAGAAGTACGAGATAGGCTGAACAAAGTCGGCAAAGGGTTTTGCACTATGAAGTGGCTACATGAAACATTGTATCTACACACAGGCGATAACCACAGTTGCTATCATCCTCGCCCTCAGCATATTCCTTTAGCAGAAATAAAAGCAGATCCTAGTGCCTTGCATAATACAGCATGGAAGAAACAACAGCGTAAAAAAATGTTAGAAGGTGAACGTCCTGAAGAATGTTACTATTGTTGGAATATTGAAGATCTTGAAGGAGATCAAATTTCTGATAGAATGATACACAGTGCAAGTGATTGGGCAGAACCGGAAATAGAAAATATAGCAAAGAAACATTATTTAGAAAATGTAAATCCACGTTACTTAGAAGTTTCATTTGGCAATGGTTGCAACTATCGTTGTGGATATTGTTGTCCTCAAGCAAGCACTATGTGGATGGATGAAATAAAGAAACATGGTAATTATGATTTAACATATAATCAATACGGCACAGAATTTTTAGATAACGGACGCTACTATGCACCAAAGGATGAAAATCCTTATATAGAAGCATTTTGGAAATGGTGGCCGGATCTACGTAAAGATTTACACACACTAAGAATTACAGGTGGTGAACCATTAATGAATCCTGGTGCTATGCAGTTTTTTGATTTATTAGAAAAAGAACCTGCACCACAACTTGAAATTAGTATTAATAGCAACTTAGGAGTTACAACTGCTAAGATAGATAGAATGTATGATAGAATACAAAGTTTACTAGATCAAAAAAAGATACGTAAGTTTAGTTTGTTTACAAGTATTGAAGGTTGGGGTGAACAAGCTGAATACATGCGTACAGGATTAAAATGTGATCATTGGGAGCGTAATTTTACTCAAGCAATTGAACGCGGTTTTAAAGTAAACATCATGTGTACTTTCAATGTGCTATGTGTAGCAACATTTCAAAACTTTTTACAACGTGTAATGCATTGGAGAAAAATTTACGGAAAAGAAGCACTTGCATTTGACACACCATATCTAAAAGAACCTCCACATTGGATGCTTAATATTTTGCCAGAAGCATTTAACAAATATATGGACAAGCATTTAGCATATATGAGTGATAATAAAGATTATTTTACAAGCGTAGAAATTGCAAAAATGCAAAGGGTACGTGATTATATGTATCAAAATCCTGTAGATCCTAATAAAATTAAACAAGGACAAAGAGACTTTTACAGTTTCTTTACAGAAAATGACAAGCGTTTAGGTACTAATTTATTAAAAACGTTTCCTGAATACACTGCATTTTTTGATTATTGTAAAGGAGTTTACGACTCATGGAAGTAATGACATCAGGTTGTAGTTTTACAGCAGGTGATGAGCTAGTTGAACTTATACCTAATTATTTGGAATCAGGTCCTGATCCTAAACTGTCAGCTCGACATCAAAAAATATTAGGAAATTTTTGGAATAAAGACAGAGTTCGTTATAGAGAAATATTAGAATTACAAAAACAAAGAGCATGGCCTGCTAAATTAGCAGAACTTGACACTAATTTAGAAATACAAAATGTTGCACAAGGTGGAATAAGCAATGAAGAAATATGCTGGCGTGTTATCAAGCAAATGGCTAGAAATTTTAAAAAGCCTGATTTAGTAATTATTATGTTAACTGCTCCTGTAAGATTTGGACATGCAATACACAGCGAACCAACACAATATAATTTTAGAAGTTACTGGCCTTCTTCACCTAGTTGGCTTACTAATTTGCTAGTAGAACCAGACAGCTATGATAATCTGTGGAGAACACTTAACACAATAAGTGGCACAAAAAAATTATTAGAAGCAAGAAATATTCCTTATATTATTGTAGACAGTGGCATGGCGGCGTTTGCAGTAAATCAAAAAAAGAAACGTGAAAAAGAAATTTACAGTTTGTTAGATGTAAAATTAAATTTTGGAGACTTAATGATCAAGCATGAAAATTTACATGTAAGATTACCAGGTGAGCACCCAACTGAACAAATGCACCAAATTTTTGCAAAGGAGTTATACAAATGTATGATGTCATATATGTAGGATCAGACAAGAAAAATTATAACTTTCATAAAAAGCAAATACCTGTTCTTAAGAAAGCAAACAATTTTGATCATGCTAAAGAAATATGTTTGACAAAATATTTTTATGCAATATGGGATGATATAAGGGTAGACTATAATTTTGATTATACTGTAGATGATTACAGTACAGATTACATACATATTTTTAAAAATGGCAAACACTATGACGGAATGTGTTTATTTCCAAGAGGAGCAAATCCTAGCAAACAAGAACTTAATTATAGATTTTTTGCAAAGAAAAAACAATTAGATATACAAACAAGTATGCCTATTATACCAAAGTACGATGTTGTGATGATTAGTTACAAAGAACCTACAGCAGAAGATAATTGGAAACTACTTACAGAAAAAGTCAAAGCACAAAGAGTTGACGGAGTAACAGGAATACATCAAGCTCACATAGCCGCCGCAAAACTTGTGTCTACTGACATGTTTTATATTGTTGACGGAGATGCAACTATTGTAGATGAATTTAATTTTGATTATCAAGTAGAAGCATGGAATAAAGACGCAGTGCATGTTTTCCGTAGCAAGAATCCTATTAATGATTTAGTTTATGGATACGGTGGAGTAAAACTATTTCCTACACAAAAAACAATCAATATGAATGTTAATACAGCAGACATGACAACAAGTATTAGTAATAAATTTAAAGCAGTTGATCAAATGTCTTGTATTACAAGTTTTAACAGTTCAGCATATTCAACTTGGAAGAGTGCGTTTAGAGAATGTTGTAAACTTGCTAGTAAAGTTATTGATAGACAAAAAGATGATGAAACAAATGAACGTTTAGAAATTTGGTGTACAAAAAATAATGGAGCACCTTTCGGTGAGTATGCTCTCAAAGGCGCACGAGCTGGTAGGCAATATGGATTGAAACACAAATTCCAATCAGAAGCTATCAAAAAGATTAATGACTTTGAATGGTTAAAGGAGCAATTTAATGCAAACACATGAATTATTAGATAGATTTGAAATATTGTATCCAACAAAAAGTGCTCTTGCAGATTTACGCAGAGCTGTCATTGATAAAGACCTAAGCAGTGTATTTAGATTGTTGCCTGAAACTATTACAGGTAATACTGATGAATTAAGAAAAGCAGTTTTAGAAAAAAACGTTCATAGTATTTTTAGATTAGCAGATGATGATGAATTACGTAAACTTATACTAGAAGAAAATATATGGAAATTATGGCCGGTGTTAGATAGATATGTAGAAACACATTTTGTTGATGCATTTAAGAATTTTTACATTAATGAAACAAAGATTGATGATGACTGTTTTAGTAGAGGACAGTTAGAAAGTAAAATTTGGTTAACAAAAGAATTAAAGAAAACAATAAATGACTTAGGCACTGTATTTTTATGTGCAGGTTGGTATGCTACACTTAGTACAATGTTATTTGAAAAAGGATTTAGAATAGAAAAATTAAGAAGTTTTGATTTAGATCCTAGTTGTGTTCCAATTGCAAAAATTTTTAACAAGCCTTGGCTAAAAGATGACTGGAAGTTTCAAGCAAGCACAGCAGATATATTAGATATAGATTATGATACTCACACATTTACAGTCAATAGAGCAGACGGTACTGAGTGTGAACTTACAGATATTCCTAATACAATTATTAATACAAGTTGTGAACATATAAAGGATTTTAGTAAGTGGTTTAGTAAAATACCACAAGGTAAACTAGTTGTGTTACAAAGTAACAATTATTTTGAAATTGAAGAACATGTAAATTGTGTTAATAGCATTGATGAATTTGTATCTTCTGCTCCTATGCGTCATGTAATGTACAGTGGAGAGTTACAACTTCCTAAGTATAAAAGATTTATGGTAATTGGATATGTATGATTTAATTTACGCTAATGGCGATAGTTACACCGCAGGTTCAGGATTAGCACAGGAGTTGTATTCTGACTTACCTCCTTTAAACGGACATGAAGTAACACCAGCATTAAGGAAAAAAATTAACAAGAGAAGAGAGAAATGTAAAGATGATGTACACAATATTGAAAGACAACGAGCTTATCCTAATACACTAGGATTTTTTGCAAACACTGAAGTTATAAACAATGCTCAAGGTGGAGCAGGATTAGGCAATATTGTATTTGATAGTACTAAAGATCTTTTAGATTTGAGAAAGAAACATGATCGCATACTTGCTGTCATAGGCTTAACAAATCCGCAAAGAGTATTTTTTCCTAGACCTCCAAATAATACTTTGTTGTTTGGAAATTATACAACTGAGTATTCTAAATTAGAACAAGGAGTTCTTGACAAATATGCTCTTGAATTTACAAACTTAGAACTTGAATTATATTCAGTTGTAAATTTTTTAGGATTAATACAATTAGTAAAATGGATGGATAATGTTGACTTGATCCTTGTAGAAACACCTGCATTTAAAACTAAAGATGCTGATCCAGATAACAATTATAAAATAATTAAAGATAAGGTAGGACCTATTATCTATGATAATCTTGTACCTAATTATAAAAAGTCAATGGAGATACATACTGGTTGTAATCACATTATTAAAGACTATCATGATGATTGTGCAAAAAGGATATACAATAAGATATGGAAGAAAAGTTAACACTTAGAGAATTACAGACCGAAAGTGCTAGAGCATTAAGTACTATGCAAGCAACAAATAATAATATTTGGCAATTTAATAAGCAAGCACATCACAATAGTGAAAACTGGTACAGGGCTGTGATTAATTGGTATGTAAATACATATGGTGATTTGCCTAGTAAAGTAGGACCAGGTAAGGATGTAAGGTTGATATTAGAATGACAAAAGTAATTAACACAAAGAACGGAGTACTTAGATTTGATAAAAAAACTGTGACTAAGGAGATTAGTAAAGATAAAGAATCATGGTCAAAGGATTTATATGATTTATACCAACTATTTTCTGCACAGCATAGTTATACTACAAAATTAATTAGCAGAACAAATGATAGAATTTATGTAATGGAAAGACTTGATATTGTTGCAGATTTATACGATATACTAAATGATCCAGGTCCACATAAACTTGCTACATTAGAAAATTGTCTTAAAATAGTTTTGTTTTACAATAAATTATATGTAGATTGTTTAGAATTTAGTATTAAACATCTTCCGCAAGGAAAGTATTTTTTTCATATTGATCCTAGTTACCGTAATGTTGTTTTTACTTCTGACGGATCAATAAAACTAATAGATTTTAATTCTTTTAAAATAGAAAATAATTTTTTAAATGCTGAGCACAAAGGATTTAGTCAATATGTGTTACACAAAACACTTGTATTATCCGAAAGAATAAGGTTAAAACGTAAATATGGAAAAAAATAAAATTATTATTGAAGATAATTGTATAAGGAAAATATGTTACACCCCTTGGATATTCAAGGAATACAATACATATAGACAACTTTCTAATGACAAGGATTATTTGCCTAAAGCCATTTCATGGATTTCCAATCATGAATATACAATGGAAAAAATAGAAATCTTATGTACGATTGGAGATGGATTACAAAATCCTACAAAATATAAATTAAATAAAAAAGCAATTAAAAAAATACCAATTGTTTTTAATAAAATTTTTTCTGACTGTTTAGATTTCAGTAATGAACATTTAGAAGAAAACAGATATTTTATGCATAGAGATCTACATTTAGAAAATTTAATTATTACACCAGACCATAAAATAATGTTAATTGACTTAGATGCATTTGAAACAACACACAAAATGGTGCCATATAAATGGTTGAACAATATGTTTACTGTACTATGGATGACAAAAGAGGCATTAGAACGTGTATAATTACAAAGATATAAAAAATATACATCTTGAAGTAACACAAAATTGCCAAGCCTCGTGTCCTATGTGTGATAGGAACATGAACGGTGAAGGTATAAATCCGCATATTAATTTAGATGAACTATCACTAAAAGATTGCAAAGATATATTTGATGTATCATTTATTAAACAATTAGACAGTATGTATATGTGTGGTAACTTAGGTGATCCTATTGTTGCACGAGATACATTAGAAATATTCAAATACTTTAGAGAGCATAATCCTAATATATGGCTTAGTATGAATACCAATGCAGGAGCAAAGAATGTTGAATGGTGGAGAGAACTGGCCAAAGTCTATGGCAGGATGGGTGCTGTTATTTTTAGTGTGGACGGTCTTGCCGATACTAATCATATATACCGTCAAGGTGTTGTTTGGAATAATGTAGAAAGAAACATGAGAGCTTTTATTGATGCAGGTGGCAGGGCTCGTTGGGACTTTTTAATTTTTGAACACAATCAACATCAAGTTGAAGAAGCAGAAGCACTTGCTAACAAGTGGGGCTGTGAAAAATTTATGAAAAAGAAGACAGGAAGATTCATTGACACAAAATCAAATAAAAAAGAAAAGCATCAAGCCAAAGACCGTAAAGGCAAAGATACAGCCGAGCTTAAAAAGCCAGAAGCAAAGTACCAGAACAAAGCTCTTACCAAGCAAGAAGCGATACTCAAGAAATACGGCAGTATGGATGCTTATTATGATGCGGCTCCTATCATTTGTAAAGTTAAAAAAGAAAACAGTCTTTTCATCACAGCAGAAGGACTAGCACTACCATGTTGTTGGACTGCTGGACGTATGTACAAGTGGTGGCATAAAGACCCTAAAGTAGAACAGATATGGGACTTTATTCCAAACAAAAAAGCATTAGATGCTCGTAATGGTTTAAACAAAGTTTTCGATACAGGAATATTTGAAGATATTCAAAACAGTTGGAGTAAGGACAGTTGTAGCAAAGGTAAACTTAAAGTGTGTGCAATGAAGTGTGGCGCCGAGTTTGATCCTTTTGCAGAACAGTTCAAATAAGTACAGTATGAGCGAAAAGACATTACCTTCAGAAACATTCTGTGCTTTACCTTGGTTACACTTATCTAGTAGACCCGATGGTAAAATGAGAACATGCTGTACATCAAATGCAAGTAGTGTACAAGATCCCGATTCAAATAAGAAAATAGGAGGCGGAGAAGTTGGAGTTGTTAAAAATGACGATGGAGTTCCTGCTAATTTTAATCATACTACTTTAGAAGAAGCATGGAATAGTGGCTATATGCGTAATGTGCGTAAAATGATGTTGCGTGGAGAAAAGCCTGCTAGTTGTTTAAAATGTTATAAAGAAGAAGAAGCAGGGCATCTAAGTAAACGTAATTGGGAAACACAATATTGGGGACACAGATTTGATATTGATGAGCTAGTAGCTGAAACTAAAGAAGATGGTAGTATTCCTCCTAAAATAAGATATATTGATTTACGTTTAGGAAGCAAATGTCAACTTGCGTGTGTTATGTGTTCACCACATGATAGTACAGGTTGGATAAAAGAATGGAATGAAATATATCCACAGATACAAAACGAAAAATTAAAAAATACAAGTGGCTGGCATAACAAGGGTCGTAATGACGGAGCAAGTTATAACTGGCATAAAAACAATCCACGTTTTTGGAATGATCTTATGGATCAAATACCCCACATGTATCAATTGTATTTTGCAGGTGGCGAAAGTCTAATTATAGATGAGCATTACCAATTACTAGAAGAATGTATCAAGCGTGGCCACGCAAAAAATATGGAACTACGTTATAATTCAAATGCAGTTGAATGGCGTGATGATTTATTTGATTTATGGTCAGAATTTAAGCGTGTAAGATTTCATTATAGCGTTGATGCATTAGGTCCGCAAAATGATTACATTAGGTATCCTAGTAAATGGGATCATCAAGTTGAACAGATGTGGAAACTAGACGCAACAACTGATAACGTTGAAGTTACTACAGCAACAACTATTATGGCTTTGAATATTCCCTACATACCAGATTTTATTCAATGGAAAGTAGATCAAGGATTTAGAAAATGGAACAAATGGCCATTAGGTGCAGGTGGTATTAACATGCACTTTGCATATTGGCCGCCACAACTAAATGTAAAAACGTTACCTTTAGATATTAAAAAGCAGGTTACTGACAAGTACGAAAATGAATTCTATCCTTGGTTAGAAGATAACTGGAATAGATTTACAGGAGTAGAAGAAGCAGGTATTACTAAAGAGCAATGGTTCAATGCTCCTTATGGTAAGAAACGCTATCAAGGTATTATTAAGTTTATGAATGCAGAAGATTGGTCTGCACGTATGCCAGAGTTTCAAGAATATGTTAAGTTAGTTAACAAAACTAGAGGCTTTGATAATTTTGAGGAAATATTTCCTATATTTAAAGGATATATTTAATGGAACTTATACGTGTTGAACACAGCGCCAAGAAATATAAATCTTGGGTGCGAATAGAATGGAACATGGGAAAACGCTGTAACTTTGATTGTAGTTACTGCGGTGCAGATTTGCATGACAACACTAGTAAGCATATGCCATTAGAAAGTTTTGAATATACTATCAAAACACTAAGAGAATTTTATAAAGATAAAAAAATTAGAATGAGTCTTACAGGTGGCGAACCTTTTGTTCATCCGCAGATACTAGACATACTTTCATTATTTAAGAAATATAATGTAGATGAAACAAGTATAATAAGCAATGGCAGTTTACCATTAGACAAATATACAAAAGCATTAGAGTATATTGACAACATAATTTTTAGTTGGCATTTTGAACATCTACGTATTGATCATATGAAAAGTGTTCTATTAGGATTAAAAGACAAAGCAAAACATATTCATGTGCATCTTATGTATTTGCCTGGACGATTAGACGAAGTTAAAGGTGTAGTTGGGTGGTTGCAGGATAATGACATACAATATGTAATGCGTAGGATACGTCCTATGACAAACAAGCAAGGTGAATTTAATCCACCTGGTGCAAGCGGTATGAAATTTGAAGGTGTCCAATGGGGCGGCGCAACTGGTTATTATGATAAAGAAGAATTAGAATATTTAGATAGTTTCAACAAAGCAGGTACTAACAAAGAAAATTGCGAACTGTTTACAAAAGATAAAAGCTGGTTAGATAATGTAAACACTTTAACAAAAAATAAATGGAATACGTTTAAAGGATGGCAATGTTTAGCAGGCTTAGAAACACTTATGATAGATAACGATGGAAGTGTATATAGAGCTACATGTAAACAGGGCGGAGTATTAGGTAATATAGAAACTGGATTTGAACTACAAGAAGATCCTATTACATGTGCAAAGCAATGGTGTAATTGTGCGGCAGATCTTAACACAACAAAATGGAGAGAACATGTCTGAGAAGTTTTGTTTTAGCCCTTGGCATCACATGAACATTAATAACAAAGGTACAATTAAACCTTGTTGTGTTTTCCTAGATTCAAAATCACCAGAACCAGGTGAGAATATATTTGAATGGTACAAAACAGCATATAATGATGTTAAACAAGAAGGTATAATTCATCCAGGTTGTCTACCTTGTAAGAAATCTGAGGATTTGAATATGCCTAGTAGACGCGAGTGGAGGGGATCATTAGGCGAAGGAGAAGCAGATGAAATTACATATCTTGACATGAGCTTCGGTAACACCTGTAATTTAAAGTGCAGAATGTGCGAAAGTCGTAACAGCACAAAATGGATAAAAGACGAGCAAGAGCTTGTAAAACAAGGTTTTGATTTAGAAAGACAAATAATAAAAAAATATGAGATGCCTGATGAAAGGCTAGATCAAATTGTTGAATACTTAAACAATCTAAAAAGCAAAGACTTTACTTTAGAAATAAAAGGCGGAGAACCATTTGTTACTGATCAGTTTTTAAAATTTATTGATAGACTAAGTGATGAATTCAAAG
>Ga0213867_1000650_pt1 | contig 15453 bp, 15 predicted proteins | sample PICome_12_FD_160120 | JGI IMG/M metagenome (GOLD analysis project Ga0213867, IMG submission 160120) | Coastal seawater microbial communities near Pivers Island, North Carolina, United States - PICO540 | ecosystem: Environmental > Aquatic > Marine > Coastal | place: USA: North Carolina... | reverse complement strand
TGTTGGGTTTGAACCAGCGCCAGCACTTAAGTTATTAACAGTCCACGTATTGGCGGGGCTGACTCCACTTGTATCCGTACCAAGCGCAGCGTTTGAACTGTTGTCCGCAAAGTCGAGGCGAAAGGAGTTATTAGCAACACTGATTGATGGGTCTAAAAGTGCTAAGCCATCAACCTCAATTCTTGCAATGCCTACATCTTCTGAACTGTAATAACCACGACTCCAACTCAGAGAAGTAAAGCCAGACACGGTAAACGTATGAGTCGCAACTCCTCCAGTCGTAGCAACATCATTGCCCACACCAGTTCCATTGATCTTAATTGCATTAGCATCAGTCGTTGGCATGTAATACCAAATTTTTACCGTTGTTGCACTGCTAAAGCTGGGGCTAGGCGTAAAAACTAGCTCACTACCGGCACCGGCAAGACAGTAATCGGCAGTGTTGTTGTTAAAAGCCTGTGTCTTTGGATAACCAGAGTAGTTTGTGCCCGTAATCTGACCACTCCAAGTCTGACTTTGGTCAAACCATCCATACGTCCCAGCAAACGCCTTCGGCACCCACAGGTTGTTGGTGTTGGTTTCCCCGAAATCTGTCGGCGCTAATGCTTGACCATCGACCAGAATGCACTCAGCTAAAAAGCCGTCAAGATAATAACCAGTCGTATGGGTTCCTATGCGATGCTCAGTAGAGCTGTTAAGGTCAAATTCATAGTTTTGAGTTGGATATGTGCTTGTGCTCCAGCTCGTAATTTCTGTTCCGTTAACATATGCTTTTAACCGATTAGCCGCTGTCCCTTGAGTAGTGTCTGCCACTACTACTATGTGGTACCAGGCTGATTGATCTCTAAAGATGGCTGTAGATATTAATTGTACGTTAAACCCACCATTGAAATCAAATATCCACAAATAGTCTGACGAAAATCCAATGTAAGTAGATGGATCGCTTGGGCCATGGCTGGAGATTATAGCTTTTGATCCGGTGCCACTTTTCTTAATCCAATTACTCCAAGTCCAAGTCTTGCGATTGCCCGCAGCACTTGGGGTTCGGGACAAAAAGGCCGAGTCACCTGAGTTGAAACGCAAGCTTCTGGAAATAGCCGCTCCACCGCCACCTCCTCCACCACCACCGCCGCCACCTCCGGTGGACTGACCACTAGCGCCAGCAAGAACGTTAGAACCAATGACGCTCATGAGTAATTAGCGGTGAATACACAGTGAATTGATGTCGCGCTACGAACCAGATAATCAATCCGGTCCACAGCATCAGCAGCCGTACTTAACGTTGGTGCGGTGCCGCCAGCAAAGTCAAAATACGTTCCAAACGTAAGCAAACGGCTACCCGTTGCATCCTGCACGATAAAAATTGATCCGCTTTGACCTGCTGTTAAGTTCGTCGGATTAGAAAGTTCGCAAGAACCCGTATTTGCCAAGGTCAACTCAAAATTATTAGCCGTTGCAAAGTCCAACGTTTTCGTCGTATCACCAGCCGCTACTGCAATCGCGGAAATAGTTCCCCGCTGTGCTGCCGTATAAGTTCGAGCCTGTGTTGTGACCTGCGTTTCAACTGGCGTTGTCAGCAGGTTTGTAACCGTAATCTTCTTTGTCGCATCAGCCGAAACGTCAACAACAGCAATAACGTCTGTCGCTGCATCCGTTGCTGTTATTGCTCCAAGCTCTGTGATCTTGACGTTGGCCATGAGATCCGATCAATAAAGGGATTCTACGTCAACCAGCAATTAGGTCCAAGTGCTGATCGCAACTCGTTTCCAGGTGTCAGTCGCAGTGCAAACATAAATGTAATCCGCATCCCATGCAATTTCACCCGCCACACCCGTTGCTGTAGCTGAAGCTGGGGTATGCGTTGGCAATACAGGTCGCACGCCAAGAGTCACATTCGCAGACGTGATTGCTGCTGCACTCGTTAACGTTCCAGCAACCTGGACCTTGAAATCAAGCTTGCCGTCTTCTTCAGTGTCAGTCGGATCAACAATTGATCCTTCGATCACTGCATAGTTAACGGTGTTAGGCGTTCCAGCATCATCGTTGCCCTGGAAAATGACGGAGCTGAGAACATCAGCCGCAACACCAGCTGCATTATTGCGATGGTGATACAACACCACATCAGCTGCACTGACAGCAACAACTTCCTTTGACTCAAGGAATAACGCGGTGTTCGCCGCAGATTCCGTGATATGCAACGGATGCTGTGGAGCGATCTCCTTAATGCCAACATTCTCGCCATCAATACGAAGACGAGTTGCAACCGTTCCAGCAACAGCAGTTTGCAGGTTCAGCCTGCCATCAGTTGATCCATGCGTGTTGTCTTTAATGTCCGCAAGGATTGCTGCGTAGTCATGAGCAATGTTGATGTCGCACTGACCACGGAAAACAATATTGCCAAGGCTGTCATCATTTGCAGCCGTTGCGCTGTTGCGATACAGCACCAAATCAGGCGCGGTGTCTCCACCATCATCATTGTTTTCAATAATGACTTGGTCAGTGGTGTCATTACTAAACAGATGCAGTTGTGCTGCTGCTGCCCCAGTGCCTAGCTGAAACCCTGCAGTCGTGACTTTGGCGACATACGTTCCAGCAGCTGTAAAACCAAGCTCGTTTGTCCCGGCGTAATACAAACCGGTGCTATTCGTACCACTCAAAAAGCTGACGGATGGCGCTGCAGCCGTTCCATCATTCAACGCATTATGCAGCGTTTTAAATGTAATCCTTTTGTTTTTGTCGACGCTCAGTGGCTCGTCATTATCTACAACAGGGAAAACGTCTTCCGCTGCTGGCGCTGTTAACTCTTTGAGCTGAGAAATCTTGCGATCAGGCATTAGCCAGCCTCCAAGGTCTCAATTCGTGTTGTCAATGCAGCAATCTCAGCAAAAGCTTCTTGCAATGCAGCAGTTAACAGCGGCACCAGCTTGGATTGGTCAATGCCTTGATATTCTGGGTTGCCGTCTTCGTCTAGCTCATCTTTTTCCCCGGTAACAGCTTCCGGCACAACAGTTGCAGCTTCATGAGCCAAAAACCCATCGACTGTTACTGATGGCTCAACAATAAAGTTAAATCGTTTTACATCAAGCTGATTTAAACGCGCCTTCGCGCCAGTTAATGCAACAACATTTTCTTTTAAACGATAGTCAGAGCTTGTGTTGTAAGCAGTGCTAGACCCTGTAACAGTGACGGAACCTACTACGCTTGTATTGTAGTTAAAGGTTGCGACTTGGCCAGTTGTCGTATGACGATTAAGCCGAAGACAGTTGCCAAAATTGCCAATATTTACCCGGCCATGGCTGCAAACTTGAAGACCGTTAATACTGTTGTTATTGGCCGGGTTGACAGTCGTATTCCATAAAAGTGAAATACCACCTTCCGCTTGATCTAGTCCTCCTCCGATCAGCAGTTCTTGTACGCCAGCAAGCGCAACGCCAAGCGTATTGTCTGAATGCTTGAAAATACCTGTGTCAGTGTCGGAAGTAAATCCCAGCGAAGGGGCAGCAGCCGTGCCATCACCAACCGTTAACGCACTTGCAGCACTAACTTCTAATGAACCGTCAAGTCCACGCAAGTCAACCCAACCGGTATTGCCGCTGTTTCTAATTTTTAACTTATTGCTTGTTGTGTCTGCCCAAAATTGATACGCAAACGTTGTGGCTGGCGCAGTTGCACCGCTATGGTTTGTAAAAGCCGCAGCTAACTGCGTATTTAGATCTGCCCTGAAGGCTGATCCACTTGCATTAGCGCAACTGCCATCGGCCTGAGCCATGAGAATCTAGGATTAAACTTGCTCTGTTCCGTATCCTATCGCAGTGTATTGGAATTGACGACTCATAATTACGCCACTGGGATTCTGGAACGTCACCGTAAAACCTGTTGAGGTTGGTGCGGTCATCGTGTAAAAATCACCGCTTTCCATGTCATACGGCGAAAGAGCAACCGCAACTCTCGTGTCATTGTCTACATAGAACGGGTTGTCAAATGTCACCTGGAACGGTCCAGAATCGTTGGAAACAAGCACGTTGCTGTTTTCTGTCCGCCGCTCAAACTGAATAGTCGCTCCAAGCTTGTCCACAATTGGAGTTTGGTCAGGATGTAGCGCCTTCAGCTCAGCTTTGAACTGGAACTGCCTTGCAGTAAAATTGCCATTCTCTACAGGCGCCCACGCCCCAAACGTAAGGTTTGACTCATGGTAAATCTTGTTGGTTTCTACGACTGAAGGGACTGCTGCACCTGGATCGTAATTATCAAAGTCATTCCAAGTATCAATAAGGGCGGTTCTTTCGTCAATTGTGTAATCGACAGGAGGGCTGTCAGGAGCAGCAGGGGGAACGTTGCTAATCATAGTATCGCCGCTTTGCGTTATTAACGTGTCATCGTCTTGCGTTAACAAGATTTCGATAGCACTCGCGTCCGCTTGGTTTGTCTGAATTATGTCGCCATTTTGGGCAATTAACTGATCATCGTTTTCAGCAACAAGGTTGTCCGGGACAATTACTTCCTCGCCAAACAGCAGGTAATTGTTGTCTTCGGTTAAGAAATAAGTGCCTGTTGTCGTTTCATCTGTCGTGCGAAAGTAAATGTCAGCAGTCGTGTCATCGGCCAACTCACCGTCAATATCACTCCACGTATCAATAAGCGCCGTACGATTATCAATTGAGCTAAGCGGATACAATCCGCGAGAGGTTAAAACACGCCTTAAATCAATGCTATATCTTCCGCCAAGATCTAATATCTTTTGGAAGTGGTAAACGCCAGAGGTGCCTCGCGTTCCAACAAAATCAACAGACGATAACTCATCAAACGTTCCAGGGATCTCGTCAATTTTGCCGTCACCGTCAAGAACAAGACCGTCGTACTCACTGTCATAATAAACGCCAAAACCCTCGCCCAGGAATGGTTTAACGTTTTGCGCGGGGAAATCTTCTCGGATTAGTTCATAGTTAAATCTCGGGATCCCGTCAACTGCGAGTAAAGTAACAGCGACAGCGTTAGCACTGCGTATGCCAAATATTGTTTGGAACTTAATAAAGTACGTTCCGTTTATTCTTGGTAAAATTACAGACGTTGAGTTCGCTAAAACAGTCCGCAAAATAGACGTGTTAGCCCAGCTTGCATTTGTTGAATCGTCTGTCGTGTGACGTATAACTGCACGCAACGACTCCTTGTTAATGCCTGTTGGACCAATCGCCCAGCGCAAAGAAACCTGATCTTTACTTACAACTTCTAGGGTTACGTCCGTTGGGTCGGGCGGTGTAAGCGGTGAAACTGGAATCGTAAGCTCAATAGACGCATCAGCAGATTCCTTCGAGCGTGGTGCTGGGCCAACTGCTCTAACGAAAAACGAAAAGCTAGTACCGGGGACTACGTTATCAACAACAAAGTTTGTGTTTGTAGTTGTTGTTTCAATAAAGTCACCATTGCCAATCTTATACTTAATCTTGAAAAAGATTGCTGTAAACGCACTGCCGCGACTCCAGGATGCACTAATTCGTGTTGTTGTAAGATCGTCTTTTGTTACATCTTCCGCGCTTAAAAATAGATCAACTGGGACAGGTGGAGCTTCATCAAATAGTGTTATATCTGCAAACTCAAGCAGCGCATTTTCAGTCTCAACAACGTTATAAATGTTGTCTACATGCTGAACGCCTGTTATTGAATACGTTCCATTCTCACCCTCGCCAATCGCAAGGCATCTAAATTTCTGATGCTTGACGTTGCTAGCTTGGATCGAATAAACAGTCTCTACCTGTGGTGCAGAGCTGAACGGGGACGAGACGTTAATTACATTCCCCACTACACCGCTAATCGATTTGGTTTCTGTCGTTCCATCAGCCAACACACAACTCAACTGACGATTCGTTCCAATCGGCAACGTGATTGCTTGGTCTGCTGTAACAGACGTTGTTGTTGACGCTGAAATGCGCCCCGCCAGCCTTGCGCCCTGACGCATTGCGTCCGAAACGGCAAAGACCTGGCCAGGCATCACCATTAAGCCTTCGAGGCCAACGGAAAACGTCACGGTCTCGCCTTCTGTTTCTTCAGAAGCAAGAACCCATTTACCCATCCGCTGAGCTTGGAACTTGGACGTGCAGCCGAACGCCACAATGTCACGGATCTGGAAGCCGTACTTATTGACTAGCTCCTTGTTCTCAATAACAACAAAGTCAGGACGGTAAAAGTTGTTTGGGTCGTTGTAGCGGACTCGTACCCTGGTGCTTCTTGTCTTCAGAGAAGCGCCGTTATAACTAAAGCCACCACCAACCACATTTGAGTTGGTAAACAGGTGAACAGGCTCAAGAGCAGTAGTGGTGCTGCCTAAAACGCCATGGTCGCCAGCTACTTGAATCGTGTCTGACTTCCAATAGATCATCCCCCGGAATACGCTTGCCAAATCCTGCAAGACGCTGAACGCATCTGCTGGTGATGCAATCACCGTATTGATGGCAAAACGTGGTTCCGTTCCACCTGCACTTGTTGGTACAAGCTCGTTGCAATACTTGGACAGCTCAATCAAATCAATCCAACTCAGCTCTTCTGCTGTGACAAAATCACCAGCCCCATAACGGCTGTTCGTCACCATGTCGTAGAAACAACAGACCGGACAAGTCGTGTACTTACGCGCTTGCAGCTTGCCGTTAAAAGGAATATTGCCGCCGTAATTCAAGCTTCCATCTGCACGCACCATTGCGCTAGATGGAATCTGAACCTTCATCCCCTTAATCTCGTATGCACGAGCAGGGACAGTGTTGAACTGATCCGTTGAAAGGCTTAGGCCAACACAAGCTGTGTGCTTGTAAGCCGTTTTAATATCCGTGCCAGCAATAATTGAAGACCACACAATCGTGTCGCCTCGACCACTGGCTAGCGGGGTTTTCTTGCTTACATCTTCAAGGTCACTAAACTTGATTTCAAAACCTGCTTCTATATCCGGCCCTGAAACACTGGCTGTGAATATCAATTTGTCTACTTTGATTTGCCAGGGGCCTTCTCCCGTTAGGTCGATTCGAGGGGTTTGATATTGATAATTTGATGTTGAAATTCCTCTAAATTCTTTATAGCTTTGCCCGTCAAATGTTACGGTGTTGAAGGCGCTGTTTTTGCTTTTAACTGCGATCCTAATGCGTATTGCTGCAGGGAATAATTGACCCCTTGCAAGACCCTCAACTGCTGTCGAGAACAGCTTTGGAATCGTAAAAAGAAGTTTGACAAAATTAGTCTTTGGATCTGTAATTGTTTTAACAAGGCTGCCTGCGCCATAATTTCTTTTTAGAACCTCATTATTTTCATCAACCTCTTCGCTGTAGTTTTCGCCAACTTGCGTCCCTACATCAATGATCGTTGTAGTGGCGTTTGCGAATTGATCGCTTATACCAATTCTGGTCTGGCTAGCCGTTCCTTTGCGTATTGCAAAATCGTTTGACTTGACAGCTTTTTGGTCAGCAGAAGTCTCGTCGAGAAAGATGCTTTTGCTGCTTTGCGTTGCAAGACCTTCAATCGGCCCTTCGCACAAAAGGTCGATTAGCTTAATAGACGACTCAGAATTTAATGCCATAGGTCAATCAAGCGAGGTCGTACCCAAATACATGGACTCGAAACTTCGTCGGCGCATCAGTGTCAACATCCATAATAGTAATCCTTAAAGTTAATTCCTTATTATCCTCAAGCCTGGTCCATTTTAATCTTTGCGCCCAGTAATATTCTTGCGACCTTTCCAAATACCCCTGAATAGTATTTTCAGCAACAGCTACCGTTGGGTTGCTCCCAGACAGGCTATGTATAACTTCTATCCGATATTGGATAAATCCATCAATTTTAGTTGCGTTTTCGCCTTTACCAGCTCTGCCATATAGCCCACCATCAATTCCAAATAACACATCAAATTCGTCTTCGTACTTAACTTTAGTGTCAATATCGCCAAACCTTTGCTCGCTATTTTCTTCAAGATTTCTGCTTAACCCAGGACCAAAACCATCGCCTGAAGGGATGACTCTCCTGCGATTATTTATGGTTGTCTTGTATTTAAAAACGTCACGCGAGTCAAGCCGTTTTGTCGCAATCCCAGACTCTTCATTAAACTCACGCTCCACCTCACTGCCATTGATCAATATGGTTTCCCGCCCTGGCGCTTTGATTGCTGTTGCAATTGGGTCGGAAACGTCTGTGGCTTCAATCCCCACTGACAACATGTGGCCACCAAGCATGGCGCGGCCATAAACAACAGGGATTGTTGAACCGTTGCCAACCGTATTTGCTGGTCCGGTGTACGCATAAGACTGCTGGCCACTGGCACCGCGCGTTACACCTTGTGGGCCAGGGCCACGAAAACTTGTGCCATCCATCCGACGACTGCCAAGTTTTGGCACTTCTGGTTGCGGTGAGATCATGTTTGCCACACCGCCAAGAATCAAGCTTGCGCCAATTGCGCTTAAGCCAGTGCCAATTGTGGTAGCGAGAGTGGCCGTACCCGCCGCAGTAGTCAACGCACCTACCCCAAAAGCACTGGTTGCCCCAAATAAGCCAGCGCCAGGTAGCAGAAACGAAGCCGCAACCAAGCCAACACCAACCAAAATCTGAGTCGCAGAACCGCCACTACCGCTAATTACAGGCACAAGCATCATCGGCCTGCTGCCAAACGGCAAATGCAGCTCGTCATATCCCATCGCCGCACCAGACTGAATCAGCTTGTAGCCAACACCGTTTTGGTGCGCTGTCATCAAATCTTTCTGCAACCTCGGGTGATTAAGACACAACAGCTTGATCGCGTCCGCTGGTGTTCTTAGGTTGTAATACTCGTGGTGTGTGCCGTATTTTTCGCCCAGCTCACCGGCTAACATCACCAGTTGCATAGCGATAGACGGCGGCAACGCTCTGCCTATAGTACCGCCCAAAAGGTTCCACCGCACTCAGGCTGTTGAACCGTTGATGCAGGATCTTATCCGCACCAACATAAATTGCTGCGTGCATTGGCGTCCTAGTCATCAGCCGCATAATCAATACATCACCAATCCTGCGCTCCGCAATATCAATCTCATAAAACCCATACGCCTCAGCCTGTTCTAAAAATATGCTGCTTGTCGTCTCAAGATCTTCTGGCCTCTCAAAATCTGGCAGCAACACCCCCATCAACCTGTAGTAATCGCAGATCAGCGTGAAGCAATCCTGCGCTCCATACACAAACTCCTTACCCGTCAGGGATCGATAGTTGACCATTCGCCGTCAGGGACAGAATAGATATGCCATACAAGCTTAGTTTGACTGCAGCTTTTACGATCTGGCTCACTAGCTTGCCCGCCTAACGGGTGAGAATGCACGACGGCTTCAATCGTTCCAGACAACATGGCTTCCATATAGTCAGTGGCGTTCAAGACAAAGGTCAGCTCTGGCTCGTCTGCAACGTTTTGGCACGGCCAATACTTGCCATCAACAAGTAAGCCGCAAGCTTCTTTTGGATACTCAAGGATTGCGTGGCCTTCCGCCTTACGCTTGGACTCTTGATCCAAGGAATCCTCCAAACGGGATCGATACATCATTCTTGCCTTCGTTATCAGGGAAGCGAAGCCTGCAACTGCTTACCCGTTTGCCGCATACATCAAACTTGTCCACAGCCTGGTCAAAGGTCAAGCTGTTAATCGTGGCTAATGACTGCATCTCAGCCTTAGAAATCTCAATGTCATCAACCTGAAAATACCTTTTGGCTACATAGCCGCACTCGGTGCCCCTGTATTTCCACGGGCAAAACTCAGTCACCTGACGACGTGGCAACTCAAGATTGGTCAGGTCAAGCTTGGCCGTCAGCTCAAATTCAACAAACGCCAAGTTCTCATCCGCAACCCTGTCGATATACCAAACCTCTTCTGTCTTTGCTGCTGGATCGGCAGTCGCGTTGCCACCACTAAAGTTAGCTGCGTCTAAGAATTTCTTGAACGTACGGATACGCACCACCTGCGCTTTTAGTGGGTTGTAATTTTGTTGGACAATCAAAGAGCTGATTGCACCATTGGCGTTGGCTACTTTTAAAGTCGGCCTAGCAATAACCCCTTTGCCTGATGTCTCTAGCCCTGTCATCTCAACAGGCACAGCAGGATAGGTCTTGCCGTTAAACACGATGTTGGCTGTTAGATCATTCGTGCCAGCGTGATAGTAAAGCGTCTCATCAACGTTATTGACGGCTTGCGTCAGACGCACCTCAAACAAGTCGATAACTGCCGTTGGCTCAAGTTTTTGCAGCTCCTCAAAATATGCAGGCGCTGCAGCACGTAAGTCGTCAATAAACTGGGGCGTGTTATCACTCATGGCTCAAATACTTGCACGAATGACGTGACGATCTCCGCTCGATCAACAAATGGAATCGTCTTCGTCCACTCTGTGCAGATAAATTTACTGCTAGTCGCTTCGCCAGGTGGAGTGTAGACAAAGGTCTCTACACCACCCCTTGCATCAAGAAAGTCTTCGATCGTGTCAGCCTCTGTTTCTGACACACGAAAGGTCAGGTTATAAACCTTTGGGTTTTGGTTAAGTCCAAACGTGGCACGCTGGCTATAACCACTCCCGAACTGGGAGATACGCACCTGCGGTGCGCTTTGCTTGGTCATCCCTGGTGCGGGATCAAAATCGGGAAAAGTTAAGGCACTCATTAGCGGGACAATAAGCCTCCAGGTCGTTGTTGCTTGATCAATTCTGCCTGCACAGCCGCTCCAATCAAACCTCCAAGCTGTTTACCGGCACCACTGTCACCCGAAGCAGAACTGCCTTTGGCATCAACGTTAACGACAACGCTTGTGCTGCCACCTCCGCCCCCACCAAGCTTGTTGTTTGGAACAATTGTGCCAGAAGTGTTTGGAACGAATAGCTCAGGGCCTTTTTCACCAACCATGTAAGGCGAGCCGCCTGAGACAGGACCGCCTTTCGCCTTAAAGAAATCTCCAAATCCCGGTATGCCACCAAGTGCAGTATTGACTCCAAACTGCAGCAAGATATTTGCGACTTGCCTGAGCGTTTGTGATGCAACGTCAGCAAGTGATTTTGTGCCTTCGACCGCTGCACTTAAAGCATCAACAATGCCACTAGAAATGCTTTGCCCAATAGCTGTATACATCGACTCCAGTTCCTCTAATGCCTTGACCTGTTCTTTAAGAGCTGCAGTGCCTTGCAATCTCTGTTCGACTTGTTCTCTCGTCAAGCCTTCATTTTCTTTCATTATTTTATTAACTCTTTGCTCCAACTGTTCTTCTTCTAGTCTTCCATCAAGCCTTGCCTGCAATAAATTCTGCTCACTTTGCAAGCCTTTTAATGTTTCTGCGGCTTTTTCTGCTTCCTTAGCCTTTGCATCTTTCATCCGGTTGTTTACCGTTTCGACCTGCTGAATGCCCTTTAATTCTTCAGATCTAATTTTTAAAGTTTCTGCTTCTTTATCAAGCCCTTCGGCTTTAATTTTATTTATGTTAGCCGCTGTTTGTTCAAAAATCTTTTCAACTTCAAGAACGGCTGCCGCTCCTTCGTTCCCATCACGCCTTGCTTCTGCAATTTTAGTGTTTAGACCAAGCAAACGTTCTTGAAGCTGTACTTGAATCTTTAGCCCTGGAACAATATCTTTTTTGGTGCGTCCGCCTCCGCCTCCAGGCGTAATAGTTTGTAAGTCCTGTTCTGTAACAGCAATTTTTGGCCCGAATCCTGCTGCTTTTAAAAGATCTACACCTTTGCTGCTCTTCCTTCAGTAAGACCGCCCTTCGTGACTTGTGTTCCGCCGCCTCGAAGATTCTTTCTTTGAACACCCCTAACTTGATCTTCAATCGCCGTTACGCGAGCAATCGCTTCCGCGTCTCCAGAAGCAAGCACCCTGTCGCGAATCGCACGAAAATCATCCTGAGCCGTAGGTTTAAGTGCATCATTGATGCCGCCTATCATGTTGTTGACTAATTTTAAAAACCCATTCAATGGGCCTGCAATTAATATTTGAAGCTGTGTGGTCAGCTGACCCCAAAGTTTTGTTGTTTCATTTGTTGTGGTGCCTAAATCCTGGAGCGCAATTACCCCAGCATTGCCTATTTGGCTGACAAGTTCTTCAGTAAGCAATGTCGCTAAACCTGCTACGTCACCTTGTTCTTCAAGCTGTGCAGCAAGATTTTTGGTGTTTTCGCTTGTAAAAAGTGATTTTTCACGAACAAGCTCTAATGCTCCTGAAGTTGAAGTAAGTGCTACTCCAGTTTCTGCTGCACCCTTCGCGAATGCTTCAAACTGGGCGACTAACGCGCTAGCAGCGATTGATCCGCCTAGGCCACCTGCCGCTCCACCAATACCACCTGCCAATGCTTGGAGCGGGCCGCCGCCAAATAACAGTGGAAAGCCAGCACCTGTCGCGATGTCTTGGAACCTGCCTCCTCTTCTTCCCCCGCCAGCGCCTCGACCACCACCTCTGCCCGTTGCTTTCTGCTGAGGCCCTCGTGCCAACAACAGATCAACTCTTTTTATCTCTTTCCCTAACTCAAAAAAATCTTTACTTGTTCGGTCAACAGTTATCTGAAGATCATTTAATTCCGCTTGATATAACTCTAATGCTTTGACGCTATTTGGAAGCTGTTTACCAAGAGCTAAAAGCCCTTGAACACCGCCAGCGCCTGCTTTTGCTTCAGCAGCGGCTGCCTTTAATTGGTTTCGCGTTAGCTCTCTTGAGAGCTTATTAGAAACGACCAGTGCATCATTAAATTCTTGCTGGCCTACGGTTGAATTTGCCAGAATTTGGTCAACGGCCCTAAGTTGAGATCCAAGGCCCGCCAAGGTCTTGGAGTACATATTTACATTCTTAGTGGCTTCAACAGTGCCTTCTTTTGTTGTTTTCTGAAGAGTAACTTGAAACTGTCTTGCACCTTCTTTCGCACCAGCAAAGCCTGCGATTAATTTGCCTATATTTCTGGTAACTTCACGAGTAGCTGCTTTGCCTACTGACTGATCAAATAAATTTCTTTGCTGCCTTATCTCATTAAAAAGACCTGTTACTCTTTTTGTACCTGCTTCTAGCTTGTCAAGGGCGGCAAGGTTATTGACGCGAAGGTCAATAACAGCTGGATAAGAAGCAGCCACGACCTAACACACGCTTGCCCCAACACTCTACCTGCGCCTACGGGCCTTTGCTAATTCCTTCTCCTGCTCTTCGTTCAAAATTTTAAAATACGCGCTCCAACCCAAAACCTCTTCTGCTGTCATCGTTGACCGTAGCTCCGACAAGCTCATGCCAAGCTCTTTGGCAATGCCAAATTGCAGCATGAGCCAGTTATCCTTCCGAAGCTCGGCTCCTAGGATTTTGGGTCGATTGCCTCTTCTTCTTCGTCGTCAGTCAAAATCGCCAGCATCAAAGCCTGCAAATCCTTGTCCTTTACCTCGTTCTTAAGCACATCAACTTCACCAGCCAAGAACAACGACTCACCCACTTCATCCTTAGCTTTCGTAATTAAAAGCTGTAGGGCAAACGCATTGGCGTCATCCGATCCAGCACGTTTTTGAGCACGCTCACGTTCTGCCATCGTCAATGGCGTAACCCACATCTCAAACTTGCTGTCGTCTGAAAGAGTAACGACTCTTTTTGTTGCTTCTAAATTTGCGGCTTTCTTGAGACGGTCAATGGCGCGTAATGCCATGAGTTACAACTAATTGTCTTACTACACTAGCACTAAAAAAGCCCCTAACAATGTCAGGGGCCTTTTTATCATCAATCGACTATTAGCTCTTAGCGAAGTCGAATGTAGGAGCTGCAGTTGGACGGAAGTTAATTGATACTGCCTGTGCGTCGTCAGGAGTAACTGAATAACTTGCAGAAGTCAGCACCGCTTCCATTGAAATGGAACGGCTGGCTGCATCATCTGGCGTACCAGCTGAAACAACTGCATCCATATACAGTTTAAATGTTGCACCAGCTTGGTTGCGCTGGGTAACGTCTTCAATCAAACGAGCCGAAATGCCGGTGTCGTCATCAGTGAAGTAAACCTCAGCTGAACCTGTGCCATCCGCAAAACCAGAGATAAAGGTTCGGAATGGTGCGTTTTGGCCCAGCGTGCCACCGATGCTTGTTACATCGATTTCTTCGCGGGTTACTTCAAAGTTCCAAGAGCGGACGTTTGCCACTGATTGGAACTCGGTGTAGTTAATACCGAAAGCACTGGTGCCATCAGTTCCGTCGTCTGCCAAAGCAAGCTCACTACCGCCTGCAGTAGCAGCAAATGTCGCTACTCCGGTAGAAGCTGTGTAGGTCAGGACGAAGACGGGAGTTCCTGCAGCTAAACCGCCGGGGAGCGTGCCCCCGCCGGCAGTAAACGAAACTTTGTCGTTTACTTTGAAGTTCAGAAACGTTCCAACTTTGATGGAATTGCTAGCGTTGGTGACATCTGCAGCCTTAAAGGTTCCAGATGTGCCAGCTGGCTTGTAATAAAGGGCTCCAGAGGTGCCCGAAAGGACGGTAGCCATTCGTGGTACTGAGAATGGTGGACTTACGGGCGAAACCCGGACTCATACAGCTTAGCGTGCTGTCAGCAAAACATCTAATCCTGGTCCTCTGCAACAAAAGATGTGTCAATGCGGCCTACTAAATGCGGACTCGTTTCAGTTGTTGAGAACGTAGGCCCATTTATTGCTCCGGGTCGCGTATAAATTCCTGAACCATCTCTAGTCGAAGCAGATAACCCTAAAAGAGTGGTTACAGCAGTGTCCAAAAGAGTTTGGCTTCTTGCAGGCCCTTTCCCTTTCTCGCTATAAACGCGAACAATTACACTACCTCGCGCAAAATCTAAATTGCTAGTCAACGTTGTTTCAGTGGTTACACCAAACGCAATATTTACACGTACATATTCAGTGGTTGTGTTTGCTGGAGCCGCTGTAATGTTGTCAAAAAATACAGGGACAGCCGGACTAAGCGCACCAAATGCTGTCTGAATTGGGCTTTCTATTGTGGCGCGAATTTGCTGGTATCTCATCGTTTCGCCCTAAAGCCAAAGGTTACTCCTCTCCCAATAGCTTGCCCCATCTCGCTATTGACATACCTTGTGTACCAGTCAAGTTCAGCCGTACTTTCCGCTTTTCTACCTCCAGCAGTGACATCGCCTCTAAATCCCGGAACAGGCCGAGAACCTTCTCTAACAACATCACCAGCAGGGCGGCCAATCTTTTTAAACTCGCCCACCTCTAAATCAAGTGCATACGCTGCATAAGGCTGCGTATTTTCAATGCTGAATTTTTTAACTCTTGCAGTCTCTCTGATAGATGTTGAAAGAGTTGGAACGTCATTCAGGGCGTACGGGTAGCCTCCGCCTGTTGACCCTGATGCCCCTGTACCTACAGGAACAGCGACCCAGCTGTCTTGAAAATCGCCACTCCATTCTGGGCCTGCATCCGCCAAGTCATTCATTATCTCCACTGCTGCATAACGAGTCGCCAGATTAATCAGCTCCCGCATGTCTTGTGGCA
>Ga0213867_1000649_pt1 | contig 15483 bp, 28 predicted proteins | sample PICome_12_FD_160120 | JGI IMG/M metagenome (GOLD analysis project Ga0213867, IMG submission 160120) | Coastal seawater microbial communities near Pivers Island, North Carolina, United States - PICO540 | ecosystem: Environmental > Aquatic > Marine > Coastal | place: USA: North Carolina... | reverse complement strand
TCCCTAATGTTGTCCGGTCTATCAATAATGCATTTAGACGACAAGACCAGATCGAATATCTGGAAACTGGAAACGGGTTTGAATTTGCCCCTATTATTGCCGACGCTGAAGCAGGATTCGGAGGAGTTCTAAATGCGTATGAACTTGCAAGAAACCTTATCGAAGCAGGTGCTGCCGCTGTTCACTATGAGGACCAAGTGGCTGCCGAAAAGAAGTGCGGACACCTTGGAGGAAAGGTTCTTATTCCTACTTCTCAGGCTATACGCAATCTTAACGCCGCTCGCCTTGCTAGTGACGTTGCTGGCACTGATACAGTCGTTATTGCTCGTACCGACGCTGAGTCTGCTAAACTAATCTCCAGCAACATCTCCGATATCGACAAACCATTCATCAAGAGAGTCGCGCAGGGCACTGCGGGATCTATTCAATGTCGTACACAGGAAGGATTCTACCAACTACAGGAAGATAGGGGCCTAGAGTTCGGTTGTGTGCGTGGTCAGGCATACGCAGAATACGCAGACCTCGTTTGGTGCGAAACATCGACACCAGACTTGAAGGATGCGAAGCGTTTTGCTGACGCAGTCAAGGGTGCAGTTCCAGACGCGATGCTCGCGTACAACTGTTCACCGTCATTCAACTGGCGCAAGTCAATCCCAGGCGATCAAGAACTGAAAGACTTCCAACGTGAGTTGGGTAAGATGGGATTCAAGTTCCAGTTCATCACACTCGCTGGGTTCCACCAGACAAACTACTCTATCTTCGACTTCGCAAACCGATATAAAGATGAGGGAATGTATGCATACTCGTTACTCCAAGAAGCGGAGTTCGCCGCAGAGTCACGTGGGTACACAGGTGCGAAACACCAGAGAGAAGTCGGCGTCGGTTACTTCGATGCGATCACGACTACTCTTGGGTCTTCATCGACCGCCGCAATGGCAGGGTCAACCGAAGAGGGACAGTTCTAATGTTTAAGAAGATCGGATTCGCAATTTACGACCTATACAATTTCTTCTTCAACTTGAAGATCAACCCGTTGCGTCATATACCGAACGAACTTGTACAGTTTATTCTCATGTTCTACTTATCGGTAATGTGGTCCGTGGTGTTCACCTTCTGGGCCGGATACACTTGGATGTATGGTATCTACAGTACGGGTGGTCATCTTATGGTACTTGGCGCGTTCTTTGTCACTGTCGCATTATTCAGAGACGCTGAGAAGAATGGTCATCTGTGGGTTCAACGAAACAAGTTACCCCCAGTACCAAAACGTCGTATTGTTTGGGACGTGGAGAAAGAAGGATGAGTGATATTGCACAGTCACCTATTTCAAGAACGGGTAACCGTGACTGGGACGACACGTTTAACAAATGTTTTTATGACAATATGTCAACCGTAGTCTGGGCACACAGCTGCATGTTTGAGGGCGCAATCTTCATCGGTAAGGGTGAAGAGTGTTCTTGGTGCGGTGCTACAGAAGAACATGAACCGGATGTGACTTACGCTCAGATCCCCGTAATAATGTCAGGAATGAAAAACTAAAATGCCAATCAAATACAAGAGAAGTAACTGGTCGAAGAGTCGTCTGAAGAAGGGGACTACCCAACACTTCTATATGCACCAACTGGATAACGCGCAACTCTGGAAGGAGTTCGACGGTTGTAATGAAAAGAAGTACAAGAACAAGATGCGCACAGAGTTGTATAAACGTGGGTTCAAGTTAGAGGACTTCGCTGAACGTGGATGATATCGGTCTACTTGGTCTTCTCGCAGTTTTCTTGTGCCCTATGGTGTTTGGCGGTATCACAATGTACTACTCACACAAAACCATACATAAAGATACACTGAAAAGATGGGGGAAAGATGAAGTTTAAGATAGTGTACAGAGAGGAGAACGAGTCAATCTTCCCTTGGAAGTCTCGTTACCGTGGTGTCGTATTATGGCCATACATGATAATGCGACCAAAGAAATACGCGACGGGATCAGTCGCACAATCTGAGTTGATGACACGACGATCACTCGTTAAGTTGTATCGACACGAGTTGCAACACTGTTATCAGATCAAAGAGAGAGGCGTCATCGGGTTCTACGTTCGATACGTATTCTTGAGTTTTGTGAAGGGATACTGGAATCATCCAGATGAACTAGAGGCGCGTCAGTACGAGAACGAAAAATTGACCCCTTTAGAAGAGAAGTGGCTCCACGAAGGGGTCGTGAACTTAAACGATTTGAACGACTGAACAGACGTTCGACTTGTTGTCCACCAGAACACGGATTTTAGAATTTTCAGTTATTCTGTTTCCGTTGTTCTTCACCACGACCTTTGAGTCTGGTGAGATTTTTAGATCACAGTTGTGTGAGATCTTGACATCCGCATGCTCTTGTGATACAATACGTATGTCTTTTGATGAGATGATCAGTTGATCGTCTTTACAGACTGTGACTGAGTTTGCAAGTGCTGTTGGTGCGAGTATACATAACACCGATGCGATTAGGTATTTCATTTGCTTTCTCCTGTCGTCATCACGACGACTTTTGTTGCCTCACGGCAGTTAATGATGTTACAGTTTTGTGACACTGTATAATATATATACAGATTTTATTTTTGGCGAGTAGTTCAGTTGGTAGAACGCGTGACTGTTAATCACGTTGTCGCAGGTTCGAGCCCTGCCTCGCCAGCCATTTTGCGAGAGTGGTGGAATTGGTAGACACGCTGGTTTTAGGTACCAGTGCCGCAAGGCGTGAGAGTTCGAGTCTCTCCTTTCGCACCAATTTATTATGAACCAGTGAGAAGATAATGACTATGAAGGCAGGAAAGATTTGGGGACAAACAGAACTCATTCACGCGAATGGAGTGTTGGAGTTTCACCGCATCGAGTACAAGAAAGGTTTCAAGTGTTCCGAACATCTCCACGAGTATAAGTGGAACGGATTCTTCGTAGAGTCTGGTCAGATGATCGTGCGTGTATGGCAGGACGACCAAGATGGTCTTGTCGATGAAACCATCCTCAATGCGGGTGAGTTTACCCAAGTCAAGCCAGGCAAGATCCACCAGTTCGAAGGACTCAAAGACGGAGTTGCATTCGAGTTATACTGGGCAGAGTTCAATCACAACGACATCGTCCGTCGCACCATCGGGAGTAAGTCTTAATGCCCCCGAAGAAAGGACGTGGTGACCCAATGGTCCGTGCGGATGGTCGCAATAAACCAGACCGCGAATGGTACCCCGAAAACTTCGATTGGTACCTCAAGTGGGTCGCATCTATTCTAATTCTCGCATCTCTTGCGATGCGTTCCGCAGGACCAGAATATCGCATGTACGATCTCGTGATCGGATTCGCGGGCATTATTCTGTGGACATGGGTATCAGTCATCTGGAAAGATCGCGCGTTGATCATGTTGAATGCAATTTCTGGATTTATGATCTTGACAACCATACTAAGAGAGTGGTAAAATGGACATCGAAAAACATATAGCAAATTGGGTGTATTGGACCTATCGAGATTTGAAGGTCAAACCCGAATGGTTAGAACGTGACTTCCAGAAGTCAAAGGTAATTTTAGGAATAGATGATGGCGAAGAAAATACCGAAAATCGACTACAAGTTCAGTGAGGATAGACTCATCGCAGAGTTTGCTGAATACGTGGACGCAACCTACAATCAACACTACGCGAAGCAGAAGTTTCAGGCGACTGAGTTCATTGTAGACGGTGGTCACGGTACGGGGTTTTGTATTGGAAACGTGTTGAAGTATGCACAACGATACGGTAAGAAAGGTACCGAAGCAGACGCACGTAAAGACCTAATGAAAGTTCTCCACTACGCACTGATCCAACTACACGTACATGACCAATCTGCTTCTAACTGATAGAATTCGTTACGTCGGTCTAGGTGACCGACTTGACGCCCTAGGTGTCGCAAAGATCATGAGCAAAGAAGGACGCGTAAAGATCCTTCAGCCCAATGGTTGGTTCCGACAACTAGAAGAACTCACGGAGTTGTTCGATCTCAACTGCGTTTACTATCACGGTAAACCAGTGGATCATGAGACCTACAGAGTCCACGATCCAGACGGAGACCACAAGTTCTGGAGTGTCCGCGACTACCCTCGATTGAGCGTCGATCTCGATCTGGAGTTGCCGAAGAAATTCGTGACCATGCAGTTTGATGGGACACATAATCATAATAGGATTCGCAATCCTCAGACCATCATGTCAGAGTGGCGCGAACGGGGGTACGAAATTATCCAAGTTGGTGGTAAGGCGACCGATCCAAGGTTTGCGCCCAAGGTGGGTAATCTCAAAAACATAGTTTACGCAATGTCCAAGTCTCACGGACATATCGGTGTCGATTCGGGTATGATGCATCTCGCAAAGTTCTCGATGGACGCAGATAAAATTTGTGTATATACAGTTATGGAACGAAAGACTAGTTTTGTGTGTGCCCTTGAGAAGAAAGGAGCACTTATTTTAGAACACTAGGAGCGGTAGTTCAGTTGGTTAGAATACCGGCCTGTCACGCCGGGGGTCGCGGGTTCGAGTCCCGTCCGCTCCGCCAACTTTCGAGAGAAAATTATGAGATTTCTTTTAATTGCGGTATTGACAATCGTTACAAGTTGTAGTACAATGGGTAAACAAGTGGATAAAGGTCTCTGTCTCAAGTGGACTACCTTTACCTCTGAGAGACTAGAATGTGCCGGTGGTCGTGGTGTTGCGCAACAAGTTTGCGTCGTGCGAGAAATACAAATGGCACACTGTTTAGTTTGGGAGTGGCCAGAAGGTCGTCCGGAGGATGAATCATGAAACAATGGATTCTGCCCGTCGTGATGGTTACTGGATGTGCCACACAAGAGAAAGATGATCGTATCTGTCTTGAGTGGAAATCTCAAGTAGAGATCAAAGAGAGATGTATCCCCATGTATGGTAACTTGATATGTGCGGATGAAGAAAGAGTAAGATACTGGTGTGTTCTGTATGATGAATCCATCGGCAAACCGGATGATAATGATGCGTAAGAGTATAACCCCATATCTTCTGAAGTTAGATGACCGACTTTGGGATGAGATCGAAGACAACCGAATGGCACTGAAGGCGTTGTTTCCTTCAGGTGTGTCCAAGAAAGAGTTTATCCAGAATGCGATAATCGCATACAACCAATCGTTTGTTGAGTCTGGGGTTAAAGAGAAACTAAGACAAATCCGACCAGTGGAGATTGAAGATCCGCTGTCGCCATACTACGGGGAGTAAAAATGGCAAGAGGTAAGTTAGAAGTCAAGCGCCGTCGTGAAGGTGCTTTAGAGCGTCTACGTGCGTCACAGTTCTTTGAGAAGAACGACCGCACAGAGGCAAAGTGGCAGGCACGTAAGGACAAGGAGATCGAGATTCTCGAAACGTCCCTTGGGTTACGACAACCTGCTAAAGTGAAAAGAGAGGAAATAACTCTCGATTGATAAGGGGAATCCTATGGAAATCCTAGCAGTTGTAGCAGTAGTTGTGGTGGTGTACTTAGTTGTACGTAGTCGTGGTGGATCTGGCGGTTCAGGTGGATCCGGCGGCGGAGGCGGTTCAACTCGACCAGACGACAGAGATAACGTAAGTCGTAAGTAATCCTTAGTCCCGAGATGACTCTAAACTCGCTCTGGTCGTTACGCCCGTCTCCTGAGTATGAGAAAAACTGCTCTACTAATTGAGGAAATGTTATGATACACGAGTGGAAGATTTTTTACAAAGGTATGCAAGTAGGTCTCACCTATTCATTGACAGAGTACGGTGCGAGAGAGCGGTGGTACAATACTCACAGTAGAAGTGCAAGTAAATACTCCGGTCTTTCGTTTGATGACATCTTCGCAAAGAAGGCATGACGGGTCTTTGGAAGATTTACATAAACGGGAATTTTATGGGAATCATTTCGGCGGTTACCAAACACGGAGCCTGCGAGAAGTATTGCGCAATCTTTGGAATTCCCACAGACATGACTCACACGGGTCATGTTCATATAGTAGCAGAGAGGTTCAAATATGAGCTTTAAATTACCAAGCCCCAACGATATGGGCAACGTGGTTCGTGACTCTCTCCATCATTATTTGGAGTGGCACATATGCGAGCACTATGGTGTTCACCGCATAGACGATCTCAACGTAACTGAGATTACAGAAGTCATGGCCGAATACTTCAATCAAAAATCCGCACGTCTTGATTCGATGATTGCAGAGGCACTCAAAATGGCGATCGGAAACTGGGAGTCCAGTAACGGAAAAGGAATCCTATGAAAATTTTTACCATGCTAGTATTGATGCTTTTGCCAATGGGGGCTAACGCGCAAAAGTATGGTACAGACGATTTTAGATTTCTGGTAAAGGAATACGAAAACCTTACTCCTGGCGTAGAGTTTATCCTAATGAAGGACGAACAAGAATACGATAGGGTCAGGCGAAAACATCTTGGAGTTGCGTGGGACACGATTAGTGCGTTTACCTACTGGAACCAAGAGAAGGGAACCTGCAAAATCTATATTAAAGACCCTGAGTGGAAATACGAACCAGAGTTGATCGGACACGAAGTCGCTCACTGTATCTGGGGTCGATTTCACAAGGGCAGAAAGGGGATGAAGAAATGATGTCGAAGTTGTTTGATATAATGGAAGAAGTGATCTTAGGTGCCATCGTGATCGCAACAATGTTTGCTGTCGGGGAAGAGATCTACCGTTTGATCGAGGCAGGTACTGTCGCACTAACTGACCTTCTGCTTCTCTTCATCTATGCGGAGGTTGTGGGTATGGTTGCGATCTTCTATCGAAGTCACCGCATCCCCGCAGTCCTACCGATCATCATTGCGACTACCGCATTGAGTAGAATGATCATCTTACAGAGCAAGGACTTAGATCCCACGATCATCCTGTTCGAAGCGGGAGGTATTGTTCTACTAAGTATAGCTGCATTCATCATGACGTATCGTGATCGATATGTGAGTGAGGATGAACTCCAATAGGGTCTGATTCCCCTATCCAAATAACTGAATCAGTGGTGCCCAGAAGAGCAGAGAGTCTCGTTCCTCTCTCAAATCAACGAACGAGTGGTACCGGAGGCTGGAAAGAATTGGCGGGTGTAGCTCAGCTGGATAGAGCGTCGGTCTACGAAACCGAAGGTCATAGGTTCGACTCCTATCACCCGCGCCAGAATTGGGGTGTCGCCAAGTGGCAAGGCAGCGGGTTTTGATCCCGCCATTCGGTGGTTCGAATCCATCCACCCCAGCCATATAGTGAGGAAGATTATGAGTTTTATTAGTGAAATGCAAAGACTGCAACAGAACATCAAGGAACTGGCGCAGACATTCGATGCACTGCAAAGACAGGTCGAACAATATCAAAACACACGAGGTGAACCAGAGTATCCTAATGAGTTGCGTGATCCAGACCCTGTAGATCTCGTAGATCGAGATACGCCAAGGAAATCGATTGATGACATAACCCCACAAGAGTGGAACTCCTTGAGGTTCGATAGAAATTCCAAGTCATAAGATTAGGTGGGCTGGCTGAGTGGTCGAAAGCGGCGGTCTTGAAAACCGTTGAACCGAGAGGTTCCGTAGGTTCGAATCCTACGCCCACCGCCACTTTTTGTATAAATAAATACATCTATCATCAACAGACTGTATTACAATGAAATCTTTCAAAACATTCCTAGACGAAGGTGTCAACGATCCAGCAATCTTCAAGGCGATTTTCCTTGCAGGTGGGCCAGGCTCTGGTAAGTCATTCATCGTCGGCAAAACTGGTCTGACCTCTATGGGTTACAAGGTCGTCAACTCTGACGATGCATTCGAAGCTGCCATGAAGAAGGCAGGTATGGAGATGGACCCAGAGAACATCTTCTCAGTGAAGGGTCAGGAAATCCGTGGTAAGGCAAAGGCACTTACAGGTAAACGACAGGCACGTTACATCGAAGGTCGTTTAGGACTAGTCATTGATGGTACAGGTAAAGACCCAGACAAGATTGTGACTCAAGCAAGACAACTAATCAAGTTGGGTTATGATGTCGCAATGGTCTTCGTAAACACCGATTTAGAAACTGCTATCAAACGTGATGCCGCTCGTAAGAGAACTATCGGTGAAGTCGAAGCGACCAAGTATTGGAAAGAAGTGCAACGCAATATCGGTCGTTACCAACAGTTGTTTGGTAAGAACAATTTCCTAGTAGTCGACAACTCAGAAGGTAAGGACTACCAAGCAGAGACCCTACGCGCATATCGTGATGCGACAAAATTCACTAACAGGGCACCAGACAATCCGAAGGCGCAAAAGTGGATTGCGGACGAAAAAGCAAAAGCAAAAAGGTCTTGACACCCCCCTCATAGTATAGTATACTTCCTCTCGAAACTTGAAATAGAGTATTGAGAGGCTCTTTATATTATGCAACGTCTACTAACTGTAGCGGTAACAAGCGCACTTATCAGTGCGTGTTCCGGTGGAGGTTCTGACACCCCACCACCCGTCGTGGCAGACCCTGTCACATCCACACCCGTAACGACACCCGTCGACCCCGCAGTCGAGGCACGTGACAATCTACTCACGTTACTTGACTCTACGTCACCGACAGGTACTTACGAGGCATACATCCTACCCGCAAGTGATGACTTCGACAACATCCCGCAAGATCCCAGCAATGAGATCACCGCAGAGAAGGTCGCGCTGGGTAAGTTAATCTACCACGAGACTGGTATCACTGAAGGTGACATCGAGTCTAGTCAAGGTACGTTCTCGTGTGCATCTTGTCACAATGCGCAGAACGGATTCAAGTCTGGTATCCGTCAGGGTATCGGTGAAGGTGGTATCGGATTCGATCACCGCATGGTGATGGAAGGTGTTGACCTTACGGAAGTTGATGTACAACCAGTAACATCCCCTACAGTACTGAATACCGCATTCCAAGAAGTGATGCTTTGGAATGGTCAGTTCGGTAATGAAGTGGGTGGTGTTGTGAACATTGGTATCGACCCCGACCGTCACTTCACAGAAGGCACACCGAAGGAAGCAAACCTACGCAACTTTTCCGGACTAGAGACGCAGGCAGTCGCAGGCCTTGGTGTTCACCGTATGGGAACAGATAATCCCGAATCGTTACTACGTACCAACGAGACGTATCGTCAGATGTTTGAAGACGCATACGGTGTCGCAGAACCCGACGACATGTTAGAGGCTGCCGCACTATCGATTGCCGCATTCGAACGAACCGTCCTTGCAAACGAGGCACCATTCCAAGACTATCTCCGTGGAGATGAAACTGCGATGACTGAGACTCAGGTAGCAGGCGCGGAAGTGTTTTTCGGTAAGGGTAACTGTTACGCATGTCATAACGGTGCCGCATTATCGTCACCCAAAGGTGCGATGGCAGACGATGTCTTTATGACTGTCGGATTCCACGATCTTGATATATGGGACGACGTGATTGGTGACGTAAATGAAGAAACACGTGAGGGACGTGGGGGATTCACTGGAGATTCACTGGACAAGTTCAGGTTCAAGGTACCACCACTTTATAATCTTATAGATACAACTGTATTCGGTCACGGTGCATCGTTTACCTCTGTGGAAGACGTGGTTCGTTACAAAGTAGAAGCGATCCCACAACACCCTCAAGTAGAAATCGGCGACCTTGACTACAGGTTCACGCCTCTGGATCTGACAGAAGAAGAGATCGCGAATCTCGTTGAGTTCCTAGAGGTCGGTTTGAGAGATGACAACTTGATGCGGTATGTCCCTGAGTCTTTACCCAGTGGTAACTGCCCTGTCAACAACGACGAAGTGTCGCGACAAGAGTTAGGTTGCGACTAAGAAGGAGAACTATGTCTTACAAAGAATATCACGGCGACATCGCTAGAGTCTGCGATCAGTGCGGTTACATAATCGAACACATTGAAGACGCAGAAACGAAACGTGATATTCTTACAGGTCAACTAAAGTTTTATGCAAAGGAACTAAAGGTGGAGTCAGAAATGTCAAAAACCTTGGTCCAATCATACGACAAGTGCGACGATTGTGAGACATATAAATAGGAGATATAGGGGCTATAGCTCAGTTGGGAGAGCGCTTGATTTGCATTCAAGAGGTCGTGGGTTCGACTCCCTCTAGCTCCACCAGTTCCCCCGCTTGCGCGGGACTCGACATAAGATTGGATGAGCGCAATATGCCGTGCGCCCACGAACGTGATCTCTCAAACGTGCATGTTGAAAATGCCTTGACGTTCGTTGGATCCGACTTGCCATCACATGTCCTACGGAGTCCTGCGTAAGCGGGGATCTTTTTTTTTATTGACACACAATGAAAGTTGTGTTATGATTATATTATGTTTGAACACGTATTTACAGAATTAACCGAAATGAACGCTGTCACCACTGAGAAGGGGCGACAGTACCGCACACCTGAAGGCATCGACCTTCCATCCATCACAACAGTTCTTTCGATACTGTCCCGTGAATCTATTGCAAAGTGGCGAGCTAGAGTAGGTCATGAAGAAGCGAATCGCATTTCGCATCGCGCATCATCTCGCGGGACACGAGTCCATGAGATCGTAGAGAAGTATATCAACAACGAGGAGAACTTTAAAGATGGATATACTCCAGACATTATTAGTAGCTTTAGTGATCTTAAGCCCATTTTGGATAGCCGTATCGGTAGAGTATATGCACAGGAAGCCCCTCTCTACTCAAACCACTTGGGAGTGGCTGGTCGCGTCGATTGCATTGCTGAGTTCGATGGTCGTCTTTCTGTCATTGATTTCAAGACATCTATGAAACCCAAGCGGAAGGATTGGATCACCAATTACTTCATGCAAGAGTCCGCTTACGCAATCATGTGGGAAGAACGAACAAATCGTCCCATCACTCAACTTGTCACCATCATATCCGTAGACAACCACGAACCGCAGATCTTTGTCGAACACAGAGATACATGGGTCCGTCCCCTGCGCGAAACAATCGCACAATATAACGCAGAAAATTCTCACAATTCCCTTGACATATAAATAGAACCATGTATACTCACCATATCAAATTATTAGGGAATTGATATGAAAACTTTTAGAACATTCCTCGCAGAGCAGAGGGTAGACACGACTGCGACGGCGTCATACACCGAGTTATATCCTGCGCTTATGTTCAATCATAAGTACAGACCCGTCTCCGCAGAAGACGTTAAGAAATTCGTTTACAGAGTGCGATTAGACGATTCTAATAGTAAGAAGACATTTATTAATAATTCCGGCACTGACCCAGAATCTGCGCGTCAGTACATCGACAAAATGTCTTCTCTCAAACCATCGCTTGTAAAAACTAAACTAGAGAATGCGATAGGTATTGTTAACTATCTCTACGATTTACACAGCTCCAAACCTATCGATTCGGTTCAGTGGGGGTTTAGAGATAAACCAAGAGGTGTTGGTAGAAACCACGCCGGTGATATATTCGTGAACTTCGCTGACGGTAGTATGATAGGTATCAGTCTCAAGGCAGGTACTTCTAAATCGAAAGAACCTTTGCTGAACAGTTATGTCAATACGCAGTACAAGAAAATCGGAAAAGAGGATAGACTCTCTGAACTAGAAAGTGCGCTGTGGGATTCGGTATATTCTAAATTACCATCCCTAGACTCTTCGGTTAATAAGTCGAACTACATGGATAATAAATCCAAAGTTCGACAAGCATACCTTGATTACTTCCTTGACAATGAATCTGAGGCGGATGAGTTATACGTTATCCAAAACAGAATATGTCGAGAGAAGTTCTGTGAAGAACTGAATACTCTTTCCCTAGAAGATTTCAAGGAGTGGATATCTTCCAACTTTAATCTACAGAAACCACAAACTCCACCTCTCGTATTGGTCAAGGCGGTTAAGAAAACTGCTGAACAAAAGGGTGACGATCTTCAATCCATCCTACCTCTAATCACGGGATTCAAGGCAAAACTTAATAAGAAGTCCGTCCAAGAGTGGTTCATTGACATCGATACCGCTGACGAAAGTAAGCGACTAACCATGACGATACGATCTGATGCGGGTGTAAGAGCAGGTAAAAAACTTTCTGGTCTTGGTAAGTTAGGAAAGTTTACCGCACTCAAGTTGCAATATAACGGCATCACGGACATATAATGGAAAATTTCTCTTCCTACATCACTGAACAGAAGAACACCCACATGACCCACATTGAGGACAAGGTTCTCTACGGCGGTGTCGATGGGACGCGCGAGGCGATCAACGCACTGCGTGGACTACGTGATATGTTAGCGGGAAAGAAGGCGGGTAATGTGTCGGTCAAGTGGGACGGCGCACCCGCCATCTTTTGTGGCACCGACCCGTCAGACGGTCAGTTCTTTGTCGCGAAGAAGGGGATATTCAATAAGAACCCGAAGGTCTACAAGACCGACGCAGATATCGACGCGGACACCTCTGGTGATCTGAACGCGAAACTGAAACAGGCACTCCAGTATCTCCCAGACCTAAACATCAAGGGTGTGGTCCAAGGCGACTTCCTGTTCAGTCGCGCAGACCTACAGGGTAAGAAGATCGACGGTCAGAAGTATGTCGTCTTCCATCCGAACACAATCGCATACGCAGTACCTTGGGATCAGGCCGCAGACCTACGTGCCGCGAAGATCGGTATCGTATGGCACACGACCTACACCGGAGATTCTTTTGAAAACATGAAGGCGTCCTATGGTGTGGACGTATCCAAGTTCCGCAAGTCGCGCAACGTATGGTCACAAGACGCGATGCTCCGCGACGTGACTAACGCAACCATGAGTGACAAGGACACCAAAGAGGTCAACTCTCTACTGACTCAGATCGGTCGTCTGTTCAAACAGACATCGTCCACTACACTCAAGGCACTCGAATCAAATCAGAAACTCGCACAGGCGATCGAGACGTACAACAACTCGTTCGTTCGTGCAGGCGCACTCATCCCAGACTCTACCAAACACGTCACGGGATTGGTCGCAAATCGCCAAGCGTACTACCAGAAAGAGATCGCCAGTAAGAAATCTCAACGTGGAAAAGATACGTGGATTCAGAAATATGCGGACGAAATGGAGTTTTTCTCCCCTGATAACAAGGCAAATCTCGTAAAAATGTTTGAAATGCAACGTTTGATGGTACTGGTGAAATTAAAACTTATAAATAGTTTGGACAAACTAAAGACGATCGACACCTTCGTTCAGACCACTGACGGATACCAAGTCACTGGTGAAGAGGGATACGTGGCGATCGATACACTTGGTGGTGATGCGGTGAAACTGGTTGATCGTATGGAGTTCTCATACAACAACTTTTCATCTGATATATTGAAGGGGTGGGATTCCGCCCGTAGATAAAATGGGATAAACCAAAGAGGATTATGACCGTGGAGTCATTTAAACAATTTGTGGACGAAGTCCTAGATAACGTTCAACGCCGCAAGCTTGCAATGCGAATGAAAAAGAACAAGGCGAAGATCGCCATTGCTCGAAAGAAATCAGAACGCAAGATGGCGGACATGGACACACTAAAGAAACGCGCACGACGAGCTGCGCGTACTGCAATGGTAGACAAACTATCTAAGGGTAAGTCAAAAGACGAATTGTCACTCGCTCAGAAGAAGAACATCGAGAAGCGATTAGACAATCCTGCCATGCAGAAGAAAATTGACCGTGGTGCTAAGAAACAACTAAAGGTTGTTCGTAAGGCAGAGATACAACGCAAACGTAGTCGCGGTCAAAAATAATGATAAAGAATTTTTCACAATACCTCGTTGAAGAGGAGCGTGAAGTATTTTTCACGTTTGGTCGCATGAACCCGCCTACCATTGGTCACGGCAAGGTCATGGACGCACTATCAACTAAGTCGGGTAAGTCTGACTATAAAGTCTTCGTGTCGCAATCTCAAGACCCGAAAAAGAACCCGTTGTCGTATAGTGATAAGATCAAACACACACGTAAGATGTTTCCAAAACATGCACGAAACATCATCGCAGACAAGTCGGTAAAAACCGCAATCAATGCGATGGTCGCTTTGTATGACCAAGGTTACAAGACAGTAACGATGGTTGTTGGAGAAGACCGTATTACAGAATTCGATGTCCTGTTGAAAAAATACAACGGGACGAAGGGCCGTCATGGCTTCTACAATTTTAAGAATATTAACATAGTATCTGCCGGTAAGAGAGATCCAGACGCTAGTGGTGTGGAAGGAATGTCCGCGTCTAAACAGCGAGAGAATGCAGCGAAAAATGATTTCGTAACGTTCTCGCAAGGCGTTCCAAAGTCTATGTCCGATAAAGACACACGTCGTTTATTCAACGATGTGCGTAAGGGCATGGGATTAAGTGAAGCCCTAGAATTCCGTAATCACCTAGAACTGAAACCAGTATCCGAAACCCGCGAACAATATGTTGCGGGCTCTCTGTTTGAAGTTGGCGATACAGTAGTCATCAAAGAAAGTGATGAGGTGGCTACTGTATCCGTTTTAGGAGCAAATTATGTCATCGTAGAACACGATGGCAAGAAGTCCCGCAAGTGGTTAGACGCAGTCGAGAAACTTGAAGAGGACGTATCACAAAGACAGATAGACGACCTAGAGAAATTCGGTGATCGTTTGTTGAAGAAGTTTGACATCGACATCGAGTTCACCCGTCATTTCGCAGATCGCATGAACGACAAGCGCAATGACCCAGAGATCAAGGTCGCAGAGATTCAGCGTTTGTTCAAGAAGATCGCAAAGAACAAGGGCAAAGACATTAAGAAACACGGAGATGCAGAGGCGGTCCTCAAGGACATGCAGTCAGATCTGAATCTTCCGGTTGTTGTAAACTATAAAGACGGTGAGTTCGAGGTGGTTAACAAGACCATCATGCGCAAGAAAGGATTCAAGACAACGAGTCCAGAGATTAAGTACGAATCTGCGCAGGATCCAGACATAAAGGATAAGGAAGGAACTCAACCAGCGCGATACCACGCAGGATTGAAGAAGTCCACCAAGACGAAGAGAGACGCGCACTTCAAGAAACATGGTAAGAAGGCAGACAATGATTCATCTGCATACAAACCAGCGCCAGGCGATGCAACGGCAAAGACCAAACCATCGAAGTATACCAAGGCGTTCAAGGATATGTATGAAGAACAGGACCAGATCCTAGAGAACTGGGTGACCGATCTTATGAACAAGTTGGATGCTAAGTCTATCCATAAGAATAAATACAAGAAGGTCGCACAGTACATCAAGAAAGAACTTGATAAGTCTGGTGACGGACGTTCGATAGAATATCATGCTGCTAATACTATTCGTAAGTTCAATCTGGACATGGATACAAAGGCACTGGCGGGTATGATAAGGCAATTGGCATGATCAATTTCAAGAAGTACCTTGAAGAAAAAAGATACGGTCTCTACTCTGATCTCGATTTGGGGGAAGGTCCAGACGGTATCGCAGCGAAGGCGAAGAAGTCAGGTATCTCACCAGACACAC
>Ga0213867_1000648_pt1 | contig 15499 bp, 16 predicted proteins | sample PICome_12_FD_160120 | JGI IMG/M metagenome (GOLD analysis project Ga0213867, IMG submission 160120) | Coastal seawater microbial communities near Pivers Island, North Carolina, United States - PICO540 | ecosystem: Environmental > Aquatic > Marine > Coastal | place: USA: North Carolina... | reverse complement strand
TGCTGTCGCAGACGCTGCTATCACAGCACCAAAAATTGGAGCAAATGCTCTAACAGCTAATACCTTTGCTGCTAAAGCAGTTGGTACTGCTGCTATTGCTGACGGTGCAATTACTGCTACTCAAGTCGGTGCTGCTGCTCTAACAGCTAACACTTACGGTGCTGGCTCCATCGAAATGGGTGTCAAAACCTTTGGTAACTTTGCTGCAACCATCGCTGGTACTGCTAATGAGATTTCGGTTGCTAACACAGCCGCTCACGGTGGTGCTTACACCATTGGTCTACCAGATGATGTAACTATCGGTGGCCAGTTGAACATTACTGAAAATGTTGTTGTAACTGGTAACACAAGCATTGGTGGTGATCTAGCTGTCTCTGGTGACTTGAATGTCACTGGCGCACTAACATACCTCTCATCATCGACGGTTCAGATCGATGACGCGATGTTCAAACTTGCTGCGAACAACGCTGCTGACGTATCTGACGCTGGTATTTACCAGAAGTATGTTGTACAAGGTAACTCTGCTGTACAGTTTGCTGGTTACTTCCGTGACGCAAACGACAGTGGTATCTTCAAGTTCTACACAGGCTTGGATGTAGAACCAACAACAACTGTTGATACCGCAGATACTGGCTTCACAATCGCTCAGATTGAAGCAGTTATCGATGGTGGATCGTACTAAATACTACTAAGAACTGATATGGTTGGGGGGTACATACCCCCCGACTATTCTTACTAAAGTATACATCTTCAACAAAGGACCATAGATATGGCATCAGTTGTTAAAATTAAACGCAGTACCGTACAAGGTAAGGCGCCCACTACCTCAGATTTGCAGACAGGCGAAATTGCTGTAAACCTTAGAGACGGTAAAATCTTCTCTAATGATGGTTCAGCGATTGTTGAATTAGGTTCTAATACCGCTACTGCTACTGTAGGTTCTCTTACGATTGGTAATACCAATCCATACTCATTCCCGACATCTGACGGTAGTAAAGCAGATCAAGTTCTCGTAACTGATGGTGCAGGAACACTAACCTTCTCTGATCAAGGTGGTACTGAAGCCACGGCTAACGCTGCTGGCGCATCCGCTATTACCGTAGATTCATTTGCTAAAGCTGACTTTAGAAGCTGTCAGTATTTTACGCAGATCGTTTCCATTGATGGAATCCAGATGTCACAGCTTCATGTTGTTCATACCTCAAACACAGCATTCGCTGCTGAATTTGGTGTTATTAGAACAACCGCAGGCGGAATCAATCTAGGAACTTTTGATGCTGATACTTCTGGTAGTAATGTAAGATTGAGATACACTCCAGCATCAGGAGTATACTTAGAACAATCCGTTTCCGCTAAGAGAGTTACAATTATGTCCGACCGTAATGCTGCATTCGGTGCAGACGGCGACCTTGATCTAAACGTAGACGCTTTCGGAACACTAGACCTTCAAACTGCAAACGCACCAAACGGCCTCGACATGGGTTCGGTCGCTTAATTTAATTTTAGGAGAAACTAATGCCAACTATTCTTCAGCTTAGACGCGGAAATACAACTCAGGCGGATGCGTTTACAGGCGCAGTCGGGGAACTTACCGTAGATACCACACTTAACCAACTAAGACTTCATGACGGTTCAACCGCTGGTGGTCATACTATTGGTCTAAGCGTTAGTCTTGTTAACGATAGAATGCAAGTTGCAAATGCACAAGCACTTCATACTACTGCTACAGCAAATCTAAATTCTTACATTGCTAACACCAATCCTAGACTTACAACACTAACAACAAGTGTGAATGATAGGATGCAAGTAGCGAATACTACATTGCTTGTAGGTGATCGTATGCAAGTCTCAAATACTCAAGCACTTCATACATCTATTACAGCAAATCTGAATTCTTACATTGCTAACACAAATCCTCGTATAACAGGATTAACATCAAGCGTAAGTGATAGAATGCAAGTTGCAAATAGTATTGCTATCTCTAATGCTCGTTTGGGCGCTACTGCTACGGTTGAAGTCACTGGTGCTGTCGCTGGTGGACCCACTGCGTTCTCAAGCAATACAGTTGCTATTGCTGTAACTCAGCAAAATAACTCAGTTACTTTGGGTACTCATACAACCGGCAACTATGTTGCTGGAATTTCTGGAACTGCAAACGAAGTTAACGTATCTGGTTCTGGTTCTGAAACAGCTACTGTAACTATTGGACTACCAGATGACGTAACAGTTGCTGGTCAGTTGAATGTCGGCGAGAATGTTATTATCACTGGTAACTTGACGGTTTCTGGTACAACAACATATGTAGATACAACCACACTGAATATTGGTGATAATATTATCACATTGAATGCTGATGAAACTGGTACACCTTCACAAAATGGTGGTATCGAAGTTGAACGCGGCACATCAACAAATAAGACGTTCATATGGGACGAAACAAATGATTACTGGTCAGTTGGTTCAGAAACTTTTGTAGCCGGAGCAGTAACCGCTACTACATTCACTGGTGACTTGACAGGTAGTGCATCTGGTGTTGATGCAAACTCAGTTGCACTTGGTAATGATACCACAGGTAATTACGTCGCTACAGTTGCAGCAGGCGGTGGTATTTCTGTATCAGGATCGGGTTCAGAGACTGCGGCTGTAACAGTTACACACGATGACACATCTTCACAGGATTCTGTCAATAACAGTGGTCGTACTTATATCCAAGACATTACACTTGATACATATGGCCACGTAACTGGTCTTGCATCTGCTACTGAAACAGTCACAGATACCAATACCACTTACACCGCTGGTGGTGATTATGGAATGACACTCAGTGGTACTGAATTCCGTCTAGAAGATGATCGTCGGCGCAACAGCACCAGCACAGACATCTATGATGGAAACACACATGACTACATCCACTATGATGCGGATGTAGGTATGCGCTTCTATACTGCTGGTGCCGAAGAGATGCGTCTTGAGAATGACGGTGATCTTCATGTTGATGGTGATATCACAGCTTTCTCATCAACAGTATCTGATCGTAATCTTAAGGAAAACATTGTAGAAATCGACAATGCACTAGAAAAAGTCTCTAAGATTAATGGATACACATTTGACTACAAGCATAATGGTAAATCGTCGGCCGGTGTGATTGCTCAAGAAATTGAAGAAGTCCTACCTTCCGCAGTGAATCACAAAGTTTTGGAAATGCAAACAGGCGATGCTGAAACTGAATATAAAGTAGTTGAATATGATCAGGTTATAGGTCTTCTAGTATCAGCTATTAAAGAACTACAGGCTGAAATTGCAGAACTAAAAGATCATACCCACTGATAGTAATAGACTAATATCAGTTTATAAAACATATAAATAGTTCCAGATATCAAACAATCTGGGACTATTTACTATGGCTAATCCCCGTTCAAGATCAGAACTAAAAAAATACTGTCTACGCCGTTTAGGTCATCCAGTAGTTGAGATTAACGTCGATGAAGATCAGATGCAGGACAGAATTGACGATGCTCTAGAGTTTTATCGTGATTATCACTTTGATGGTACAGAAAGAACATTTCTGAAACACCAAGTCACTCAAACTGACATCAATAACGAATATATCTCTATTCCAACTACAATTACTGGTATTGTAAATCTCTTTCCTGTCGGAACAGGCCTAAACTCAAATAATCTATTTAATCTACGCTATCAAATTTCTCTGAATGAGGTTCATGATTGGGCGTCTGGACAATTCCAAAACTATGTTTCTTCTATGGAACGTATTGCTCTATTGGAAGAAATTTTCGTAGGTAAACAACCACTAAGATTTTCCCGACATATGGACAGACTCCATGTTGACATGGATTGGTCAGAAAGAGTGACTGTTGGTGAATATCTAATCATCGAAGCATATCGTGTAATCGATCCAGATACTTATACGCAAGTATGGGGTGATTACTGGTTGCGTGGATATACTACACAGCTATTCAAACGTCAATGGGGTGAAAACCTAAAAAAGTTTGAAGGTATGCAACTTCCCGGCGGTCTTACATTCAATGGTCAAACAATTTGGTCAGAAGCGGATGAAGAAATCAAAAGGCTGGAAGAAGAGATTGTATCTAAGTTCTCCATGCCTGTAATGGATATGATCGGATAATGATTAATGGCTACAAACCTATTCTTTAATAACTTTGGACATTCAGGTCAGCAAAACCTACTTGAAGACTTAATTGTTGAGTCTATCAAGATGTATGGCCATGATGTGATTTACATTCCAAGAACACTGGTAAAAGAAGATTTTCTATTTGGTGAAGATGTTCTGTCGAAGTTTACTAATTCTTATGAAGTAGAAATGTATATCAAAAATGTTGAAGGATTTGAAGGTGAGGGTGATTTCCTTTCAAAGTTCAATGTTGAAGTAAGAGATGAAATTACATTCACTGTATCTAAGAGAAGGTTTGGTGAAGAGGTTGATCTTGGTCAACTTATTGCACAAGAAGATGGTGATCAAGCAGTAAGACCACATGAAGGTGATCTCATTTACTTCCCACTTACTGAAGGTCTATTTGAAATCAAGTTCGTTGAAGATGAATCTGTATTTTATCAAATGGGTGAGTTGCAGATGTATGATCTAAAATGTGAGTTGTTTGAATACTCACATGAGAAACTTAACACAGGTATCGCATCTATCGATGAAATTCAAACTCTCAACTCTGCTGTTATGGAAGACTTCCAACTCCTAGCAGAAAATGGTGATGTGTTTGTATTTGAGAGTGGGGATGGTATCGTCACTGAAGATTATAGAGTGGATTCAATTCGGAATACAGCGAATAATGAATTTCTTCAGACAGAATCTTCATCATCTGGTTCTCTTGGAGACTTTCTTGACTTCTCAGAACAGAACCCATTTAGTGAAGGGAATGATTGGTAATGTTTGGTCAAGTCGATTATCATAGTGCTATCCGCAAATATATCATCATGTTTGGTAACATGTTCAATGATATTGATGTTGTTCGTTTTAACACTGCGGGTAATGCTGTACAAACTATCCGCGTACCAATTGCTTATGGCCCAAAAGAAAAGTTTCTTGCTAGACTTAGACAAGACCCTGATATATCTCCTAGTGTTGCTACAACGCTACCAAGACTATCATTTGAGATTACAGGATTCAACTATGATCCGGCAAGACAGATGAATAAGCAAAATCGCATCACTTCTATCGGTAGTGGTAACAATTCTTTGCGTTCTGGTTTTGCTCCATCTCCATACAGTATTGACATGTCTCTTTATGGTATGTTCGCTAACAATGAAGATGCAGTACAGGTTGTAGAACAAATTCTACCGTACTTTAGACCTGAGTGGACAAACTCTGTGAAGATTGTACCATCGCTTGGTATCTATGTTGATGTCCCTACCGTTCTTCAAGGTATGACTATGGAAGATACCTATGAAGCAGACTTTCAGACACGCAGAGCAATTATCTACACATTTAACTTTACAGTAAAGGGTTACATTTATGGCCCCGTCACTAACAAAGGTGTTATCACAAGAACAAAGGTTGACTTCCATATCCCAAGCGCAAACACTGCGACTGGTAATGTGATTGTGAACACTTCTGACTTTGAGGTAGAGAGAGTTACCTTGACGCCAGGCCTTCTAGCAAATGGTTCACCTACAGCTAACTCTTCTGCTAGTGTGAATAGAAGTCAAATTAGTGCTAATTCAACTTATGGATTTGCTTTTGATACTGACAACTTCTTTACAGGGAATAACGCCGCAGGGGTTATTAGGTAAATATTATGAAAACCAATGTGAGTGATGGACTTGATAAAGTCTTAAACATTGATAGTGAATATGAGGTTATAGAACCAAAGTCTATCGAAGTTGATGAGCATCAAGAAATAGATTCCGATTACAAATACGCAAGAGAAAACCTATATGGTGTTATCGAAAAAGGTACTGAAGCCTTGGACACTCTTATAGAGTTGGCCAAAGCGAGTGAGCATCCTAGAGCGTTTGAGGTGGTATCTCAGTTAACAAAGACACTAGTTGATGCAAATAAAGATTTACTAGATATACAGAAGAAAGTAAAAGACTTAAAGAAGACTGAAAAAGAAGATCAACCTAAGAATGTTACCAATGCTTTGTTTATTGGTAGCACTGCTGAATTACAGAAACTTGTAAATGGGAGAAGTGAAAATGGCGAAGATGGTAAAGAGTAGCGCGAGTGCATGGGAACCTACATATAATAAAACCTCTATAGGTAGAAGACCATCTCTTGCGAAAATGAATAAGCATAAGAGAAGAAGTTTCAAAAAAAATCGCGGGCAAGGAAAAGCGAGATAAATGATCAGCATAACAGACAGTGCAAAAAAGTATCTGGATGAAGTCAGAAATGACGATTATGTTACACTTGGTGTTCAAGGTGGTGGTTGTAGTGGATTTACATATGTTTGGGATTTTAAGAAGAATTGGCCAGATGTAAACTGGAGTGAACCTTATAGTGATGCTCTAGTTTTGGACCCGATGGCTGAAATGTTTGTCGCTGGTTGTACAATAGACTATGTAAATGAACTTGGGGGTTCATACCTAAAGGTAGTGAATCCAAATGCTACTGCATCATGTGGATGTGGTGAGAGTTTCGCAGTATAGGAGAAAGACGTGTTCAATTATAGATGCAAAGTTATAAAAGTTATCGACGGTGATACAGTTGATGTTGATATTGATTTAGGATTTGGTGTGTGGATGCATAAAGAAAGAGTTCGTCTTTACGGTATTGATACACCAGAATCTCGCACCTCTGATAAAGAGGAAAAGGTATATGGACTTGCTGCAAAAGAGTTCCTAAAAAATATGTGTGATGATGAGTGGATGATCCTTGAATGTAACGAATATGATTCAAAAGGTAAGTTTGGACGCATTCTAGGTTCTCTTAGAAGAACAACTAATTATGCAGATATGACTGTGAACGAATACTTGATTGAGAAGTATCATGCTGTACCATATTATGGCCAATCCAAAGATGATATTGCAGCGGCTCATCTGAAAAACAGAGAACTTGTAAATCTAAATGGCTGATGTTTATCTAGGTAATCCCAATCTTAAAAAATCGGGAGTACCAGTTGAGTTTACAAAAGAACAGATCGAAGAGTATGTAAAGTGCGCTAATGATCCTGTACATTTTGCAAAGACCTACGTTAAGATTGTTAATGTGGATCAGGGACTTGTGCCGTTCACTATGTACGACTTTCAAGAGGAAATGGTTAAGACATTTAACAAAAGTCGTTTCTCCATATGTAAACTCCCCAGACAGACAGGTAAATCAACAACAACCACAGCATATATTCTTTGGTTGATACTTTTTACTGATCAACAGAATGTTGCTATCCTTGCAAACAAAGGTTCTCTAGCAAGAGACTTGTTGGGTAAGATTCAACTTGCATATGAGTTTCTTCCAAAGTGGCTCCAACAAGGGGTGATTGTTTGGAACAAAGGTAACATTGAACTAGAAAATGGTTCTAAAGTTGTTGCTGCTGCTACCTCATCATCAGCTATTCGTGGTGGTTCTTACAATCTTATCTTCTTGGATGAGTTTGCGTTTGTTGGTAATAATCTTGCTGAAGATTTCTTTAGTTCAGTATATCCTACAATTTCATCTGGTAAAACTTCAAAAGTCATAATTGTGTCTACACCGAATGGTATGAATCACTTTTATAAGATGTGGACCGATGCAGCAGAAGGTACTAGCGGATACACACCCATTGAAGTTCATTGGTCAGCAGTCCCTGGCCGAGATGAAAAGTGGAAAAAGGAAACTATCGCTAACACAAGCGAAGAACAGTTTCGACAAGAATTTGAGTGTGAGTTTTTAGGTTCAGCAAACACTCTAATCCATCCAACAAAACTAAGGGCGCTTGCTTATAAACGACCACTTAGGACTTGGAATGATGTTGACATATACGACGAACCTAAACAAAATAATATATACGTTATGTCAGTGGATGTATCAAGGGGTGTTGGATTAGACTATTCAGCATTCACTGTATTCGATGCAACCACTACACCATATAAACTTGTAGCAAAGTTTAGAAGCAAAGACATATCACCACTACTCTATCCAAACTATATTCATTCTGTAGCAAGACATTACAACGATGCATATATCTTAGTAGAGATTAATGATATTGGTGGACAAGTAGCAGATATTTTACATAGTGATATGGAGTACGAAAACCTAATCACAACGTCAGTAAAAGGACGTGCAGGTCAACAGGTGAGTGGTGGATTCTCTGGAAACTCTCAGTTTGGTGTTCGTACTACAAAACAAGTCAAAAGAATTGGTGCATCAAATCTAAAAGACTTGATTGAGAATGACAAACTTATCATTGAAGATTTTGATCTGATTTCTGAACTTGCAAGTTTTATTGGAAAAGGAAATTCCTATGAAGCGGAAGAAGGTACTCACGATGACTTGGTGATGACTTGTCTTCTATTTGCTTGGCTGGTGAGACAGACGTATTTTAGAGATGTCACAAATGTTGACATTAGACAAAAAATGTATGAAGATAAAATAAGAATGCTTGAAGATGAACAACTGCCGTTCGGATTAATCGATGATGGACAACCAGAAGAAGGAATATTGAGTGGGCCTGAAGACATATCAGAGTATATCAACTCAGTAAACCGCGACAGATGGTTCTAAACACTCATTTTTATAAATATTGAGTAAATCAAGATTATTTTGAATATTCTTAAGAAGGAGAAATGAAAATGGCCTTTCAAGTATCACCTGGCGTAAATGTTAGTGAGATCGATCTCACAACGGTGGTGCCTGCCGTATCTACCACTACTGGTGCCATTGCTGGCCACTTTAAGTGGGGTCCTGTCGATCAGAGAGTTACAATTAGCAGTGAAGACAATCTAGTATCTGTCTTTAACAAACCTAATGCAAATACCGCTGATGACTTTTTTACGGCCGCTAACTTCCTAGCGTATGGTAATTCGCTGATTGTAACACGCGCTGTTACTGGTGCGAATAATGCTACAACAGGCGGCACTGGTGCTTACATTAGTAATGAAGATTACTATAACGAAACTTACGCACATTCAAGTGGACATGGAGATTGGGTAGCAAGATATCCAGGCGACCTTGGTAACTCGCTAAAAGTATCTGCATGTCATAACGCAAACGCATTTGAAAGCACAGTAGCAACTAACTACTATGCAACAAGAGAATCAACAACTGTCACACTAGCTGGTGATGGTCAGGGTGCATCAAACACTGAGACAGCATTCGTCGTTGGTGATATCCTACTTCTTGGTCCTGATAAGGAGCAAAGAAAAGTTGCATCGCTTTCTGGTAACACAATCGTACTGACATCGAAGTATCAGGGTAACACAGTTGCTAACTTTGCACCTTCTCTTACCCGTCGTTGGGAGTATTTCAACAACTTTGATCGTGCGCCAACAACAACTGCATATGCTAACTCTGTAAACTCACAGGGTGATGCAATTCACATTGCTGTTGTCGATCAAGATGGTGCAATCACTGGCGCTGCTGGTTCAGTTGTTGAAGCATATGAAAACCTTTCAATGGCTCCAGATGCTAAGGGTCCACAGGGTGACACACTATACTACAAAGATAAGATCAATGATCAATCAGATTGGGTATGGTGGGGTGGCCATAACAGTGGATCATCAAAAGCTGGTACAAGAGCCGATCAGACTAACACTGGTTCTGCTGGTTCTGGAACGAATTTCCCAGGCAATGATCTTCCTAGAACAAACAGCATGACTAAAGGTAAGGACGGTTCTGCTTCAGACGCTGCTTACATTAGTGCATACAACAAGTTCAAAGATGCTGATACAACAGACATTTCACTAGTGCTTGGCTCAGGCTCAAGTTCTACTGTTGCTATTCATCTGATCAACAACATCGCTGAACATAGAAAAGATTGCGTAGCAGTCATTTCACCAGAAAGAGCAGATGTTGTCGGCAATGATTCCTATGCTGGTAAAGAGAAGGATGATATTCTCGCATTTAGAGATACTCTACCATCATCTTCTTACGCAGTTATGGATACAGGCTGGAAGTATCAGTATGATAGATACAATGATGTATACCGCTATGTACCACTAAATGGTGATACCGCAGGTCTAATGGTTCAGACTGATCTGACCCGTGATCCTTGGTTCTCGCCTGCTGGTTTCAATCGTGGTAATGTCAAGAATGTTATCAAACTTGCTTACAATCCTAGCAAGGCTGATCGGGATGAACTTTACAAGAAAGGTGTCAATCCTGTTGTAACATTCCCAGGCCAAGGTACTGTATTGTTTGGTGATAAGACAATGCTTGATCAACCAAGTGCTTTTGATCGGATCAATGTTCGTAGATTGTTCATTGTTCTTGAGAAAGCAATTAGCACAGCTTCCAAGTTTACACTCTTTGAGTTCAACGATGAGTTCACACGCTCACAGTTTAAGAACCTAGTTGAACCATTCCTAAGAGATGTACAAGGTCGTCGTGGTATCACGGACTTCACAGTAGTCTGTGATGGAACAAACAATACTGGCCAAGTTATTGATAATAACGAATTCGTTGGTGACATTTATGTCAAACCAGCGCGTTCAATCAACTTTATCCAGTTGAACTTTGTTGCTGTAAGAACCGGCGTTGAATTTTCAGAAATCGTTGGTAGAGCAACATAAATAAAGGTAAACAGGAGAAAAGACAATGGCTTTTAATGTAAACGAATTTTCAGGCGCCCTAACAAGTGGTGGTGCTAGAAATTCATTGTTTCAAGTGCAAATCACAAACCCGATTAGTGGTGTTGCTGATGTGCAAGTACCTTTTCTCTGCAAAGCCGCTCAAATTCCAGCAGCTACTTTGGGTGTAGTCGAAGTTCCTTACTTCGGCCGCACCGTAAAGATTGCTGGAAACAGAACTTTTGCAGAGTGGGCACCTACCATTATCAACGACGAAGACTTTGCAATTCGCAATGCGATGGAACAGTGGTCTAATGGTATTAACTCTTTCCAAGGAAACCTAAGAACAACTGGTGGTTCTGCGCCTGCTTTGTATAAAGCAAACGCTCAAGTCATTCAGTATTCACAGACAGGCGAAGTGCTTAGAGAGTACAATTTTGTTGGTGTATTCCCAACAGAAGTCAGTACTATCGATCTCGCATGGGAAACTGAAGGTATCCAAGAATATACTGTCACTTTCCAGTATGACTATTGGGAAGTTTCTGGTGGCGTTACCGGCAACGCCGGCGGCATCTAAAATCCGTTTTTAGTTATGGTGGGGGTGTCTATAAATACTATAAGGACATCCCCCATTTTTCATTGAGGATATAACATGGCAGTAAATCTATTCGGTTTTAAGATTGGTAAAGATGATGACGATAAGAAAGTCGAAAATTTACCATCATTTGTACCACCAGCACAGGATGATGGAAGCATCACAGTTGCTGAAGGTGGTGCATTTGGCACGACCGTAGACTTAGAAAATACAGTAAAGAACGAAGCGCAACTCATTACAAAATATCGTGAGATGGCTCAACAGCCAGAAGCTGAGAAAGCGGTTGACGATATTGTTAATGAAGCTATCGTAAGTGACAACACTCAATCCCCACTAGAAATTGTACTTGATGACATTGATCAACCAGAGTCAATCAAGAAAAAGGTTCGTGAAGAATTTGAACATGTTCTCAAGTTGATGAAGTTCAACTACAGAGGGTATGATATCTTCCGTAACTGGTATGTGGACGGTAGACTTTACTATCACATTGTAATCGACGTGAAGAATCCTAGACAGGGTATCAAAGAACTAAGACATGTCGATCCACGCAAGATCAAAAAAGTTCGTAAAGAAAAGCGTGATACTGGTCGTAAATTGAACGAAGAAACTCTAATTAAGAAATACGATGAGTTCTTTGTGTATCAATCGAAGGGTATTACCTCTGAGGGTGAAGGTCTTAAGATTTCACCAGATTCGATTGCATATTGTCACAGTGGACTTTTAGATCAGAAAAATTACACAGTTCTATCGTATCTTCATAAAGCAATGAAACCATTGAACCAATTGCGTATGCTAGAAGATGCAACAGTTATCTATCGCTTGGCCCGTGCGCCAGAGCGTAGAATTTTCTATATCGACGTTGGTAACTTACCTAAAGCAAAAGCAGAACAGTATCTGCGCGACATGATGGTCAAGCACAAGAATAAACTTGTGTATGATGCAAATACTGGTGAAGTAAGAGATGATCGTAAGTTTCTTACAATGCTTGAAGACTACTGGCTCCCTCGTAGAGAAGGTGGTAGAGGTACAGAGATTACCACACTTCCAGGCGGCCAGAACCTTGGTGAGATGGATGATGTCAACTATTTTAAGAGCAAACTATACGAAGCACTGAATGTCCCTACTACTAGACTTCAAGCAGATGGTGCTTTCAATCTCGGTCGTGCATCAGAGATTACAAGAGACGAATTGAAGTTCTCTCGTTTTGTGAATCGCTTGCGTACCCGTTTCTCAGAAATCTTTCATACTCTACTTGAAAGACAACTTCTACTTAAGGGTGTAATCACAGCCGCTGAGTGGAAGGAGATGCAGGATAAGATTCGCTATGACTTTATGGAAGACAATCATTTTGCTGAACTAAAAGACAGTGAAATTCTTGAGAACAGATTGCGTCTTCTCGCTGATGTTGATCAGTACACTGGTAAGTACTTCTCTACTCTTTGGATTCAAAAGAATGTCCTACGACAGTCTGAAGATGAGATTGAAACTATCAGTCAGGAGATTGAAGATGAAGGTGGTGGTGAAGAAGAAGGTGATGCAGACGAATTTATGTAAAATTCAGTTGCTTTATTTTATAAATAGATAACAGGAGAAAATAATGTCAGACTATACATCAAGAGATGCTGTTGAGTTTGCTTTCGATGGAAACACAGCAAAGTTTAAAGACGCTATTAATGGTATTATGGCTGATAAGGTAGCAGACGCTATCGAAATAAAAAGAGTGGAAGTAGCATCACAGTTTATGTCTGCTCAAGATACAGACCAAGGGGAAACCGATGTCCAAGATTCAGAAGTTTAAAACATTCCTTGAAGCAAGCGCAGCAGATTTGACGCCTGCTAAAAAAGACGATGACGAGTCAAAAGCACTAAAGCCTCGTTCCAAAGGTGAACAGGATTTTGCTGGCGCACATACAACTGAGACAGAACCTGATCCACATGCTGATCCTTCTGTACACAATGGTTCAACACAACCTACATCCCCCAAAGGTTCTGGTGATGGTGAAAAAGAAGTAGTTGCTGCTGGTACAGATGTGCAAGAGCCTCAGGGCGGTGGTGATTCAAAGCGTAGTGCTGATAAAACAGATGGTGACAAAAAAGTAAAAGTCGTCAAAGAAGCTGTGAAAGAAGACGAAGAGCCTGAGGATGATGACGAAGATGACGACGAAGACGAAGATGAGGACGAAGACGAAGATGAACTTGAAGAAGGTGTAATGGACACTCTCAGAAAGATCGTCAAAGATAAGCAAATGCAAAAAGTCAAGTTCAAGAATGGTAAATCCATGCGTATTGATCTGACAACTGCTTCTGCTATCGTAAACGCATTTGATAAGCGTATCAAAAATGCTTCTACAAAAGCAAAGTTTGCTGACGCTATCGAAAAAGATCAAGCATCTTTCATGAAAATGATGGACGTGGCTCTAGGAGGTAAATAATGGCTATCAAAGTTCTTGCAAATACCGTTGCTTTCACTTCAAGTGCAAATAACGTATACAATGCTACTGCTGTTCGCATTACCAACAATGGTTCTGCTAGAACTGTCGTGATCGCTAATACTGCTGCTCCTTCTGAATCTGGACAGCATGGTAATTATCCAGGCAGTCAAGTATCTATCAGAATGAATGCAAATGAAGTAGTGACTGTTCGCAAACGGCCACAAGATACTATTACCGCAGCCGCTGGTGTATTTGGAACCAAAGTAGCGGAGGTATCATCATGAGCATGAAACTTATTTGCGAAGTCAACGAAGAAATTAATTATATCACTGAAGCAAAAGATGAAGACGGTAAGAAGTCCTACTTCATCGAAGGCGTATTCATGCAAGGTGATATTAAGAACCGCAACGGACGTATGTATCCTAAAGAGGTTCTATCAAAAGAAGTTGCTCGTTACAACAGAGAATACGTTGAAAAGAAAAGAGCATATGGTGAACTAGGACATCCACAAGGTCCAACTATTAACCTTGAGAGAGTCTCTCACATGATCACAGACCTAAAGCAAGATGGTCCTAACTTCATGGGTAGAGCAAAGATTATGTGCGAAACACCATATGGAGCAATTGTTAAGTCCTTGATGGACGAGGGCGCACAGCTTGGAGTATCAAGTCGTGGTATGGGTAGCTTGAAGAGTGGAAAGGCTGGCGCACAAGAAGTGCAAAAAGACTTCTATCTTGCAACTGCTGCTGATATTGTTGCTGATCCTTCTGCACCCGATGCATTCGTGAATGGTATCATGGAAAGCAAAGAGTGGGTTTGGGAGAATGGAATAATCAGAGAAGCGACTATAGCTGATTACGAGACAGAAATCAAAAAGGCTTCCAAGTCTGACTTAGAGGGTATAAAACTCAAAGTTTTTGAAAATTTCCTCTCAAGATTGTAATTTTATAAATATAGTGTAAATGAGTAATTATCTGATAAAGGAGACTCAAATGTCCGATAAAGAACTAGAGATGCAAGAGGATGACACAATCCTTGAAGCACAAGAAGTTGTCGAGGACGTTGCTACTGAAGAAGAAACTATTGAGGAAGCCAATACAGAAGCTACCGAAGAAGTTACTGAAGCAGCCGCAATGGACGCCCCGATGCCTAAAACAAAAATTGGTATGATCAACTCTATGGTTGATCAAATGAAAGGCATGAAGAAGGCCGATCTAGAAGCATCCTATGGTGACATCATGTCAGCTTGCAGTAAGGATCATAGTGAAGAAAAAGAAGAAACACCAGCAAAGAAAGTTGTTGCTAGAGAGAGCAAGAGACTCAATAAAGAAGATATCGATGTATCATCTGACGTGCAGGCTCTATTCGGTGACGAAGAACTTTCTGAAGAATTCAAGGATAAGGCCACAACCATCTTTGAAGCTGCTGTTCTTTCTAAGATCAATGAAGTTCTAGAAACTGCTGATGTTGATCTCGCTTCTGATCTTGAAGCTGAAAAAGAAACAATGGTAGAAGACCTAACCACTAAGCTAGACGACTACCTTGAGTATGTCGCTGAAGAGTGGATGAAGGAAAATGAACTTGCTGTCGAAAAAGGTATTCGTGGTGAGATCGTTGAGAACTTCATGCATGGTCTACGCAACCTATTCGCTGAAAACTACATCGACATTCCAGAAGAGAAAGTCGATCTCGTAGACGAACTTGCTGGTAAAGTTGAAGAACTTGAAGCATCTGTCAACGAAGAAGTTGAGCGTAATATCGAGGTCAAAAAAGAACTTGT
>Ga0213867_1000647_pt1 | contig 15501 bp, 13 predicted proteins | sample PICome_12_FD_160120 | JGI IMG/M metagenome (GOLD analysis project Ga0213867, IMG submission 160120) | Coastal seawater microbial communities near Pivers Island, North Carolina, United States - PICO540 | ecosystem: Environmental > Aquatic > Marine > Coastal | place: USA: North Carolina... | reverse complement strand
TTCTTCTACAAGTATCTGCGCGCTCGCTTCCCCGAAACGCCCGCCTAGCATCTTCTCAATGCTAAGGGCTGCCTCTTCTGTGGTATCGCAAACCGTCACCCCTTTACCTGCGGCCAGCCCATCTGCCTTGACCACACAACCGCCTGTAAGCGTGCCTGCAAACGCCTTTGCTGCGTCCGCATCCGTAAAATAGTTCCATTGCGGCTGCGGGATATTGTGACGGTTACAAAATTCGCGTCCAAAGCGTTTTGAGCCCTCAAGCTGGGCTGCTGCCGCAGATGGGCCAAAAGCCTTAATACCTTCTGCCTCCAAGCGATCGCTTAAGCCTTCTACAAGCGGAACCTCTGGGCCAATAACCACAATATCTGCTGCTTCTGTCTTAGCTAGCGTGACCAGCCCATCGATATCATCAGCAGCGACATTTGCAAGCTTGCCAAACGCGGCTGCACCGGGGTTGCCCGGCGTAATGACTAGCCTATCACAAAGGGGGCTGTCTGAGATTGCCCATGCCAGCGCATGTTCACGCCCGCCGCTGCCGATAAGAAGAATATTCATTAATGCCTCATCTTTTTTGCCCGATATATTTTGACCAATATATTTTGACCAATATATTTTGACCAATATATTTTGCCAAATAGTGACAAAATAGCTATTGGTTTTTCTAGCCTAACCTAACGTGATGTACCATACTCTGCAAATGCCAAGCGAACAAACAGACGCAATTTCTAATTCCCCCTATCTGACCATTGAAGAGTTAAGCTCTGCGGTGAAGAAAACGATTGAAGGGCGGTTTGAGTTTGTGCGCGTGCGTGGGGAAGTATCGCAATTACGGGTACCGGCCTCAGGGCATGTTTATTTTGCGCTTAAGGATGAAAAAAATACCCTATCTTCGGTGATCTGGCGAGGCTCTGCTGCGCGTCTTTCTGTCCAGCCAGAAGAAGGCTTAGATGTCATCTGCTCTGGTAAGATGACTACCTTTGGCGGCCAGTCGCGCTATCAGCTGATTGTTAATGACGTTGAGATTGCCGGTGAAGGCGCACTTTTGAAGCAGCTAGAAGAACGGCGGCGTAAGCTAGCAGATGAAGGGCTGTTTGATGCTGCCCGTAAACGCCCTCTCCCTTCATTCCCTAGATCTATTGGCGTTGTAACCAGCCCAACAGGGGCGGTTATTCGTGACATTCTGCATCGCTTGTCTGAGCGCTTTGGCGTGCGGGTGCTGGTTTGGGGGGTGAATGTGCAAGGCGCAGGGTCAGCTGAGCAAATTGCTGCTGCGATTGAAGGGTTTAACAAATTGCCCGAGACAGGCGAGGTGGCGCGTCCTGACCTGTTGATTGTGGCTAGAGGCGGCGGCTCAATCGAAGATTTATGGTCGTTTAATGAGGAAATTGTGGTGCGTGCGGCGGCGGCGTCTGTCATACCGCTTATCTCTGCTGTTGGGCATGAGACAGATACAACTTTAATTGATTATGCATCTGATTTACGCGCACCCACCCCAACTGCCGCAGCAGAACTTGCCACCCCCGTCGCTGCTGATATCAAGGCTAGTCTAACCGATAGACAAGCAAGGCTAGAGCGTGCAGCTAGCCGCCAGATAGAGGCTGCCCAGCAGAGTTTGCGAGGTTTGCAACGCGGACTTTTGCATCCGCGTGAGCTTATCGCCCGTCACCAGCAATCGGTGGATATCGCTGCCTCTAGCGTGTATAATGGATTGCTGCGGCGATTGGAGGGGGCCGCCAGCCGCTTCTCTAGCATAGCAGAAAGGCTTGGCTCTCCTAGTCAGCGACTAGCACAGGTCAGCGAGCGTCTGCTCGTTTGCGGCAGTCAGCTTGATAATCTGATTGCACGCCAGTTTGATATAGGAACGCAAAAGCTTGCACAAAACAGCAGATTGCTAGAGGCAAATTCCTATCAGCGGGTGCTGGAACGTGGCTTTGCCCTTGTCACCGATGCAAGTGGCGCTGCTATTAAACGCAGTGCTGAGGCACCAAAGGGGTCGGAAATTGCCATTCAATTTGTGGATGGTGCGCGTCATGCCAGCCTTGATAGCGGCGACGCGCCAGCTAAAGAGCCGAAAAAAGATACCGCTAAAAAGCCCCGCAAAAAAACCCGCTCACCAGACCAAAATGAGTTGTTTTAAAATAGTTGCGCGAAACGGCAATTTATTTCCTTAACGCTTTACCCCAACGGCGATGTGGCCATAGCCATTGTTCGGGATTTGTGCGTATCCAAGCTTCAAAATTCTTGTTCATCTCAACAGCCGCAGCAAGAATTTCGGTATCGCTTGCTGTTTTGGCGAGTTGGACAGGCGCGGATAATTTCACCTGTATCTGACAGCCATCATGGCGGATGGTTTGCGCATAATAAATCGGCACACCAGACTTGGCAGCAATTTTAAAATGAGCGATAGCGGTTTTTGCTGGATGGCCAAAAAACGCCACCTCCTCTCCTTCCCGAAGCTGCTGATCTGCTAAAATCATCATATAGCCGCCTTTGCGCACAGTAGATATCATGCCCATCGCTGCTTCACGGCCCTTCTGATAGATATCTGCTTCTGCAGTACTGGCCCGCCTATTGAGCAAGAAAGATATGTAAGGATTGTTCAAAGGACGGAAGATAAGCCCTGTCTTTAGCCCCAGATGCGGGCCTATCATCGCCAGCGCTTCCCAATTGCCCAAATGGGCGCCAATAATAAATCCGCCCTTTTTTTCTTGCCCGTTTTCTTGCCCGTCTATTGGCCCGTCTATTGGGGCGTTTTCCCCATCATTTCCTTGCAGATGTTCTAGGCCGTCAAACTGGATATAGCCGCCCTTTAACATCGCTTCCAATTTGGGATATTCGCCAAGATTACGACCTAAATTCTGCCACATACCTTTCAATATTTTCGTGCGCTCATCAGCGTTTAATGCTGGTATCGCCCATTGAAGTTGTTGCTCGGCACGCCGATGCCACGGCGTAAGGGGGCCAATAAGGGCAAACAGGCTTCCAAAAATAAAGCTTGCGCCGCGAATATTTAACAGCGCGATAAATCCAAGCACAACCGCTAGAAGCAGAGTTTCCGCTGGCCAGAGTATGAAGCGGTAAAATAGTCTAGCGGGCAGATTTCGATAGGATAGCGACATTAGCTAGCCCTTCTCTTTATGCAGATAGGGCGCGAGGGTTTGCATTAATTGTTCGGCATCGTCATCATCTAGCATCAGACTAACATCAAGAACGAATATCCGCTCTCGCCATTCTGGCGGCAAGCGCACCCAATCTTTTTGTGTGGTAATGAGCTCTGCGCCTAATTGTGTGGCCTCTAGATATAGCCGGGTTAAATCTGCTTCGCTATAGGGATGATGGTCTGCAAAAGGAAGGGTTTTGACAAGAACAGCGCCACATGCTTCAAGCGTGTCGAAAAAGCCTTGTGGCCGGCCAATCCCTGCAAAGGCGAGCAGGCTGCGCTGCTTAATCTCATCTGCTGTCTCAGGGTTGGGAAGCAAGCGCGGGGATAGGCAGGTTAATTTCTGTGGAAGGCGCTGTTTAAGGCCGGTTTTATCGCCGCCATTTATGACGGCCATATCCATAGATGGCAGGGCAGATTTCAGGCTCTGACGAAGCGGGCCTGCAGGCAATATTCGGCCATTTCCTAGCCCAACCGCGCCATCAAAAACTGCTAATGTTATATCCTTTTTCAGCCATGGATTTTGCATTCCGTCATCCATGATAATGATATCGCTAGGCAGGTTTGCAGCGATAAAACGCGCCCCCGCAACGCGGTCTCGGCTGATGCAAACCAAGTTATTTTGGCTTAGCATCAAGGCTTCATCCCCAATATCAGCCGCGCTATGGGCATTAGGATCCGCGATGAGGGGCCCTTTTTGTTTTCCGCCATAACCTCTGGTTAAAATGCAGACAGAATAGCCATAGCTTCCAAGAAGTTGGCATAAATAAGCGGTAAAGGGGGTTTTTCCAGTGCCGCCAACCGAAATATTGCCGATGCAAATAACAGGAAGCTGGGCCTTTTCAGGCTTAATCCAAGCAAGCCTTGCCGCTGTTACCCCGCGCCAAATCCAGCTCAAGGGCAGTAAGGCAGTAGAAAGGGCAGAGAAGAGGATTGTCTGATCATTCCAAAATTTTGGCGCTTTGTTCATGGTTTCGGCAATGGTTTCTAAGAGTGCTTATCCAAAAGATAGTCTGCCGTTTTTGCGGCTCTACTACAAGCCTCTGTTGTGATGGCGGCAATCTGTTTTTTATTTTTGGCAGTAATAAGCGTGCGTCCCTTTCGCAAAGCCTCTAGCTTGTCAGCGAGTAATGCAGCTAGCTTGTTCTCATCACTAGCAAGTTCAATTAAACCAGCCTTGCTTAGGCTCTCAAAGGCATCCTTGTTTTTAAAGCGGGAAGGGCCAGCAAGAATAGGGGTTTCAAACAGCGCTATTTCAAGCGGGTTATGCCCGCCCTTATCTACAAAACTACCCCCAAGAATAATAATATCCGCAGCTTCATATAGGCTAGCCATTTCGCCTAGACTGTCACAGATAAAGATAGTGTCTTTCTGTTGGGGCGTATCGTCCTTACTGCGCTGTCCAGGCCGGCTCTTTGTTATGCTTTCTATTTTTTTGGCAATATCGTCGCCACGTTCAGGGTGACGCGGTGCGATGATCAAGAAATGTGCTAACCCGTTATTATTTGCCTGCCTACTTGCGGCAAGGATAAGTTCCTCCTCGCCCTTATGGGTGCTGGCCGCAAGCAGGATAGGACGCGGTGCGGCGGCATCCGCTAGCATCCCCGCCAATGCCGCATTTGGTATCAGGCTAGCGGGATTTAACTTTAACGAGCCGCCAATGTGAATGCGGGGCTTCTGGCCTTTGTCACCAGCTAGGTGTCTAAATTTATCGGCTTGCTGCGCATCTACGGCAAAAATATCTTGCGGTGTGCTAAAAATAGTGCGGGCTAACGGTGCTCTTTTTTGCCAAGCCTGATAGGCATTATCGGAAAGCTGGGCAGATGCAAAACATAGCGGAATGCCTCTAGCAGCAGTGGCGCAGATTAGGTTTGGCCAGAAATCGCTTTCTAGCATTACCGCATAATCTGGCTGCCAATGATCTAAAAAACGTTCCACCCATTGCAGATGATCTAGCGGCTGATAGCTATGTAAAATCGCGCGGTCACCCTGCTCGGCAATACGCCGCGCCGCAGTAGGGGTGTTGGTAGTAATCAAGATGTTCAAATCTGGCTGCTTTTCACGCAGGCAAGTTGCCAGTGTTAGGGCGGCAATGCTCTCACCAACCGAAACCGCATGTAGCCAGAAAAGCTGTCCTTTTGGGCGTTCTTGCGCATAGTGCCCATAGCGCTCTTTCAGCCTTTCTTTGTCTTCTCGGCCGCGCCATGCCCGGCTATGCAGATGCAAGATGGCAAAAGGCTTAACAAACGACCATAGACGATTATAGCTGGCAAGGGGGGAGGGCTGCATCACTTTTGGCCTGTCTGCGCATTATCGCATGCCTCTACCAGCGCGTTTAGCTTATCTTCCAGCATTTGTCTCTGCGCTTCCAATGCATTTTTATCTTTTGTTTTTTCCAGCATTATCGCATCAGAATATATCAGATTGGCACGCCCAAGAGGTTTTGGAAAGCGCATTTTATCCCAGCTTGGCGCCCGCCATAATCTGTTACCTGACCAAGCAGCAAGGGTTATGGGTGCGCCGGTTAACTGGGATAGGCTAACGGGGCCCATTGATAAGGCTCGCCGTGGCCCGCGTGGGCCATCTGGCGTGATGACAACAGACCGTCCTGATTTTATTTCACCGACAAGCTGGCGCAAACCAGAAGCCGCTTTGCGGTTACTGCTACCCCAAATGGGACGCAGGCCAAATAGGCGGGATGCGCCCGCCAATACGCGCCCATCAGGATGCGGCGATTGTAGCGCCGAGCAGCCGCTAGGCAGAAGAGGGCTCATCACAAATAAATGTTCATGCCAGAAAATAATAATTTGCGGCTGTGCCTTCATTCTTGTTCTTAGCGCTTTATGCCCTTGCTGATGCCATCGTCTTAGCCCCACCAATAGCGCCATCATCGCTGCCAGAAGCAAACTGATAACAAAAGAGCCTATGGTTGAACGAAGAGCAGATTTAAGCATGACCCCACCAGCATAAAAAAAAGCTATATCTGGGGCTAGCGGAAAGCGGATAAAGAGCAATTTTTCTAGCCGGCATGTCAGATACGCCTTCGCACCATAGAGAAAACCGGTTTTTGTGTCTATATCAGCGCTCATTAGGGCAATATTTGTTTAAGGAGTAAAAACAATTGCTATCTATTGCCCAGACTATAGATAGGCTATTGCCCAGACTATAGATAGACTATACACGGGCTATACAGGGGCGCGCTGGCCATGCTAATAAAGGGATGGATTTCTCACTATTTTTGTCTTCCAATTTTTTGTGTAGGCTTTTGGGTTAACGCGCTGTGATCAAACCATCAGACAGACAGATATTAAACCGGCTTTGGGCAGATTGGGTGCTGGTTTATCGTGGGCGTCTTGGCCTTATCTTTTTGCTGATGGTAGTGGTGGCACTGGCGGGCGGGCTATATCCTGCGCTAATCAGCCATGTTTTTGACCTGTTAGCGGGCAAAACAGACAGTGGGGCGGCGCGTTTCGCTTTCCTGTCTTTGCCTGATGATCCGTTTATGGCCATACCTGCCCTTATCATTCTTGTTGCTTCTATCAAGGCAGGAGCGATGTATTTTCAGGTGTTGAGCGTCAATAGTCTTGCGCTACGTATTACCACAGACATACAGAAAGCGATGTCAGCGCATTTAATCACCTCAGACTTAGCTATCGTCACAGCAGAGCCTGCAGGGGCATTTATTTCGCGCATTATGAACGATTTGAATCTTGTTCGTGAAGCGCTAGTCAGGCTAGCAAATAATCTGGTGCGTGATATCTTAACGATTATTGTAATGGTCGGGGTAATGGTGTGGTTTAGCTGGTTATTATCCTTGCTTGTTCTAGCTATTTATCCGCTAGCGATGCGTCCGATAGTGCGAATTGGCCGCAAACAGCGGGCGGCTTCTGGGGCATTGCAGGAGCATTTAGAAGAGGTTACGTCTTTGCTTGCTGAAACTTTGCAAGGTATTCGGATGGTCAAAGCCTATCAGCGCGAGGGTGCTGAAAAAACCCGGGCAGGTCACGCCTTTGATGTTCTATATGAAAAGCTGGTTGCCTTGCTAGCAGGGCGTGCACGTATCGACCCTATCCTTGAAGTCTTAGGCGGGTTTGCAATAGCTGGCGTGATCGGTGTAGCCGCATGGCAGGTACAAATTGGCGCGATGCAGGTGGGTGACGTGGTAGGCTTTATCACCGCTTTGTTAATGCTGGTACAACCGGTGCGGGCTATCGGCACGCTAAATGCGGTCACCCAAGAAGGGATGGCAGCAGCAGCGCGTATTTTCCAGCTGCTCGATAAGCAGAACAGCATTACCCAAAAGCCTGATGCGCCTGAATTAATCATAAGAAACGGCCAGATTAAGTTCAAAGATGTCAGCTTCTCTTACGGCGATGTGCCGGTATTAGAAAAGGTTAGCTTTGAGGTTGGCGCGGGCGAAACTATCGCTCTTGTGGGGCCTAGCGGGTCTGGTAAATCTTCTATTATTAATCTTCTGCCGCGCTTTTATGATGTGGCATCTGGCCAGATTATGATAGATGGGCAATCTATTTCAGAGGTAACGACACAGAGCTTGCGCCAGCAGATGGCGCTGGTCTCCCAAGAAGCGATATTATTTGATGATACAGTTGCGGCCAATATTCGTTTTGGTCAGCCAGATGCAGATGAAGGCAAGGTCAAGGCCGCTGCAAAGGCCGCCGCAGCTGATGATTTTATTCAGCAATTAGAGGGCGGGTATCAGGCGCGTGTGGGGGCAACAGGAAACCTTTTGTCAGGCGGCCAACGCCAGCGCATTTCTATTGCGCGTGCCATGCTAAAAGATGCGCCAATTCTATTACTTGATGAAGCGACCAGTGCCCTAGATGCGCAAAGTGAGAAACAAGTCCAACAAGCGTTGGAGCGTCTATCAGAGGGGCGTACGAGCTTGATAGTGGCGCATCGGCTAGCAACCATACGCAATGCGGATATGATATTAGTGCTGGAGGCAGGCAAGATTGTGGAGCGCGGCCGGCATGAAGAACTGCTGGCAAAAAAGGGTCTGTATGCTGAATTATGCGCCTTGCAGTCTCTGAGTAATGAAGAATAGGGCTAATGAAGAATAGGACTAATCAAGAATAGGACTAATCAAGAATAGGGCGGCCAACGATTAGCCCTATTCGCGGCGTAAAATTCCGTCTACCAGTTTTTCTGCCCAAGGGCGCGACATAAACTCAGCCTGCAATTTTTCAGGCTCATATACGGTGTCTACCCAGTCAAAAAAACCCACGCCTTCAGCTTCATAAGGGGCATAGGCTTCAAGGAAACAATCTAGCAATCCCGTTTTGGCCTGCCGCACATGTAGATAGCGAAAGGAAAGCTGCTGCAGGGCTTCTGCAACCGGGCGTTCGCGATGGATTAAAAGATAAAGCGCCGCCATCAGACCAGCTCTGTCCGCCCCTGACTTACAATGCATCAGGGCTGGCATCTCAACGCTATTGAAAAGATCGCGGGCCGCATACAGCATCTGTTTATCAGGTGCCGCGCGCGAGCGTGCCGTAAAATCAACCAGCGTAATCCCTACTTTATTACAGGCTTCAGCCTCTAACCGCCACCCGCCATCATTGCGAGGGCCGCGCAGATTGATGATAGTTTTAACGCCTAAATCTGCGGCTTGCTCTACTCTTTTTGGGGTGGGCTGGTTACTGCGCCACATCTTATCATCAATGGCATGCAGATTGTGCCAAGCCAGACGCAATACCCCATGGTCTTTGAGCATAAGCTCTGTCCAGTCGCGTACACCAGTAGGGGCAGGCGTGCGCATCCCTCTAGCTGCCTGCAACCGTTAATGCACTTACAAATAATGAGGGCGCTGCAATAGATTGCCGCAGATCCAAATCGTTCGCAGGGGTCATATTCATGAAAATATCTTTTAAATTGCCAGCAACGGTGGCTTCGGTTGCTGGCCAAGCCAGTTTGCCATTTTCAATCCAAAAACCAGAGGCGCCACGGCTGTAATCGCCAGTCGTCATACTAACAGAACTGCCCATCATTTCGGTGATATAAAGACCTTGCTTGATGTCGGCTATCATATCATCAAGCTCGGTTTCGCCATTTTCCATGATGAAGTTAGATACAGACGGGCTAGGCGGCCCAGATAGAGAGCGCGACGCATTGCCTGTCGGCGTGAGGCCAAGCTGGGCGGCTGTAGACAAAGTCAATAGCCAGCCATTCAGCACGCCATTTTCGACCATATATCGCTTTGTTACAGGCAGGGTTTCGCCATCAAATAGGCGTGAGCCCATTCCCCTATTTAGAAGCGGGTTATCTAATATAGAGATAGACGAAGCTGCTATCGCTTCGCCAAGCTGGTCTTTGAGGAAGCTTGTGCCTCTAGCAATCGCCGCCCCATTAATGCCACTCGCGATATGTCCAGCGATAGAGCGGGAAACCCGTTTATCATAAATGACAGGAAAGCTGCCTGTTTGTGGCTTGCGTGCGCCAAGCCGGGCAAGAGTACGCTCAGCCGCACTTTTACCGATTTTTGTTGCTGCTTCCAAATCTTCAGCAAAAACAGCAGCGCTATAATCATAATCGCGTTCCATCTGGCCATCATGTTCGGCGAGCACCACAGCAGATATCCCGAAGCTGGAGCGTTTATAAGCCGCCGTAAAGCCAGTGCTGGTGCCTATTAATATTTCACTCATGCCAGTAGAGGCAGAGGCGCCGTCTGAATTACTGATACCATTTGTGTCAAGGGCGGCAGCCTCACAAGTAAGCGCCATTTCGCTCAAAGCTTCGGTGCTGATGCTGGTATCATCAAACAGCTCAATGTCTGGTAAGTCGCGGGCCTGCTCTTCTGCATTCGCAAGTCGGGCATAGGGGTCTTCTGGCGCAATTTTGGCCATACTCACCGCACGCTGGGCTAGCTCTGTAATATTATCTGCATCTAGCTGTCCGGTAGACACGCTTGCAGAACGCTGGCCAACAAATACCCGCATACCGACCTGATAATCTTCGGAACGCTCGGCTGATTCGACCTTGCCAAGCCGCACCTGAACATCTAGCCCATGCCCTCTAATAAAGCTTACATCTGCGCCATCTGCGCCGGCCTTTTGCGCGGCGTCTAGCATTTGATCTACAATTTTTTTGTCATCTGTTTCCATAAGCATTCAAATAGTACGTCTGCGCCTTAGATGCAACTGCTTGCCAGATGGTGAGGGGTAGTTTATCACCTGAATTATTATGGCATATAAAATTTTTCTAGATGGGGGCGCGGGAACAACAGGTCTGCAAATCGCAGATAGGCTAGCCTCTCGCACCGATATATCGCTGCTTGTTCTGGATGACGCCACGCGCAAAGATAAACAGGCGCGCAAAGCGGCTATGACAGAGGCAGATATTTCTATTCTATGCCTGCCTGATGCGGCGGCGATAGAAGCTACTGCAATGGCAGCAGAGCTTGGCAAGGATGTTCGGCTTATAGATGCGTCCTCTGCCCACCGTGTGCATCCTGATTTTGTTTATGGCTTTGCAGAAATGGCCACTGGGCAGGCAGATAAAATTGCCAATGCGCGTCTGGTTAGCAATCCGGGATGTTATCCAACCAGCTTTGTTGCTCTCGTGCGCCCGCTGATTGATGCTGGTCTATTAGCCCCAGAGGCTTTGCTGGCGGCAGCTTGTGTTAGCGGCTATAGCGGCGGCGGTAGAACCATGATTGAGCGCTATGAGGCCGGTGATGCGCCCGGGGATGCGCCCGCCTTTGGCATTTATGGATTAACGCTTGCCCATAAGCATTTGCCAGAAATGAAGGTGCATTCTGGTCTTGTTGATGCGCCTGTATTTCTGCCTTCGGTTGGCCAATTTCCGCAAGGCATGCTGGTAAATATTCCTTTGCATCAGGCACAATTTTCCAAAGCGGTGAGCGCGGCAGATTTAACGAGCTGCTATCGCGGCGCCTATGGTGACAGCGCCTTGATTAAGGTGGGTGATGCGGGTGGGCTGGATAAGCATAATTTTCTGGTAGCAGAGGCGCTTGCTGGACGCGACAATATGGAGATCTTCGTTTTTGCGGATGCAAGTGAAAGCCATTTTGTACTCACTGCGCGCACCGATAATCTGGGCAAAGGGGCAGCAGGAGCGGCCGTCCAGAACATGAATTTGATGCTAGGGGTAGATATGCTCAGTGGCCTGCAAGTATAAAGCTTCTTGTTAATCGTCAATTTTTTTATAGATTAGATGTTGAAAATTCCAAAAATGACGATGCGGCAGCGTGCCTTTGGCTATCCTTATGAGGCGCCAGACGGTGCATATCTGCTGCGAGATGGTTACCAGCTAGATTTGCCAGAGACCTATGATTTCAGTGGCCGTATAGCGGTTTTATCTGTTGGCTCTAATCGCGCGCCTGCCCAGCTTTACCGAAAATTTGGTGAGCCGGCCGAGGTGCCCGTAACGCCTGTCGCGGTAAAAGATTGTGATATTGTGCATGTCGCAAACCTTGCCGATTATGGCGCTTTGCCTTGTTCTGCTTTTCCCTCGCGCGGCACAATAATTACGCTGAATATTGCATGGCTCACATCCCAGCAGCTAGAGATCATGCATGCTACCGAAGCGCTAGGCGAGGCTTATGACTGGATAGAGTGGGATATGAGAGCTATCACGGCTCTCTCGCATCGCTTGCCAGCGCGTCTATTCGGCTATTCGGCTATCGCGGGCGCGTTTAATCTTAACGGTAATGGGCCGTTTGCATTGGAAAAGATTAACGCCCAAGATAGGCAATTTACCCCAGCCAGCCAGAAAGAAATGCAAGACCAAATTTTTGCCGCACTGGGCGCTGATGCAGCAGACGTCTATCAATGGGTTGAGATTGTCCAATCAGATGCAGGATTGCGCCGCACCATCCGCCACCTTCTCGCAGAAAAAGCGATACAGCCTGTAGGCCCGCCTTGGCAGAAAAGTGATGCGCTAGGAGGCTAGATAATCTAGGAGGCTAAATAATCTAGGGGGCTAAATAATTTGGGAGGCTAGATGATCTGGGGAGCTAGATGATCTGTTGGGCGAGTAATGCGGCGGTCACAAGTAAGCCTGTATCGCGGTTGGATATAAACAAGCGCAGCGCGGTATCTGGCGCAGCTATATCGATTTGCAACGCTTGCCTGCCCAAATGCACCCCAGCTGCCAGCACGCCAAACAGCCAAATATCAGGGCCAGACAGGCTATAGAAGCCTAAAACCCAGCACGCTGTTGCGGCGCCATAGAACAGGGCAACACCAGCTTTAAGCCGCGCCCCAAGCGTTAACGCAGAAGATTTCACGCCTGTTGCGCGGTCATCTGGCATATCCTGTATGGCATAGATAGTGTCATAGCCGATAACCCAAAACACTGTCCCGGCATAGACCAAGAACAGGCCGAAAGGGGGCATGCCTGCCCAAAGAATAGATGCCGCCACGGGTATTCCCCAGCTAAAGGTTAGCCCCAATACAAGCTGCGGAAAGCCGAAGACGCGTTTGGCTAGCGGATATAAGATGATCAAAGGGGCAGCTGATGCGCCCACTATCCATGTGCGCAACGGCAATTGCACAAGCAACCCTAGCCCAAGTACAGTCAAAAAGACTAAAAAGGCAACGGCGCGGAAAGGGGTTATCTCGCCAGAAGCAAGCGGCCTGTCTTTAGTACGCGCCACTTGCTTATCAATATTTCTGTCCCATAGGTCATTTATCACACAGCCCGCTGCACGCATGATGATCGCCCCTATCATAAAGATCGCCATCAAGAAAAATGCCGTTTCCAAATTAGGGCTATAGCCTGCAATTATCCACCAGCCGGGCAATAGTAAAAGCCACCATCCGATAGGTCGGTCTAGCCGTGCAAGGCTGATATAAGGATGCATAGCTCTAGGCAGATAGCGCCACCCCCTTTGCATGCGAATATCGCTTGCACTGGGTTGGGTTTTCTTCTGTTGCGGGGCTTTTTCAGTCATGATTTTTACGACTACCTTAGCTAGCAAGGGATGTCTATTAAACTTTTGCCAGAAGGCTCGCATAAGTTTTGCCAGAAGGCTCGCCGGAAAAAAGGCGTTTCACTTTGTCTAACCCAAGGGCGGAAAAGCGCTTGCCTTCACATAGGATTTCAGCCTAAATCTGATATTTATGAATGCCAACTTGCCCACATTGCGGTTATTTACCGACCAGCCCTTAATGCAAGGCACGACCATCCAGCTGGTTGGTGAGGCCGCACATTATCTCGCTAATGTAATGCGCCGACGCATTGGCGATAAGATTGAGCTGTTTAATGGTCTGGATAATAGCTTTATTGCTGATATTATTGAGGTAAACAAAAAGCGCGTTACCGCTATGTTGATTTCAGTTGCACGCCAGAGGGTATTACCCCCTGATATCTGGCTGCTATTTGCCCCAATAAAACGCACCCGCCTTGATTTTATGGCGCAGAAAGCAACCGAACTTGGCGCACGCCAGATAGCGCCCGTTGATACTGATTTTTGTCAGGTTAAACGCGTTAAAACAGATCGTTTGCGGGCCAATGCAATAGAGGCAGCAGAACAGACAGGTCGCCTTGATATTCCAGAAATTGGCGCGTTTGAAAGTTTAGAAGAACGCTTGAAAAACTGGCCAGAAGATAGAATTATCCTGTTTTGTGATGAGACGCTTGCCAGTGCAGATGAGAAGCCTGATATACTTGCAAATTTAAAGAATATAAAGGGACGTAAAGCTGCATTACTGATAGGGCCTGAAGGCGGATTTTCAGAAAATGAACGAACCCGAATTTTGCGCTGCCCCGAAGTGATACAAATGAGCCTTGGCCCGCGTATATTAAGAAGTGATACCGCCGCGCTTGCTGCGCTTAGCCTGTATCAGGCTGTTTGCGGGGATTGGCATCACAGCAATTGAGTGTCCTTAATGTAAAAATAGCAGTCATTACAAGGCGCTTCATCAAAAAAGAGATCCTAACCGGCTAGACCCAAGAGATAAATTAATGAACGAAAATGGCACTGCACAGCCGGTAACTGACCGCGCGCAACTCATCGAATGGTTTGCTGAAAGAGGCAAGCCTAAATCGGCATGGCGGATTGGCACGGAACATGAAAAATTTCTTTTCCGCAAGGACAGCTTTAAGCCTGTAGCCTATGAAGGAGGGCAGGGTGTAGGCGAGCTTTTGCGCCTGCTCGAAGAGCAATATGATATGCAGCCCATTATCGAAAAAGGGCTTATTATTGGTCTGAAAAGCGATGATGGCGGTTCGATAACTTTAGAGCCAGGCGGCCAGCTAGAGTTATCTGGCGCCCCGTTGGAAAGTTTACATGAGACATGCGCTGAAACAGGTGCGCATCTGCGTCAGATGCGTGAAATCACCCAGCAGCTAGAGCTATGTATGCTGGGGGTGGGATTCCAGCCCCTTTGGCAGCGACGTGATATCTCATGGATGCCCAAAGGGCGGTATAAAATTATGCGCGAATATATGCCCAAACGTGGCCAACTAGGTTTGGATATGATGCTGCGTTCCTGCACTGTTCAGGTCAATTTGGATTATGAAGATGAACGCGATATGGTGCGCAAGTTCAGAACTTCTCTTGCATTGCAACCTATTGCCACTGCGTTGTTTGCAAACTCTCCTTTTAAAGATGGCCAGCCATCTGGGCTAAAATCTACCAGAGCAGAAGCTTGGACAGACACAGACCCCGACAGGTGCGGGGTGCCGGGTTTTGTGTTTGATGATGATTTTGGCTATGCAAGATGGGTGGACTACATATTGGATGTGCCTATGTATTTCTTGCATCGCGGTGAGGATTATTTGGATGTCTCCGGCCTGTCCTTTAGAGATTTTATGGCGGGTAGTTTACCCGGTTTTGAGGGGCAATTTCCTTCTATGGCCGATTTTGAAGATCATGTGACTACCGCTTTTCCAGAAGTGCGCTTGAAAGGCTATCTTGAAATGCGGGGCGCTGATGGCGGCAGTTGGGGAAATATTTGTGCCCTGCCTGCCTTGTGGGTTGGCTTATTATATGATGATGGAGCGCTGGATGCAGCAGAATCCCTTATCAAGGGGATAACAGCAAGCGATGTTGAGGCGGCACGCATGGCGGTTGCAAAAGACGGGTTGCAAGCTGAAATGGCGGGGCGTTCAGTTCACAAAATTGCCCATGAGGTGCTTGAAATCGCTGAGGCAGGTCTGAAATCGCGCAAGCTTTTAGATAGCAAAGGCGAAGATGAGCGTAAATATCTTGCGCCATTGCAGGAAATTGTGAAAAGCGGGAAAACATATGCTGATGAGATGCTGGATAAATATTATTCAGCGTGGGATGAGGATATAACGCATATTTTCAAGGAATATCACTATTAAAGCCTGCTCTGCTGGGCTTTAACGATTTA
>Ga0213867_1000645_pt1 | contig 15535 bp, 31 predicted proteins | sample PICome_12_FD_160120 | JGI IMG/M metagenome (GOLD analysis project Ga0213867, IMG submission 160120) | Coastal seawater microbial communities near Pivers Island, North Carolina, United States - PICO540 | ecosystem: Environmental > Aquatic > Marine > Coastal | place: USA: North Carolina... | reverse complement strand
TGAGGCTAACGCATCAGGCGGCACCTACATCGGCATTGCATTTGCAGAAAACCCATTTGGCGGTTCAAACCTACCACTAGGATTAGCACAGTAAGAGGGGCAAGAGATGCCGACTTACAATCTACCCGATGGCCAAAAGGTCAGCGGGCGCGCTCGCGTGACATGCTGGTTTGATCACCATCAGGACACGCTAACAATACCCAAAAACACGCTGCCTCGCATGTCGGCAGAACGGCTTGCACAGCTTGAAATCACGGTCACGCCGGACCCGCCTAAACCGCCACCAAAACCGCCGACACACGAGCAAATGGCAGTGCGCGTGCAAGCCGAACGAAAGAGACGTCTGGAACTTGGTTTCCAGTATGATTTTGGAATGATGGAAGATGGCGTCACACCAGACCCGCGCGGGATTCATACGATTGGCACAACTGAGGCCGATTGGGTCGGATGGAACGAAGTCATCAATCTAGCTAACGCTTTGATCGATGTGGGCGATACAGCATCAACGATCGACATCGTGACAGACACGGGCCCAGCGAGCGTCACAGCACCCGAGTGGCAAGCGATTATGCTTGCGGGCGCGGCGGACCGCCAAGTCATATGGGCAAAGTCGTTCGAGCTGCAAACCATGGACCCCATTCCGGAGAATTTTGAGGATGACTCTTTCTGGTCATAGAAGCCGCACGCGCGCGATTGTTGATCAAATAGGCCGACGGTCAGAGCGCGAGATCGTCAAGCATGTAGAAAGCCGGGAGGTGTTGGACCAGGCGGCGGTTGACCGACTCGAACGCCTAGAGAAGCGTTTAGCGTCTTTTCAAGATAGTCAGCAATTCGTGCTGCCGCGCGCCTTTGCAGAGTTGATTGAGCGGGTTGCAAGGCTAGAGCAAATTGATATCACGCCAGCGGAACCGGCAGAACTACAGCAGGAAATTAATGACATGGGTCGCGCGCTGGCGGACATGAGCGCGGCTGTCATCAATCACATTGCAACGCTGCAGAAACGGCTTGATGCTTGCGAAAGCCGGTTCACCGATCTCCCGCAAGTGCTGCATGACTTACAGACACAGCGTCGAGCAACCCGATGATTAATCACCATACGCTACTCGCCGGCTTAACGTGGACGCTGGCGGGGCTTTCAGCGGTCCTGACCGGCATTTTTGGAAGCACATTCGGAGGAAACTCATTTGTGCTGACCATTATTTTTTTTGTAATCTTCGCGCTGATCTCAACGCTGTGTCCTTTACTTATTCATCATTTCTTTGCGACGCTTTTGAGATGTGATTATGTCAAAGCCGGGATTTTAGTATTTTTCTGCGCCTTCTTTGTTCTAACCGATTTAATTACGAACGCTGGCACGGCCGCATTGTTTCGGGCGAGCGATCTAAACCGCACAGAAAATCAAAACTTGAAGGCGAAGAACGCGCGCAATGAAGTCACGCGGATTGAGAAGCGAATCCGCGAAATTCGCGCGCAAACCGCTTGGCAATCCAAATATCTCGCACCAAAAGCATATGACGATCAAATTGAAGCCGCGCGGTTGATCCGAGATAACGAAGCGAAACGCGGCGGTTGCGGTCGCATTTGCGAAGAAAAAACCAAGGCGATGGCTGAGCTGACTGCGGCAAAGGCCAATGCGCTTTACCGACAATCACTAAAGGCTGAGATGATGACGCTAGAATCCGAATTGCGCGATGCGAAGCTCGCATCGGCAGAGACGCCAACCCAAGCAAGCGCCGCGCTCACGCATGCCAGTAACGTTGCGGCCGGCATCACAGGTCAAGTCGATCCGTCGGCAGGCGCGAAGTTTTGGGCTAACTACGGGCTGTCAATCTGGTCCGGTATCGCCGTCACGTTTGCTTCAATGGCAGCCGCTATTCTGCTTGCATTCAGTGGGGCGTCAATGCCGGCTCGACGCGAGCCAGAGCCGCCCGCTTGGGAACGTAACCCCTTGCCGGATTTGCGCCCGACAGCCAAGCAAGAGGCAGAAGAGGCCCGCATTGTCCTGCAGCAGCACGATCATACAGATGACAGCCTGGCCCTCTTAATGCAGGCCGTGGAGCGCATTAACGCGAGGTATGCATAATGCTAGACAATGATGATCGGCCGTCTTTTTTAGATCGCAAAAGTGAAGTGGCGTCGATCCGCAGCAATAATCCGGGGGCCATTTGGGACAGTAAATTTACGCGAAATCGTGGAGCAATTGGCGGTCAAAAGCTGAATGATGGTCTTGGGCAAAACAATTCAATTGCGTATTTCGACGACGCAATCGATGGCGCGCGCTGTTTATTTCAGCTTCTTGAGAGCGGGTATTGCAATCGCACGGTAAAGGCAGCAATTCGCAAATGGTCCGGCGGCAATCACGTGCAGAGCTATTTGTCTGTGCTGAAGCAAAAAGCGAATATAAGTCCGGATGACATGATCACCCAGGCAAAATTGCAAGACATTGATTGGGCCGTCTCGTTTGCCCGCGCCATGGCTTATCACGAAGCGGGCAAAGTGTATCCACTTTCAGATTTGGAATGGCGGCTAGCTCACTTCGAGGCTTTTGGGCTAAGCAAAGCGCCGGTAAATGACCCAATCACGGCTGTTGCAAAAAAAGCGGCAAAAGCTCCGGTTTCGCTGCCGACTGCAGCCGGGGGCGGCGCAATTTTGCTCAGCGGATGGGCGGAAAACATTGCGGCGTGGCTGCAAGCGATGGCAGCAGCGGTCGCAGAATTATCGCCGGTTAAACTCATGTTTGAGCAAGCGGGCGCAAACGCGCAGGCGTTGACGTGGGGCGCAATCGTTCTGGCAAGCTTTGTCGCAATCAAAAAACTGATCGGGGTTGACGAATGATTGTCCGGATGATCTGGCAAATAATCAGCGAGCGGCTGATTGCAATAGGTGTTGTGGCCGCATGTTTTGCGGTCTTTTTAAATTGGAGAGCGGCATTGATTGAAAAGGGTGCGCGTAAGGCCGTGTCGAAAATCGAAAAAGTGGAGCAAAAACGTGCACAAATTATTCGGAGCGCTGCTAGCCGTAGCCGTCGGGGGCTGCAGCTCCCTGCCGACCCCTATTCAATTGACTAGTTCGGTTGCGCTTTCGGAGTTCGATAATATTCCAAATTCTCGGCAAGCTCCTTGTGTGATGCAAAGGGCTGTGGCGGTTCATAATAGCAAACTTGATACGTTGAGGACGGGCGTTGAAAAAAGCTATTCAGCTCCGTCAAAACATTGTGTTCGCGGCTCCAAATCAGATAAAATCCAAAAAACTAAGCGGGCGGGCGCATGACATACACCAATGGACAGCTTCGAGATTGGCAGGCAGATCGGGGGTATGTCGATGAAATTACGGCAGCACTCCGCCCAACTGAACGAAACAGAAAAACGCCTGACGGCGCTGGAAGCGGTGACGCAAAGGTTGAAGGCGGGATTGGCAGTCGCAGCGGTTTGGGGCACCGTAGGAGCCCTAAATCTGACGGGCTCAGATCTGACGTCCGGAATAGCGAAAGCAATTATCACACATCTCACGCGTTAATTTATGCTGGTTGGGTGGCACTTGCATTTTCAATCGGCGCGTGGTCCTGCGTAACAGCTTTAAAAGTGATGGCAGCATTATAGCGGAGAAGTACGATGCCGATGGTTGGTAAAAAGAAATATAGCTACACGAAAAGCGGCGTGGCTGCTGCAAAGAAAGCGGCGGCAAAGACTGGAAAGCCTATGCGCAAAGCTCCAGCAAAAAAGTACGCAAAGAAATAAACAGAAAACAAAAGGTAGGTGTCCTGAAAAGTAGGAAGGGCATGAAGTTTGGCGCGTATATCCGAAGCGTTCGGGAAGAACGAAAAGTCGGTCTGCGCGAAATGGCGAGGAAGATTGGGGTCAGCCCAACTTACGTTTCCAAGGTTGAGCGAGACGATTTTGCACCGCCGGCAGAGGATAAAGTCTGCAAGATCGCTGAGATATTAGAGATGGACCCGGACGAGCTTCTATCCCGGGCAGGCAAGGTTTCATCCGACTTGGCGGAGATCATCCGAGCACGTCCGCGGGTATTAGCAGCGCTGTTGCGTGCGACCAAAGGCATGACAGCGGATGATGTAGGTCGTCTTGCCCGGAACGTGGAGAAATCAAAGGGTAAATGGTGAGCAAATGGTAAAGCGGGGTTTATATGCTAACATCCATGCAAAACGAAAACGCATAGCAGCAGGATCTGGCGAGCGGATGCGTAAGGCTGGCGCGAAAGGAGCGCCAACAGCAAAAGCCTTTAAACAATCAGCTAAAACAGCAAAGAAAAAGTAATTGCCTGCGCTGTTTCGCTAAATGTGGTCATCGTTCGGGCCTCAATGGTCAATGGTTGTCCGCGAACGGCGTTTCCGCATGCTTATAGGGGTTGTCTGGTTCGTCGCATAGCGGGCCGTATAGCTCGCGGTACTGCTCAAGCTCATCTGCAAGGGTAATGATATCCTGCTTTGCATCTGCGATTAGATGCATGACATGCGCTGATGAGCTATCGCGGGACACCTTTTCAGCATCCACTTTAGACCATTGTTCGGGCGTCTTGTTGAGTAGCATCGTTCGGGGCGTCCATTTCATATGTTAATCTGTTGACGGTGTAGCTGCAAAAAGTGGACCCATATCCACTTCATCTGAAGTCGGTTTCTCTTCTCTCCATTCCTTTCTCAACCTGTCTTCGCAGATCTTGGCGTATTCGGGATTAAGTTCAATCAAAGCGGAGCAATTGCCAACGTGGAGCGTGACGCGATTATCCAGCAAGTTAATTGTCATGCCTATACATATACGCTCAATTAATAGCATGTAAATAAATGTATTGACAATATCAATAGGTTTATTTATGTGTCAATGCCATGAACATGGCCCGTAAGAAACAAATGGTCACGATGACCCTTGATCCCGCACTGGTTGAGCGACTGGATGCGTGGATTGCAAAACAGCAATTCCCACCGCCTCGGAATGCTGTGATCGAAGCTGCTGTCACTGCTTTTCTCAATGACAAGGAAGGCAAAAAATGAGGCGGCTCATTTTGTGGTTTGACGACTTAGATTTCGCTTGGGTTTTTGCAGGATTTTTCTTTGCCGGAGCATTGCTGCAAATTTTCTATTCGAATCAGATTGGAACGATAGTCGGGCTCAGCATCCTGCCGGTGAAGGGGTTCACCATGTGGTGGAGTGGGCATATCCGAGCGCAAAACAGGAAAGATGGGTAGGTGCCGCTAATTAGTTTCGGTGACGGTTTCGGTGACAGCAAACAACTAAACCATTTGAAAATAATAACAAAATAGATGTTGACCCCCTCGTCCCGAACGATGATGCGTCCCTATAAAACCCTATAAAATAAGGGATTTATTGTTCGAAACCGTCACTTCTATAGGTGTTTGACACCGTGTTTCGGTGGCGAAAAGGTGACGGAATGGAAAGAAAAGAATTCGAGTGGACGGAACGGCGGGTCAAATTACTGGAACTGCTTGCAGGCTCGGAGACGTTTGGCATATTTACGGATCACCGTAACGGGATGGTGTGGAAAGACATTGCAGCGAAGTATGATCGTTCCGCCACGTATTGCCGCGATAGGTTTCGTGCGTGCGTCCGTATCATTGTTCAAGCAGAGGGTATCGAGTGGGCGTTAAAGAAGCTTGATGACTAGCTTTTCTTGAGCTTCGACGTTGCCGCGTTGTTTTGAAAGTCGGGCGAATGGTGGCCGTAGGTTTCTCGAACCAGCTCCTCACTCATGCCAACAAACCCGGCAACTTCCCACGTTGGAACGCCAGCCTGCAACAGCCAGGTCACGCAGGTATGGCGCAACACATGAGGCGTTACACTTTTATCTAATCCGGCTGCTTCTCTGATTGCTCGCCACGACCGACGAAGCTTTTTGATATAGCTGCCGTGATAGTGACAGACATCAATCAAGCCCTTCTCTGCATCCTTGCGATACCAGTGCTTTAGATACGGCATCAGCTTGTCATGTATCCGAGCGGGTGGACGCCGCTTGTTGCTGTCGGTTTCGTCAGATCCTTTGCGATAGAGCACGCCATGCTCCAAATCAAACCATCCTGCATCTAAACTTGGCACCCAGCGAAGCCGCAGAGCGGCTTTTGAGCGTGTCCCGGTGTAAAGACCTATCAAGATGAATCTGGCGACGTGTGGCGTTCTACGAGCCGCCCAGAGCAATCGGGCCGCTTCGGAACGTGTCAGCCATCGCTGTCGACTTGGTCCCTTGGCGGGCAATGTGATCTGAGGTACGGCATCGAGCGGGCCATATTCCGCGTGATAATACTTGATAGCGCTGCGAAAACAATCGAGATCTCGGCGCGCGGTTTGATCGCTAACGCCTTGCGCGCAGCGCCAAGCCACATAGTCCCGGCAAGTCTGGCCGCGTATGTCTGCAAGCGTCTTGTCGCCCCAAAATTCGTTTATGCTAGTCGCTAGATAGAGGATGTGATCAAGCGAGCGCGTCGTCGGTGCATGCTCGCGACAGTATATCTGCAATACATCTGCACAGCTTATGCGTGCAAGCTTGCTTTCCCTGGACGGCGGGGACCATTTCGCCGCGATGTACTCCGCAAGGAATTTTTCAGCACTTGCAAGCTCGCTCGCGCCGCATCCTGTGCTTGTCTGCCGTCCGTTGTCTTTGATGATCCAGACGCCTGCGCGTCCTTTTTGCTCTCGCCACCACAAGTGTGGTCCTTTTGATCTACGCGGCATCGTTCAGACATCTCCTGCAAATCGGAAACGGTAACAAACGTTGTTGCGCCAACTTTCCGACAAGGCAAGCGACCCCGTCGGATCTCTGTTAGTAACTTGCCCTTGGTGACGCTTGCGCCGAGCATCTTTGCCGCTTCAGAAAGCGTATACAACTTTAGATCATCCATCAGCCCGCTCCTTATGAACAAGCAACACCTTGAGCATTCTGTCTCTGTCGTTTGTTACGGTCCAAAGACCTCTTGCTAACTCATGAGGGTCGATGCCAAACGAATTGAACCATTCAATCTCATTCTTCGCTCCGATGCGCTCCACTTCGCCATGACAGTCTTGTGCCTCAGGTCCGCATAAAGGCACTGCCCATCTATCGGTGGAGCGCATCCCTGCCCCTCTTTCTCCCGTACCTTCTTTGAGGTGATGAGCCTGCACCCCGACTTGGCTCATGCACTTGCAGCAAGGTAGCGAGCGAATGAACTCAAGGTGCTTTGACGACATTCCGGCTCGCGGCTTCCATTCTGAGCGCTTCTTTCTAGGGTGCACGGCTGAGCGGTTTTTGAAGTTGGCCAAAACCAATTCTCTTTTGATCTCTCCCATCAAGCCGCCTTCTTTCGGTTCCGAACGGTCTTGAAGTAAAGCGCTCTTATTGCTGGATGATAAGACTTGGGAACCATCATTTCGTTGGCGATATCTTCCCAACCAGAACCGCGGACCAGGCCGATTTCAAAGATCGCTCGCTCTTCGTTGGTAAGCTGCTTGAGCATCATGCTGCCTTATCCTTCTCTTTCAGAAGCTGATCGCAGCTCTCAATTCCAAGGACGTTGCAAACCAACTCTTCAACTTCGTGCATTATCTCGCATGCTTTTTGATGCGGAAGCTCATCGAAAGAAACAGACAGCGGTTCTAAAACGACGGCGATGCCTCGATATATTCGCCAAAAACGATAAACCTTCTTTGCCCGCTTAACTCGGACCGGGCTTTCATACGCTCGCTTCATTAATGCTAGCTCACGGTTTGAAAGCTTTTGAACATTGACGCCAACGTGCTCAACGTGCCTATGTCCGGATTTAACCAGCAACCAAGCTCGCAGGTGTTCAACATCCAGTGGCTGGAATTCCTGAAACTGTTCAGGCCATTGATGATAGGCCGCTGAAATCATCCCGAAAAAACGCCGATGTTGCGGGTTTGATCTAGGCCTTTGATCTTTGATAACGCATCCGCACTCAGGGCAATTCATCGGTAAAATCTCTACTTCTATTGTCTAGCGCGTCTAAGATATGTTGCGCCCATCCTAACGGCATGCCGCGAATTTCATCGGCGTATAGATCCGGCATTTGCTTCAGCTTCTCAAAGCTATCGCAATCATGAATCTGGCCCGTCACTTCGTTATAGGTTTCCTGTCCATCCAGCTTTGTTTTGTAGTGGTTTGGATTAGGCCGGCTATCGCTTGGCTCAAAGCAATCATGTTGCAGCCATTCCGGAACGTCAGTTGGGGTTATGTCGATAGCGTTGTCGCCGGGAGTCGCCTCGGCGGGTATGTCTTGAGCTTCTTCAGCCAGATACATCCCGGCTAATACGTCCGCCGCACCATCGCGCGCCGCGAGCGATCTAGCTCGCATCTGGAGCATGCGTTGAGGGTATTGTTTCCAAGGGCCGTTTTTATTCAAAAGGCCAGCTTTTTCAGCGTCAGCCTTCGTAAATTGGCGGACGATCATTTGCCCATCAGGGCGCGTAATGGTGCATTTATGACCGCTCTCTGTTGGCTCTTCAGAAATCCGAAAACCATGGGACAAAAGGAGAGCGGGAACAGCGTCACCCCAAATAGATGGACGCCCGTTGATCACAGCAATCTTCTGGATTGCCTGCATCGGCGGAAGGCCAACTTCCAGACCATGCATGATGGCAACCATGATTTGCTCTTCAGTTTTCATTCCTTGCGGAGCTAGACCGCTAGCGCTAACGCCTTTCGCGATCCGCGCGACGTCTTCGATCGTTTGGGGAATGATTGCAGTTATAGCGCGAGCCTGTCTAATGGGAACAACATCAGCCATTACGTTTCCTCCGTAGCACTGGCGGCGGGCCCGCCAGAATTCCAAACGCAACACACACAAGCATCTTCATCACAAAGCAGCCTCACGATATTGAGTGATTGCAGTTGTTAGCTCTCTTGCATGCTGGTTGCGTGAATGCGCAAACTCGTCTCGGTGCAAGTAAAGCTCGGTCATGTGCTCAACGGTGAAATGGGACTGGCAAAGGTTCATGATGATAGGGTCCATGAACATGCTAGAACCGTAGCTTAAGCGGTCCTTGCGTTCTGACACTTCGCCGGTGAGGTGGTTTCTCTCTTGAGTGGTAATGATGCAGTGAGAAGGTGTGAAGGTTAGCCCGTCTTTTGCTGTGACGGTTGCCCAGACTTCAAGCAATCCTGCCTCTTTCTCAGTGCAGGTTGGGGCTAAAACAATGTCAAACTTCTCTGTCAGCATTGATCCAATTTCCTCGTGTGTCTCTTCTTCGATCTGAGGGATATTGATCCAGTCGAGTTTTATGACTCAAACCTCCCATCCGCATCGCTCGATTTTACGAATGATCCGTATGGCTTCGCGCGCCGATGCACCGACAGAAATCAATGCTTTGATGGCTTTTCGTCGTGTAATTTCGCCGTGCACCCAGGCGTCGAGCACGCGGTGGGCGAAGTCGGCGTCGTTGGCGTGGTGCTCAAGAGCACTAAACAACCAATTGTTTAGCTGCTTATCACGCGACATCTGACTGAACTCGCCGCGTTGTGATTGTATGGTCGGGGTAAGCATAATGTCTCCAGTGTAAAAGGGAGGGGCCACCTGTGTTGGAGTGAAAAAGGCAGCCCCTCAGTTGCACCGCAGCACCCCGCATTACTGACGGCGCAAACGGCGATCACATCGAGGTCAAGGGAGGAAAGTAGAGCGTAAAAAACGGCGCTCTGTGTGATGTGATAAGATTTTGTTTACGACACGAATGGTGTCGAGTCAATATTAAAACGACACGAATTGTGGATTTTTTTCTATTCGCATGATGATGCAAGCAACAACATGCGCTTGCTTAGCTTGGGACGGTAAAGGTAATATTTACTGGTGGGGGAGTTATGCTGGCCCAGTCGGCAGGTTTTTACTAGCTAACTGTATGGCTTCAGTATGAGTATATTTTTACAGTTTATCCGTCGCGCTCTAGTCGTCGGATTTCATCGCGCAGCGAAGCGCGCAAGCCGCTTCGATCGCCACGGTAGAGCCAGTCCAGGGTGATGCCGAACTCGTCATATAGAAGCAAGGCCATTTGCAGCGATAGCAGCCGCGAACCGGTCTCGACGGGGCTGTATCCGGTTCGCAGAATGCCTGCAGCCTCACTAAAGGCCGCTTGCGTTTTATAACCCAGGGCGAGGCGTGTAATGCGCAGCCGCTCGGCCACCTCACGCGCAAGTTGTTCTGTATCGAATGGCCCTCTCATCATGATGATGTAGACGCGATTGCACTTTTCTACAACAAAATCGTTCGTGTCGCTTGCAAGAGACACGATTGGTGTCTAAGGTGCGTTTATGTACGACATTACTGCAATAGAAGATGTGATCAGCCATTACGGCGGCATGCGTAAAATTCAACAGCGGTTCGGTGTGACGCGCACCTGTATTAGCAATTGGAAGTCGCGCGGGATTCCGCCCGGTTGGCACGGCGAGTTGATTTTGGATTTCGCGCGGGTCGGCAAGACTTTTGATCCGAGTTTATTCGATCTTGCTCACCATGAGTCTGCGGAAGCGCTGAACGAGCTTATTGCGTTGAGAGAAAAGGCGGGCGGTGACGGCTCTGCACGGGTTCCCTAGCTGCGGCATAGGACAAAGCCTGCCTGGCCTCCCTAAGCCGGTCGGGTGCTAAGTAAGGTTACGACGCCCGTTTGCGGGCTTTGTCCTGTACCGCAAGCGTAACGAGTGCCCTTCGTATTGCTAGTCCGGGTTGTGGATTCCCCTTTCTGCAACTCGGCCAAGGGCAATTAGTTATCCAGCGTATTTTGGAAAATAAAAAGCCTGCCAATTTGTGCGGTCGGCAGGCTTGGAAAGATTTTCAGGTTCTACGTTTTGCGAGGCTGAACATGCAGGATAAAAGCGACAAAAGCAAGGCGGGTTTCGTCAAAATACACCGCTCTTTATTCGATAATCCACTGTTTACGAAATACCCGGAATTCATAGGCCCTTGGGTTTGGATCATTGCAAAGGCGAGGTTTAAGGCTAATGGCATTGGGCGCGGTCAATTAGAATTATCGCGCCGTCTGTTGAATAAGCAATTTCCTTATCTAAGCCTTGCAAAATGCCAGCGATTTTTCGATCAGCTAATTGATCAGCAAATGATAAAAATCGATCCGCAACCTGGTCAAAAGGTTAGCATTGTAACCGTCTGTAATTACGAGATTTATCAGAGTTTCGATGCGCCAGCTGATCCGCAAAGTGATCCGCAAAGCCCGAAAATCGATCCGCAAAGTGATCCATCTTCTAAGAATGTTTCTAAGAATGATAAGAATGGTAAAGAGAAGAGCACGCGCGGGACGCGCCTGCCTGCTGATTGGAAGCTTCCCAAAAGTTGGGGTGAATGGGCTTTAGAAAACCGATCAGATTTCTCAGAAGCGATTGTTCGCGATATTGCAGAACAGTTTCGCGATCACTGGCTAAGCGCATCAGGGCAAAACGCGAATAAGCGGGATTGGTTTGCCACTTGGCGGAATTGGTGCAGACGCCAGAAAATCCAAAACCAGCAGCAATCAACGCAAGAAAAGGGCGGTGTTTACGCCTTGCTTGAAAGCGAGGGGTATTTCCAGTGAGTGCAGTTCGAGATGTGGTTATTCGTAGGTTTGTTACCGTGTTTGGAGAGCCCAAAACAGACAACAGCGCAGCGATGGTTGCCGAGTATGAGCGGGCTTTGCATGGCAATTCACCAGAGGTTTTAAACCGAGCGGTTGATAAGCTGCTACGCAAAACAAAATTCCGCGTTTGGCCAACGATTGGCGAATGCATGGACGCGGTGCAGGCAGCTGCCGAAGAAGTTAGATCACAATCATCGCAAGCTAGGCCAGATCAGCCATTTGTGGCGACTTATCCCGAATGGTCGGATGAGGCATTTGCAATCGCTGATCGCATGGTCAGGTCTAAACTCGGCAAGGCAGCGCTTGAGCAAGATTGGTTGCTCGGGCTGCATGAATTCATCCGTAAAGAGCGCCGTTACCCGAACGGCAATGAGCAAAAAGAGATCATCCGGCAAACCCGCCTGCTAGATCGCTGCGCATCCGGCCAAGAGCACATGGGCATGATGCACGAAGGGCTGAAAAAACTTGCTGTGTCATTCGTGGAGCGCCGCAAGCAGCTCACAGAACGGCTAGGGCCAGAAATTGAAAACGTGGAGATTGCGGCATGAATTCCTGTTTTACCTGCAAGCACCGCAGCGAAGACGAAAGAAACTACTGGAATGAAATGCCCGCCTACAAGTGCGGAAATGAGAAAAGTTTTAGACACAACTGCATGGTTCTTAAGGGCATGACTTGCTGTGAATACCAAGCAAACAAGTCTTGGGCGAAAGGCAAGGCAGCATGAAAACCTACAAAGAAATACAACGCATGTCAGATCGCCAGAATGGCCGCGTGAGAGAGGTTATCGTTGACCGGGCACCAGGACCACCAAAAGGTGGTGAACGCGTCCTGCTGGAGAACTACGGTGAGTGCACCGTGCACAGCTGCCAGCCGGCAGGGCGGGACGCGTTCAAGCTCACAGTGAGGCGGGCATGATCACCACCACAGGCCAAGCAATCTTGCTGATTGCAGTGCTCATTGCAGGACTAGCAGTCATTACCATAGAGCCAGCAGCAGGCCCGCCGATTACGACAGTCAAAGTCAAGCAAGTTGATGTGAGAGCGTTAATTAAGTGACCGCTTATCTTAAAGGATTCCGCATCGATAAACACGGCAACGTCGTGCCCAAGAAAACCAGAAAATCAGTCTCGCAGCGTATAGCGGAAAAGAAATCAACAAGACAGCGCGCGGTGAGCAGGTATGCAGCAGAGCTTCATTCTAAGATTGGTAACGGGAACGGAGCAAAAGGCAGCAAAGGAGCTTGAAGCACTAGGCATAGCCTCAACCCTGCCCATGCGACAAACAACCAGACGCAACCAAAAGAACCGCCGCAAGGTGGAAACAGTTTATGTCCCGGTCCTGCCTGGATACCTTGTGATCACTGCTGACTACATCGACTGGATAGCTGTTAAAAAGCTTAAGGAAGTCATCAAGCCGATCGAGTGCAACGGAGAACCTCAACCCGTATCGCCTCAAGTTGTCGACTACGTGGCTGCTCTAGAGGGCACAGAAGCCACGGAGCTGCCGTTTAAGCTTCAGCAGAGGGTGCAAGTCCTAGACGACATGGGAAGGCCAACCGGCTTGATAGGGACCATTGCAAAGCTATTTGGAATTAAAAAAGCAGAACTAGAAACCGCAATCGGAAAAGCAACGGTTGAAGTGGGAAAACTTGAAGCCGCGTAAACCTATTGACAATCAGGCGCGAATAAGGAAAAACGAATCAAACAAGTGTTCCCTTTCCGCATTACTGTCGGCTGTTAGTAGGCCGCTCTTGCGCCTTTTGGCTGCGTTTTAGCCCCAAGTTTGGCGCGTGCCTGAAATCAAAAAAATATGATGAGACCCAAAACGCTGCACGCTGTCACCGACGAGCAAGTGTATGATGCAGTTGTCGCTGAATTATCAGCTGAAATGTCGGCAATGGATGCGGCAACGCACGCACATAACGTCGTAATAAGATTAAAAGAGCCTAAAGAAGAGCGCGTGAGTGATATCACTGGCTTTCCTGAAGACGACGATTTCAATCATTACGGACGCGGCGGGATAACGCGGGCTGCACGGGAAATGCAGGAAATTCCGCGGCGGGCGGCACGGACAATGCAGAGAATTCCGCGCATGCCGGGGGGTGGGGCTCGTCGGTGAATCGGCAAATCACCGAAGCGTTATCGGAGGCCCGGGGGCTGAATTGCCGGGAAGCATCTTTATTGCTTGATGTGGCTTTGTCGTGCCAGTGGGACGAGACAGAGCGCGAAGAAGACGAGCTTCCGGAATTGGGCTGTGACCCGTGGGCTGTAGACACTTTAAATTTTAATGCTCGCATAAGTAGGCGCAACCGCGAAGAACGCGCCATGCCGGCGCCAGCCGAGCTATTTGAAGAAAGCTGGCTCGACTACGCACAAGAGGCTGAGCAGCCGGAAGACGACAATACGGCCAAGGTATACGCTGATATTCGCCGCAAAGCTTTAATGTCTTGGCCGGAATTTGCTCGCGACCTTTGGGAGCCAAGAAATCCCAAAACAAAGCCGGAATCAAAGCCGTATCTCGACATAACACCCTCAATCGCGAAGGCGGCAAAGGAACTCTATTACAAACTAGGCAAAGGCAAAGGCTATTTTGTGAAGGGCCGGAAAGATAGGGTAAGCGATGAATACCAGATCACCGTCCTACAAGCCGAAAAAGAAATCGGAACAATCAGACTAAAATATATTGTTCTGAACCAGAGCTTCGATCAGGGTGAAGTGTCATTATTTAGCGCCATCTCGTATCATGAACACTACATTACAAGCACGCTTGATCATTTCTATGCATGGCTGACGATTGGACTTGAATAAAAACTTGAATTAACTCGCTGCATCGGCAATGAGAGCTATGATCAACACACGCGCAATGGTTTGAATTATTTGATTTCGTTTGAATTGAACCGTTGCAACAGCAAGTTAAAGATTGAATATGCCTAGAGGTGGGAAAAGAGAAGGCGCAGGGCGAAAACCTTTCAGCGCCAAGATCGACAAAAAGAGCGTGAATGCTGCAAATGCTCTGTTGAAAGCAGGCAAGACACCGCTTGGATATATTGTCGGCGTTATGCGCGACGAGGAAAAATACGACGCCATAAAGTTTATGGCCGCTAAAGAAGCTCTCCCTTACATGCACCCAAAGCTTGCAAACGTCACTCACTCAGGCGACCAAGACAACCCGGTTACTTACAGCATTGTCACCTCTGTTGACCGAGTAGAAGAAAACGCCAAAACAATTGAACACCGCAAACAACTAGAACTTACAGCAGAACCTAGTGACGGCCGTTACAATTGATCTAGGCTATCGCCCTAGAGATCAATTCAGACCTTTCCATAAGCGCGCGCAAAGATGGTCATGCATCGTAGCTCACAGACGAGCCGGCAAGACCGTCGCTTGCATTATGGATCTCATAGATGCAGCGCTCAGGTGCGATAAGCCTAACCCTCGCTTCGCATACATCGCGCCATTCTATGCCCAGGCAAAAGACATCGCGTGGTCGTACATCAAAGAATACACCGCGAAGATACCCGGAATGCAGATCAACGAGGGCGAACTGAGAGTTGTCCTTCCGACTGGCGGTCAAATCAGGCTCTACGGTGCAGACAATTACAACCGAATGCGCGGCATTTACCTTGATGGCGTTGTGCTTGATGAGCCAGCCGACATGGACCCAAGAGCTTGGCCAGAAGTCATCCGGCCAGCATTATCCGATCGGCGCGGTTGGGCTGTTTTTATCGGGACGCCTAAGGGACGAAATGCGTTCTATGACACCTTTAAGCTGGCGCAGGCGCTACCAAAGGAATGGTTCTCGCTCTTGTTGAAAGCCAGCGCGACGCAAATCCTGCCCGACGAAGAGTTGGCCGACGCTCGCGGCATGATGAGCGAAGAGGCTTACGACCAAGAGTATGAATGCAGTTTTGATGCAGCAATCGTCGGGGCATACTATGGCAAGCAGCTTCGCGCCCTAAACGATGAT